>Ga0209636_10007973_pt1 | contig 10786 bp, 10 predicted proteins | sample DeeMarSWOR152_54_FD_187464 | JGI IMG/M metagenome (GOLD analysis project Ga0209636, IMG submission 187464) | Marine sediment microbial communities from White Oak River estuary, North Carolina - WOR-1-52-54 (SPAdes) (version 2) | ecosystem: Environmental > Aquatic > Marine > Intertidal zone >... | reverse complement strand
CGGGGGGTAGAAGGATCCATTTCGATCTTTGGGGGTCTATATACGTGTCGTCTGGGTTTATGACAGGGTCCGATAGATCCCACAGGAATACGTTGTCTATGTAGATCGCTCTGATTCTCGATGTTATAGTGCCCGTGTTGTTGACGAAGATCATGGAAATATACTCGGTTCCGCTTGAGTTGTCTGTGGTCAGTGCGCAGAGAACTATCTTTTCTTGCATTCGTTCGTCTTCGACTTTAAGGGCCTCTTGGACGGCATAGTTGTACTTGTAGATTGATGGGAACAGGGTCACTGCGAGGCCTAGGACTAGGATGATGAGGAGGATTGAACCGAAGACGGTGGATATTCCCTTTTTTCCTAGTTTTTTCACGTTTTTCTTCCTCACTCTATTCGATGCATATTGCTGCCTCGAAGGGTATCGTCTGGGCGTAGGAGGTTGTTGTCCCGTCGTGTTCGTGGAACCACCCGTAGAAGGTTAGGAAGACCATGCACCTACACTCGGGGAGGACCATCTTCGTGGCGCTGTTCCCTCCCTCTTCTGGAAACAGCTTGGGGTCTGACCAGATGAAAATGATGTCCACAGTTTGGTTTGAGGGTATGAATTGGGTGTAATTTGTTTGGTCTGTTGGTTCTAGGTACCAGGAGAGTTCGTTGGAGGGGGAGTCGACGGGGACTACGTTAAAGCTTGAGTACCGGTTTATGGTGATGTTTCTATCGTCGACGTTCATGACTGAGACATTCCAAGCGCAGTATCCGAAATGATGACTCATTTTCCATCCAGGACGCCAAGTACCGTTGGGGTCTAGAACTCCGTCTGAGGTGGTCTCGTTGTACCAGAAGGCGTTGAATTGTAGCATGAGTGGGCCTAGGTAGAATCTGCTGGGCTCATACTCCGGATTGGTGGGTCCGAAGACGAAGAGGCCTTCGTGTACGCCTGTTTTTACCCCTCTCTCTGTTGCAGCCATTATTTTTGAGTTGATTGGTTCGAAGGTGATTCCAGACCCGCTTCCATCGGGGACGGGAATCTGAAGGGATTCAGCCGGCTCTATGAAGGTTTCCCAGTAGGCGGAGGGGTCACATATGAGGGTGGTCATAGTGAGGTTGTCCACGTATATCGCTCTGATCTTGACGGTAATGGTTCCTGTGTTGCTGATGTTTACGTGGGTGATCTTAGTCATGCCCTCGTCGAGTTTTAGTCCTGACATGGTGATTTTTTCTTGGGATCGTTCGTATTCGATCCTCATCTGTTCTTCTACAGAGCGATTGTAGCTGAAAACGGTTGAGAAGAGTAAAATGAGAATTGAGAAGACTAAAAGAAGAAATAAGAGGGATGAGTACGTGGTGGAGACGCCTCTCCGACCTCGCAAGCTATTACGTTTCAAGCTCTTTCCCCTCAGTCATGCGACGACTTGGTAGGTGTCTCCGACCCCTCTCTCTGTGTAAACTTTAACCGTGTACGTGTAGTTAGATATGGGTGTAAAGCCGAGGTCGGGAATGTCGACGGTCATGAGGTCTCCCTGAACCACTGAGTTGAAGTCGGGGGAGAACTGGGGGTCCACATAGGTATATATAGTGCCGTCGGGCGGAGAGATGATGACGTTGTTAGCGATGATGGCGGTTTTTCCGATGTTTCGGACGTATATAGTGCAGTCAATCGCTCCGCCTCTTAGGTTCACCTCTTCTATGACAATGCGTTCTGTGGCTATGAGGCCTGAGAGTTCCCAGAACGATCCGGTTTCTGCCGTGAGTCCTGTGGACCAGATGAAAACGGGGATGAAGAGCACGGTTACGATGGCTAGGATTATGAGGCTGGCAAAAATTGGGGAAAGGGCTCGACGCCCCTTATGACGTATCTTCACTATGCTTACCGTCCTAAAGCACTACACTGTGAACGATGGGGACACGAATTGGCTGCCGGCCGAGCTGACAAGCGCTATTGTGTATACACCAGAAGTCGGAGTAGAGCCACAAGTTATCGCCAAACTTAATACTCCGGGTGCAAGTGTTACCGTTATGGGTCCTTGACTAACCGTGTTGCCTGTTTGGTCTCTAACGAAGTAGCCTACAATATCTACGGGTCCGCCACCCGTGCTTATGGCATACACATAGAGGTTAGTTCCATCGTTTTCAACTGCTTCTATCGCGACTTTTTCCTGTCCTGCTGTGCCTCCGCCCACCATCGTGGCAATGTACCCAGACGTGAACATGTAGACGACGATCCCAGCAATCACCGCAATGGCAATAAGCAATAGCACTGCGAAGATCGGCGAAAGAGCCCTAGTATCCCTTCTAAGCTTAGTAAAGCTTCTCAATTTTCCACCTCCATATTTTTCAACCTTTCATTCAGACAGTTTATTTATAAAGTGTGTAAGAATTTACCACTAAAAAACGGGTTAATCAGGAAAACACCCTATAAAACCAAGCTACAACAAAATGCAAATATTCATTTTCAGGCAACTTGATCAGCAGCAAAAAGTCTCCTCTAACACCTTGACACAACAGAGTCTTCCTGATTTTCACCGTTTCTTTACGGCTAGTTTTCTCTTACTTGAGTGCTACCTTACAAATAACACCGCTGCAACCAGAGGGACACTTACCAATGAATGAAACTACGGTAAATGTTATTTATTCTTTTTGCATTATATTTGTTTGAAAATGGTTTATCTAACTCTTCTGGTTACTTTCACGTTTTTTACTTTGCTCGACGCCGTGATAACGGTAGTGGGCTTAAGAGTTGGATGCGTTGAGTTAAATCCAATGGTCACGATGTGGGGGGTTCCGTTTTGGGTGATATTTAGGATACTACTGTTAGGATGCATGTTGACCACGTTTTTTGTCGGTTATCAGTTTTGCTTGAAGTATTTCCCGAAGGGATCATGGATGCTGAGAACAACTCTCCTTATACTAGATGTCTACATAGGCGCAGTTGTGTTCTCAGGAATTTTGGCTATATGTTTGAAACTAACACTTTAGCGGAAGTTTTTCACATCACAGAACGCAACAAAAATTTTAAAGATTTTTCTTTCAGAACCGCTTACTAGAACTTTCTTTCGTCTAAAGAAGCGATAGAAAACGGCAAGAATAGAATTAAAGAGAAAAGAAAATGAATGAAACAAGCTTTTCATACTCCGGGTGCAGTTAAGCCAGTTTTGACGATATACAACTACTGCACGTTGGATAGTGACAGTGTAAGACGAGTTTTGTATTCCTTTTTGGTATATATCCTGAAATTTAGTATATTCTTCTAAAATGAACACGACTTTTATGAAATATTGCAATAGCATCGTATTGCTGAGGTCGAGTAATTGAAATGTCCAGAATGCCGTGGCAACCTTGTTTTTCTGAAAAGACTAAAGGGCGAAATTATCTGCGAGAAATGCGGTCTAGTCATAAGTCCTGCTCAAACCCGCCAAGGTTTCGTTGAGTGGACACCAGAATGGTTTTCCAACTGGAGTGAAAAAGACTCCGACACTTTAAGAGAATGGTTGACAACACTACGAACGGTTTCCTGCCAACTGAATCTTCCTAACTTTCCTTACAGGGAAGAGGCAGCGCGTATAATTAGACAGGAAAGTGACATACTTTTTCGATCTCAACGATTTGGAAAGAACAAGAGGGAAGCCGTAGCCGCCTTGATTCACCTCACATTGAGAAAGTATAATAAAATGAGGCCTCTGAAAGAGATCTGTCAAACTCTCTCTCTTGACCATCGTCTAGTTGCAAAGTATACTTGGAATATTCGGAAAATGGGTAATTATCACCGAACCTTTTCGGCGAAAGATTACTTAAGAAGGAACGGAAGTAACTTGACATCCGACCCCACCTTGATCCAAACGGCTGAACGACTGCTCACAAGAATAGGTAAGAAAATAAACGGGAACCCTGTGTCATTGGCAGCTGGAGCTCTCTATTTCGTTTGTAAGAGAAAAGGGATAAAAATATCGAAAGATGAAATTGGTAAAGTCTTTTACATTTCTGGCCGCACCGTCTATAGCAACGAGAGCAAAATTAGAAAATTGATGTATTCAGAAAGTATTGCATTCTAATTTGGCACACCAATAAAAACGAGCAAAAGTCTCCATAAGCCAACTTCGCGGTAGTTCTAGGTATAAATACTCTCTGTTCCAATGTATATTCAGATTAAGATGAGGCTAAGGATATGAGCGGTAAAATGCCCCATCGCCTAGAAGAGCTTGAGAAGCGCTTAGAGAAGCTTGAGAAACACAGGTTTGAAGATACATTAACTCTTATAGAAATTCTAAGCAACATGACTTTCTTTGGTGGCTTGAAGATGAAAGAGTGCCAATATGCCAAGGAAGGACAATGCAGCTTCTTTACCCTTAAGAGCAATGCAAAGGGGAAGATACCAATAGCCACAGAGTGTAGGATAAATGATTGCCATTTTGAACCAAGCCATTACCACATAGAACTATCTAATGTAACATGCACCCTCTGCTCAATCTATAAGCCCAAGACCCATATTTGATATGCTTTCAAAAATATATCCTTTAGTAGCGTAAGACTGCCCATCTGGTTTATTGTTTTCGATTGTAATTGTCATTTAAACCCTGTAAAAGTCGTCTGAAATCGCTACGTTTAAATACTGCATGCGTATCTAGCCAAAGGAGTGTTAGAAAAAATGCCTTGGTATCAATGCAGCGCGTGCAGGCATCACATACAGTGTGAACGTCGACTGAACCCAGAAGAAATGAAGAACGTGCAGCAGCTGGGCGACTGTCCAGACTATGTGTATAGTTGCACCACCAGAAGAAGAAGTACGTTCAGGTGATGCGACACTTCTGCGTTTACACGCTTAAAGCAAGTGATCGCAATTATTGGTGAAGACTTCTCGACGTATGTGACCGTTGCGAGGGACATATCCCATTCTAGGTTTTTAATGTAATTGGAGTGAAATCGCTGAACGGTATTGAACTCCCTTTATTTCTTGGAGAGTTTTACTTTAATTGGTTAAATAGACGTTTTAAGTTTTCTAATTTGTATTCTTAGATACTATAAAAAATGAAGTTCAAGATTGAGGAGCTATTTTTAGCTATGATTTTCACATATTTCCAGATGATAATAAACGTCAAAAGTTTCACAGACCTATAAGTGCATGAGAATGAATGAAAGAAGTTAAGAAGCTCCTTGAGGAGTTTGTTTATTCGCAAGCCGAATATGGAGAAATCACTGAAATATATGTTGATGCAACTCAAGTCTATGAGTTTATTCAAGGGTATATATTAAAGGAACACTTGTCCATCTCTGTCCTCAAGGTTAAAAACAAAATATTTCTCTCGAAAAATACATCAAAATTTGATGAATTGTATGAATTGATAAAGAAACTTTGCCATCCCTTAATGGAGAACAAATTGGTGGAAATCTGGGAAGACAAAGGGAACAAAATGCTGAATGTAGTTTTTCCATCAATAAAAAAGCACTTTCTCATAAGATATGCGGATGAAGGGGATAAGCTAGGTAAGATCGAGGACATATACAAAAATTCTTCTATTTACAGGGGATAAGGAGCCAACAGAGTAGAAAAAACAAAGAGATGGCAAATGCCTTCCCGGTAAGGAAAAACTCGCGGAAGCGCAAATAACGGTCTATTGATTAAAATCGTTTATTTTTTGTCATGGTTTCTGGCATTATGCAGAAAGTTTTTGTATTCCAATAAAAATTGATATGTTACTCAGGGGTTGTAATGCTTGAAAGCAGCAGTGCTCTATAAACAGAAGTCGCGTCTTGTGGTGGATGAAGTTGTATTCACGGAGCCTCAGCCTAAAGAAGTTGTGGTGAAGATCGCGGCCAGTGGGGTGTGCCACACTGATCTTCACCTAATTGAGAGAAGCATGGAACCGTCAAATTTACCGATGGTATTAGGCCATGAGGGGTCAGGGGTCGTGGAGGCGGTCGGTGAGGAGGTAACGTTATTGGAGCCTGGCGATCACGTTGTTTTGACTTTCAGTCCCAGCTGCGGGAAATGCTACTTCTGTACATTGGGGAGACCAAACCTCTGCGTTACACCTTTCCACAAAGGCGGTTCTGGCCGGTTGCGACTGGATGGAACCCCTAGGCTCTGGAAAGGAGACCAAAAGATTCGACAGTTCTTTGGCCTCGCCACCTTTGCCGAGTACACGGTGGTTCCAGAGGAAACCGCTATTAGAATCCCTAGGGATGTTCCCTTGGATTCTGCTTGCTTATTAGGCTGCGCAGTTACAACAGGCGTGGGCGCCGTGATTAATACCGCCCAAGTGGAGCCGGGGAGTACCGTAGCCGTTTTTGGGATCGGCGGTGTTGGGCTCAACGTGGTGCAGGGGGCGAATCTAGCCGGGGCAGATAAGGTGATAGCCATTGACATCCTCGATCGAAAGTTGGAGTGGGCCCGGGACTTCGGCGCTACTCACATTATAAACGCTTTTAGAGAGGATGTGAATTCGAGAATCCGGGAGATCACAGATGGATTAGGAGCAGATTACGCGTTTGAGGCTATAGGCAACGTCCAAGTGATGGCCCAAGCCTTAAGATCCGTTAGGAGAGGCGGAAAAACCGTGATCATTGGTAGCACCGAGAGAGGGAAGCTCCTGTCAATTTCACCCGGAGAACTTCTCTCAGATGAGAAGATCCTCATGGGATCCCGAAACGGTTCTGTTCGACCGAGGACAGACATCCCAATGCTCATACGCCTCTACAAAAACGGTAGAATCAAACTTGATGAGTTAATAACTAGACGATATCCCCTTGAAGAGGTGAACACAGCTCTCGAAGACCTGCAAAAAGGCGTCCTCGCGAGAGGAGTATTAATTATAAATAGAACCTTGAATTAAATTCAATATATATAGAGGATGATTTTGACCGTAATTACGCCCGATCCCCTTGGTTGAAGGGAAAACCGGAAAATCCATTAAAGAACGATTTCAAAATTTATTGTTTTGTTCAAGATAAAAATGAGGGAGTTGAGGCGTTTATGAAAGCCTCCTAACTAGATACATGGCTCTCAAGCCTAAACCTACTACAAATGCAACTGTAGCGGTGCCCTACCAAGTTTTCTAGTTATTCTGGAAAAGCGAGGTCACAATTTTATTAGTTTCGTATCTTCGCTTTTGAAACCAAGAGAAACCTTCTCTTTTTCTCTGAAGAAGTGGACATGTCTCGGGTTGTAAACGTCAGCTCTGATAGTTGAGCCCCATGGTGTTTCCACTTCGTATCTCGCAACATCGCCGAGATACGTTGTTAACCTTACCACTCCATCGACAAAGTTCATTCCTTTCGGTGAACGACCTCGGTGATAAACAGTAATCGCCTCGGGTCTTACTGAAGCTAGCACTGTCATATCCTCTTTAACGCCCTTTTCAAGGCTAGCCTTAATGGTTAACTCGTACTCTGTCTCCATTATAGCTATATGTTTCTCCTTATCAATCTGCTTTACTTTTCCCTTGATGAAGTTAGCGATCCCAATGAAATCTGCCACAAATGGGTTTTCGGGGTTTTCATAAATATCTCTCGGAGGGCCCATTTGCTGAGCTTTGCCTTGATCCATTACGACAAGCTTGTCCGAGATAGAAAGCGCTTCCTCTTGGTCGTGAGTAACATAAATGGTGGTTATCCTTAACCTCTTTTGAATCTTTTTGATTTCCGTTCTCATATCAACGCGAAGCTTGGCGTCGAGGTTACTAAGGGGCTCATCCAACAACAATACATCGGGTTCGATAACGAGGGCTCTCGCGAGTGCAACTCGCTGTTGTTGTCCACCGCTTAACTGACTCGGCAAACGGTCTTCTAACCCCTCGAGATGGACGAGTTCAAGAACCACGGCTACTCTGTCTTTCATTTGACGTCGACCCACTCCTCTGACCTTTAATCCATAGGCGATGTTGTTAAAAACATTCATGTGAGGCCACAACGCATAATTTTGGAAAACCATGCCCGTGTTACGCTTAAAGGGAGGAAGAGGATTCACAAATTTTTCTCCAAAGAAGATTTCTCCCTCATCCGGGGTGTAGAAGCCCGCTATGCATCGGAGCGTGGTTGTTTTTCCGCATCCAGAGGGCCCCAAGAGGGTGCAGAGCTCTCCTTCAGCAATGTGAAGGTTTAGTTGATTCACTGCGATTATGTCTTCAAACCTTTTAGTTAGGTCTTTCAGCCTTACACTGACCATACCTATCACTTTCACTTATCCAACTCTGAATAGCGCTCCCATCTGTTTTCCGAAAACTTTCGATACTGCAGCAAGAGACAGGGCTACGAAGACTATTAAGAGGGCTCCCATCGCGGAGGACACGTTCCATCCGTGGCGTGGGTCATTTGAGTAATGAAAGATCCCCCAAGTCATGGTTGCTTGTTCTCCTCTTGCAACTAATATGAGAGTTGTTGAGACCTCGAGCATTGCGTAGGTGAATGACAAGATTCCTCCCGCAATGACGCTTGCCAGGAGTAAGGGAAGCGTTATACTGATAAACGTTCTCCAACGAGGAGCTCCTATATTCAAGGATGCTTCTTCGTAATCTTTTGGTATTTGAAGCATGCCCGCGTACGCTGCTCTAACTGTGAAAGGAAGCCTCCTCATAGCTAGTGAAATCGTTAACATTAGGGCAGCCATATAGAACGGGTCGAGGATGGTGCCCATCCATGCACGCCAATAGCCGATCCCAATAACTAGGCCTGGAATGGCGAGTGGAAGCATGGAAAGGTAGTCTAAAATCTCCTTTCCCGGAATCTTTTTTCTTACTAGAATATATCCTATAGCTGATCCTAGAGAAACGTTGGCCAAAAAGACAGCTGTACAATAGAGAAAACTGTTCTTAATATAATCTAACCCCCCGCTAAAGACCAGAGCAAAATTTTCTAGTGTATAAGAGGAGGGTAGCACCGTCCTTGACCACTCTCTTGTAAATGCGGCAAGAAATATTCCTATGTGAGGAGATAGAGCTGCAATAATGACTAGGGTAAGAAACAGATAGCACACTGCCAATTTGATACCGTGGATCTTTGACGCACGACGAGAGACTGACATACCTGCTTGTACTTTAGCATATTCCCTTCGACCGATATACCTTCGGTAGAGGGCTACCATAAAAAGCGAAATGGTCATCATGATTACGCACATGACGTAAGCAATGGGGCTTCGGTAGTACTCTGACAAAGCCACACTAAAAAGTTGATTGGCTATGACGTGTTGATACCCAATTATGAGTGGAGTTCCAAGGTCTGTAAGTACCCATATAAAAACCAAAACCACACCCGCAATGTACCCAGGCTGCATTAGAGGCAGGGTGACCGTTCTAAACAATCGGAAGCCACTGGCCCCAAGATTTTCTGCTTGTTCCTCAAGAGAAGGGTCAATATTTGCAAGAGCGGCTGCCGTATTCAGATATATTATGGGGTAAAGGTGAAGTGCTTCAATTAAAACTAAACCCAAGTGAAGGTCGGCCGGGGTGCCAGCAATGTTAAAAGGAATCCTGTAGAAGAGAAAGGGAATCGGAGAGTCGATCAGGTTAAGGTCTTGCAATAAAAGGTTGACCATTCCAGCATGACCAAGCACCCACCGCAAACCCAGAGCACCGACGAAAGGCGGCACGATCATCGGTATTATCGAAAGAGTGTTGAACACTTTTTTTCCTAGAAAATCATATCTTACCATCATATACGCCAACGGTACCCCTACAATCGTTGTGGCTATAACGCTGAGAGAAGCTAATAGGAAGCTGTTAATCAGCCCTGTTCGGTAAAACCGGTTACTCCAAAAGGTACTAAAGTGGTAGAAAGAGAAGACTCCTTGGGCTTTGAATGCGTCAATTACGACCAACGCTATAGGGTAAACCATGAAGAAAAGAATCAAGCCCAATGCTGTTACAAATACCGTGAAGGAGCCCCAATCATAGGTTTTGAAAGCTGGCCAACCCCTAGGTAGCTTAAACTTAAGCTTTTCCGTCAATGTTGACACCTTGAGCTGATCAAGAACTATCGGTTTTAGAGAAATCGTGAGACATTAATAAAGTTTTATAAACTTTAGATGAAATAGTAGATGGACAAGGTGAAAAAAATGCGAAAAAACATACTGGCATTGCTCTTGATAACAACTTTCCTTAGCATTGCAGTGATACCGTTTGCACTAATATCGAAGACACAGGCTTCTCCAGAAGAGGTCGTTGTTATTACACCACATTGGTCAGCCATCCAAGATGTGGCCAAGTCAGACTTCATGGAATGGTATAAAGCGAAAACCGGCAATGACGTGGTAATAACCTTTGACTATAAGGACACAGCAGCGTCCTTAGCACTGATACGTGAAGCTGGAGGCGACCCAGCCAAGGTCAAATGGGATATCTGGTGGGGCGGAGGACTAGACGCATTCAAAATAGCCAAGGAGGAAGATCTCTTAGCTCCTTTCCATCTACCAGGAGATCCCGAATGGGAAGATATCAACGCAAATATTCCCGAGTCATTCGCTGGGCTACCCTTAAAAGATACAGAAGATTTCACATATTGGGGTGCTGCTCTTTCAGGTTTCGGAATAATGTACAATAAAGGGTACCTTGAAGACAATGGCTTGCCCATTCCTAACGACTGGACCGATCTGGCTAACCCAGTTTACGAAGGACACATCATGGCCTGCCCTCCATCAAAAAGCGGCTCTAACCTCATGATAATACAAATACTCCTTCAGTATTACGGATGGGAAGACGGTTGGGCTCTCGTCACAAAGATGGGCGCAAACATAGCAGAGTATACGGAGGCGAGTCATCACGTTGCGCCATATATCGGAAGAGGCGAATACGGAATCGCACCG
>Ga0209636_10007972_pt1 | contig 10787 bp, 9 predicted proteins | sample DeeMarSWOR152_54_FD_187464 | JGI IMG/M metagenome (GOLD analysis project Ga0209636, IMG submission 187464) | Marine sediment microbial communities from White Oak River estuary, North Carolina - WOR-1-52-54 (SPAdes) (version 2) | ecosystem: Environmental > Aquatic > Marine > Intertidal zone >... | reverse complement strand
CCAAGGGAGGATATGCAAAAAGAACTTCTTTAAAAGAGTTTAGAAGATTTAAGAAGCAGGGAAGTCGAGGGATGATGTCTATTAAGTTAACCGAAGAAAAGGGGGCAGTAGTAGCGGTTAAAGTAGTAAAAGAGGAAGATGAGATAGTATTAATCAGTCAACAAGGGATTGTTATCCGAGTTCCAGTTGAGGGAATTCATAAAACAAGAAGATATTCCCAGGGAGTTAAGGCAATGAACCTTGCCCCGGAAGATAAGGTAGCCAGTGTCGCTCTTATATCAACCGAAAGAGTCGATTAAAAAGTTGCTTCAATTTTTATTACCTATCCTATATTACATCTACCGCCCTTCGTTGTGAAGGGCCAAATCAACCTACAAAGAACAAGGCTTGGCTTCGTTATAAAAGAATTTTTATTTTTTTATGTAAGACATTGGGTTTGTAATTTTATTGGCAATATTATAAAATAAAAATGTAAATAGACAATTATTTAAATATAATTCTTTTATTTTTCCGCTGAGCTATAATATATTTTTAAAATAAAGCTTTAACCCTTTATTGGGCAATTACAAAAAAATATAGTATTTTTACATTTTTATTTGTGAGATGATTTAATTGTCTTCTCCAGAATCTTTTTTAGAAAAGATTAATAAAATTAAAAAGGCATGGAACATATTTATAGAAAATGATGAGATTGATACCTCAATTGTTCGCCCTATAATTGCTGATTCATGGAAAAGATGTAAATCGGCAGGGGTGGATCCACATTCAAAAAGACCTTCTAAAAAGCTCGACAATAAAGAAATAAAAATTTTATTGGAAAGAAAAAGAAATAGACATTTAATAGAAGTATCGTGGCCCATACTAAAAATGATAGGAGAAATGATAAAAGGTTCAGGGTTCAGAGTGGATTTAGTTGATGGGGATGGTTATTTTTTAAAAATAATTAGTGATGTAGAAATATTAGAAGAATCTAAAAAACTTGGTTCGGTAATAGGTGCAAACAGATCTGAATTGATAGCAGGAACCAATGGTATCGGAATCACTCTAGCTACTGGCAAACCAATACAAATTGTTGGCCCAGAGCATTATAATATTTACCATCATAATTGGACTTGTTCTGCTTCCCCTATTCGTGATACGTCAGGTAACATAATCGGAGCAGTAAATATGTCCGGCAATTATCGTTTATTACATAAACATACTTTGGGTATGGTTGTAGGCATTTCTAATGCCATTGAAAGCGCACTTATAACAGAAGAAAAAGTATATGAATTAAGCACCATGAATAGATTTTTAAAAACAATAATTGAATCTATAAATGATGGATTGGTTGTAATAGACAAAGAAGGAAAAATAACTCATTTAAATTCTATTGCAGGGGAAATTTTAGGCAAAGAACCCCGTGATGCAATTGGAAAACCGATAAACAAATTAATTAAAACAAATTTTTCTTTATTTGATGTTCTAAATAATAGGAAAGGATATTTAGAGAAAGAAGTTATTATTACACCTTTTGGCAGCAAAGAAAGTTTTCAATATCTTCTTACAGAAAAATTAGTTGAAGATTATGAGGGTAAATCTCAAGGGATAATGGCTTTATTTAAAGAAATGAGAAAGGTACACAGATTAGTTGGTGGTATTATAGGGGCTAAAGCCCGATTTAACTTTTCAGATATTATTGGAAATAATAAGAAACTAAAAAGAGCAATAAGTTTAGCTAAAGTTGCTTCAGTTAGTTCTTGTAAGGTATTAATACAAGGAGAAAGCGGAACTGGGAAGGAAATTTTTGCCCAAGCTATTCATAATAATAGCAAAAGAAGGGACAGACCTTTTATTGCTATTAATTGTGCTGCAATCCCTAGAGATTTAGTTGAAAGTGAGTTGTTCGGGTATGAGGAGGGAGCATTTACTGGTGCTAAAAGAGGGGGAAGGCCAGGGAAATTTGAATTATCAGAGGGTGGAACGCTTTTCCTTGATGAAATTGAGAGTACACCATTAGAAGTTCAGCCAAAGTTATTGAGGGTATTAGAGTCAAATCAATTAATGAGGGTAGGGGGCAATAAAATTATTCCTATTGATGTAAGGATTATTTCTTCAACTAACCAAGATTTATTATTAGCTGTGAAGAAAGGTAATTTTAGAGAAGATCTTCTTTACCGCATAAATACAGTTACCATAGATATTCCTCCATTACGAGAACGAAAGGATGATGTACCAATTTTAGCAAAATATATTTGTAGTAAAATTGGAAGCAGATTTGGAAAAAATAAAATTAAAATCGATAACCAAGTCTTAAAGTTATTATGCAATTATAATTGGCCAGGAAATATAAGAGAACTGGAAAATGTATTAGAAAGCACAATACTTTTATCTAAGGAAAATATAATTAAAATTGATGATATGCCCGAAAACATTAAATGCTTTAAAACTCATAATTTGAGTATCGAACAGATTGAAAAAAAAGACAATTTTTTAGTTGATATCGAGAAAGAGGTAATTTTAAAAGTTCTTAAAGAGGCTAAAGGTAATTTCTCGAAAGCCTCGAAAGTATTGGGGATTGACAGAAGTACTTTATATAGAAAGATAAAAAGGTACGAACTTTCCAGGTAGAATTCTACATAACCATGTCTTTACAAGTATGATGCTTTTATAATTCAATCTTCATTTCTCCTCCTTCCCCCCTTCTTGTAACTCTAATTACCTTTTGACCCTTTTAATCTTTATTATCTTTGTACGGAAGATTTGGGAAGTTTCTTTGCTTTCTACCTTTACAAATGGATAAATTGCTATAATGTAATAATGTTGCAAAATGCCATAGCATAATGCAACATATAATAAATATTTACAACTATACAATTGTTCATCTTCTTTATACATACAATTGTTAATTTATTAAGTTTTTGAGGTAATTATATATGCATAATAATTTAATTGGCACATAATTTGCTTATTGTATTGTAGTAGTTGAATATACGTTTTAAAAATTTTCTGTTATTTAAATAAAAGGGAAAAAGTTTATGGGATATCATTCAGAAAAACTAATAAACGAGTTAGATGAAAAAGCACAACAGTTTCGATTAGATATTTTAGAAATGATTCACGAAAGAAAAGCAGGGCATCCAGGAGGATCTTTATCAGCGGTGGAAATTATTACTGCACTATTCTTTCATCATCTTAAGATCGATTCAAATAATCCTGATTGGCCAGAACGTGACCGCTTCATTTTAAGTAAGGGACATGCCTCGCCGCTTCTTTATTCTGCGCTGGCCCACCGTGGCTATTTTCCTATAGAAGAGCTTCATACGTGGGGACATCTTGGTAGTCGCTTACAAGGGCATCCTGATCGTTTAAAAACTCCTGGTGTAGAAATGACTACGGGGGTTTTGGGGCACGGAATTTGTATTGGCGCTGGATTATGTTTAGCTGCACATCTTAAAGGTCTTAATTATCATACATATGTCCTGCTGGGCGATGGAGAGTGTCAGTGCGGAGTTATCTGGGAGGGAGCAATGATAACATCCAAATATAGGCTATCAAAATTAATAGCAATTATAGATTATAACGATGTTCAGTTAGATGGGCCAGTACATAAAATTATGCCATTGGAGCCCTTAGTAGAAAAGTGGAGATCATTTAACTTTGCTGTCTTAGAGATTAACGGCCATGACATAAGGCAAGTATTGGATGCCTTAGATATGGCCAAAGAAATTCATAGTCAGCCAACTGTAATCATAGCTCACACAACGAAGGGTAAAGGAGTATCCTTTATGGAAAATAAAGCAGAATGGCACGGTCTCGCTCCAGATGATGTTCAATATGTTCAGGCGGTAAATGAATTGAAGGGAGACATAAGATGATAAAGAAAGTATCGGTTCGTAAAGCCTTTGGAGAAGCCTTGGCTGATTATGGCGCTGTTAATTCCAATGTGGTGGTGGTAGTGGCCGATGTCTCAGCATCGGTGCAGACTGAATATTTTGCTAAACGATTCCCGGAGAGATTTTTTAATGTTGGCATAGCAGAACAAGGAATGGTAGATACTGGGGTTGGGCTAGCATTAGGTGGGATGATTCCCTTTGTGAATACTTTTGCTGGACTTATGTTGCGAGCAGTGGAACAAATAAGGACTTGTGTGGCTTATGCTAAGACAAATGTGAAGATAATTGGAGGATATGCAGGAATATCGGACTATAAAGATGGGGCTACGCACTACTCCATTATGGATATTGCTATTATGCGAGTTATGCCTGAGATGGTAGTAATGGTACCAGCTGATGCTCTTGAGGTAAGAAAGATGGTGCCACTTGTGGCTGAATACGACGGACCTGTTTATTTGCGTATTGGTCGAGCTAATACACCGCTCGTATTTAACGATAATCATAAGGTAGAAATTGGAAAGGGAATAATTATACGTGAAGGCAGTAACATAACATTCATAAGCAATGGTGTGATGGTATTTCGATGTCTAGAAGCAGCAAAAATTTTAGCGGATAAGGGAATAGAGGCACGAGTGATAAATATGCATACCATTAAGCCATTAGATATTTCACTTGTGAAACAAGCAGCAGAGGAAACAGGAACTATTGTCACTGCGGAAGAACATTCCATCATTGGCGGGTTAGGTGATGCAGTAGCAGGAGTATTAAGTGAATACTGTCCAGTACCTCTTGAACGAGTAGGTATTGCAGATAGTTTTGTTGAGACAGCTCTAGATCCAGAATCACTATTAGATCATTATGGAATGGCGATAGAAGATATAATTAAAGCAGCTCATCGAGCTATAATACGAAAAAGGGAAAAATTTGAGAAATTACTGAAAAAAAATAGAATAAAGATGAAAAAGTCTTTAAACAAAGCTTAACAAATTGGCTTAATTGTGATTTATATGTAAGGAGGATGAGAAGATATGAAAATTGCTGTGATAAATGAAACTAGTGCAGGCGATAAAAATAAAGATATTATAGCTGCTTTAGATACATTTGATCATAAAATTTTCAATGTAGGTATGAAAAAAACTGGCGGAGATCCAGAACTTACCTATATTGATACAGGTTTTCTGGGAGCGCTTCTTTTAAATACAAAAAGAGTTGATTTTGTCATAGGAGGGTGTGGAACTGGTCAGGGATTTTTAAACTCTGTAATGCAGTACCCAGGAGTTTTTTGTGGCCATATATTAAGCCCAGTCGATGCCTGGCTTTTTATCCAAATAAATGGAGGAAATTGTATTTCACTTGCCCTGAACCAGGGATATGGTTGGGCAGGGGATGTAAATTTAAAATTTATTTTTGAAAAGTTATTTAGCGTAGATCCTGGATCTGGATATCCTGAACATAGAAAAATATCACAACAAGAAAGCAGAATAACCTTAAATAATATATCACAAAAGGTCCATCTTGATTTCGAGGTTATAGTTGAAAAGATGGATAGCAATATTATTGAAAAGGTCCTAAAATTTCCTGGAGTATGGGATTTATTAGATATAGAAAGTATTAAAAACGATATATTACGAAATATTTTAGTAAAAAGGTATAAAAATGAGATGATGATCGAATAAGATTTTTTTAGAGGGAGAAATTTCACAAGCTCTATTTTGAAACTATTTTTGTAAACTACTACACTTAAAACTTAATATAAGAAAATTAAACTAAAGATGGCAGAATTAGACCAATTGTTATTGTAACAATATCAGCAGCTCAACATTTGATAAATAAAATAGTAAATAAAAATTCTAGAATCAATTGTAATAGGATAAAGGAGGTGGAAAATAGGTTAAATTCAATTTTAGATTCTGATAAAATAAAAAAAGGTGGTGTTGCTTATAACTTACAACAATATCTTGAATCTGGTACGGTTAAAAAAATAAAGGAGGTTTTTTTGATGAACACATTTAGAAAAGTTTTAGTAATGTTATTAGTTCTTACGCTGGTTAGCTTGGGCTCTGTATATGCAGCAGAAGCAGAAAAGCAAATTACTGTTGCCTATGTATCTAATGGTCCATATACATTCTGGACCTATGCTCATGCGGGTTGTATCATGGCAGAACGGCAGTTTGGTATTAAAGTTGAGTTCTATAAACCACCAAACGCTATGGCAGAAGAACAGGTACGCTTTATTGAGACCATGTTGGCTAAAGGTGTAGATGGACTGGCTATTAGTGTCATTGACCCAGACAACATGACTCCTTTTTTAAATGAAGTAGCTGCTGAAATACCTATAGTCATGTTCGACAGCGATGCACCAGAAAGCGACAGGAAAGCTTATATTGGAATGAGTAACTATGCTGCTGGAAGGATAGCTGGTGAGGCCATCAAACATGAACTTCCTGACGGTGGTGACTTAGTAATTATTGTAGGAAGACTTGATGCTCAGAACGCCGTTGAGCGCCGTCAGGGTATTATTGATGAACTACAGGGTAAGCCCTATTACGCTCAATATCCTGGCGAGATGACTCCTCAGGGAACGAATATAAAGTGTGATAAATGGGTTATTCTTGATACCAGAACAGATGGCGGTGATGAAAGTCGGTGTAAGGCAAATGTTGAGGATATGTTGGTCAAGTATCCTGATCTTGATCTCATGATTGGTCTTTGGAGTTATAATACCCCAGCCATTATCAGCGCTGCTAAAGATGCTGGTAAATTGGGGAAGCTAAAGATTATAGGGTTTGATGAAGAAGAAGTTGTACTCCAAGCTATTAAGGACGGCTATGTCTACGCAACCATTGTTCAGAACCCTTATGAATATGGACGTACAAGTTGCGAGGTTATAACCAAACTTATAAAGGGTGAGGATGCAGGTATTCCTGAGGACAAACTTGTAGATGTTCCGGCAAGATTAATCACTGTGGACAAAGTTGATGACTTCAAGACTGACCTTAATGTAAAATTAGCTGTTGGAGAATTTTTCGAAATTGAACTTAAGTAATCGTTCAAGCAGCTTCAATATGTTTTTTGAGCCTGAGGATATTCCTCAGGCTCAAAAATTCTTTATCGAATAACAAGCCAGATTAATATACCAACGGTAAAGGGAGTGAAGTTATGCAAGATAAACAAGCACGACGATTATTGGAAATGAGGGGAATTACAAAATATTTTCCCGGTGTTAGGGCACTTAATAATGTGGATTTAGAATTAAATCGTGGTGAGATCTTAGCAATAATAGGCGAGAATGGTGCTGGGAAAAGCACTTTAGTAAAAATACTGGGCGGTATTTATTATCCAGATACTGGGAAGATTATTTTGGATGAAAAAGAAGTGATTGTTGATTCAGTGCAAACAGCAACTAATTTGAGAATTGCTTTTGTTCACCAGGAGTTAAACCTTTCCGACAATCTAGATGTTGGAGCCAATATTTTTCTTTGCCGAGAGCCAAGGAAGAAAAATATTTTCCGCTTAATTGATCAAAAAAAGATTTATGAGGATACTAAGAAGATCCTTAAACGAATTAACATGCACTGCTCACCATATATCCTCGTAAGAGAGTTAACTATTGGTTCCCAGCAGATGGTGGAAATAGCTAAGTCATTATCAATCAATGCTCAAATCCTGATTATGGATGAACCAACCAGCAGTCTTTCTCGGTATGAAACAGAGCAACTTTTCAAGGTTCTCAAGGAATTACGATCCCAGGGGGTTAGCATTATTTATATCTCTCATCGTTTGGGAGAGGTGAAAGAGGTTGCTGATAGGGTAATGGTACTGCGTGATGGAGCGGTCTCTGGCCATTTAAGCCAGGAAGAGATAAGTCACGATAATATGGTAAGACTAATGGTGGGGAGAGATATAGAGAAATTCTATCGTCGTAAGCATGTAGTTACTGAAAAGCCTGTTTTTGAAGTTAAGGATTTTATAGTTCCGAGCAAACCAAACAGACGGATAAACTTTAGCATCTACACTGGGGAAATTCTGGTACTAGCTGGATTGGTTGGAGCAGGACGAACAGAAATAGCCCATGCACTCTTTGGAATTGATAAACCTCTAAGTGGAGAGATTTTATTAAATGGAAAGCTGCTTAAAATTAATAGTCCCCAGGATGCTATCCGGGAAGGCATTGGCTTGGTTCCAGAGGATCGGTATTTGAATGGTCTAATCATTGAGATGGCAGTGGAAGAGAATATAACCCTTGTAGGTTTGAATCATTATCAGAAAATGAAGATGATCCAATTTAAAATGGCCAGATCTATAGCTCATGAAATGGTTACAAAGTTGGATATTCGTTTGAGAAATATCTATCAGGTGGTTGAATCACTTTCTGGTGGAAATCAGCAGAAAGTGGTATTAGCCAAGTGGCTTTCCTTGAAACCCAAAGTTATGTTACTAGATGAACCAACCAGGGGAATCGATGTAGTGGCTAAAGAAGAGATTTATCGGCTTATAGAACGTTTGGCATCACAGGGAGTTGCTACCTTGGTAATTTCTAGCGAAATGCAGGAGGTTTTAGGTATAGCCGATAGAATCTTAGTAGTGTATGATGGAGAAATTAATGGTGAACTGCGAAAGGAACAAGCCAATGAAGAGGCTGTAATAAATCTCGCAACAGGAGGAAAATAAAATGAAAAAAGTTGCTGGGATAGCAATAATTTTAATAGCAGTTATAATCATTACAACATTAATTGATATTAACTTTATAAGACCCTACAATATGAAGAACATCTTACGATGGACCGGACTTTTTGGTCTTTTAAGTGTTGGGGAGTGTTTTGTAATTCTGACTGGAGGTATCGATCTATCATTAGGATCGATCGTTGGGCTTATAGGAGCTCTTTCGGCTCATTTTCTCAAAGTGCAGAGAATGAGCATTCCTCTAACTTTGTTTTTATGTATAGGACTGGCTTTAATTATGGGGCTGTTGCACGGTGTACTGGTCACCAAGGTTAAGATCCCGCCCTTTGTGGTTACCCTCTGCGGTTTGTTTATCTACCGTGGAATGGCTCGATTCACCATGAAAGATATAACCCAGGGATACGGGAATGAGTTTGAGGGTCTTAAGTTTCTGGCTAATGGAAGAATCCCCTCGGCTTTCTGGTCATCTGGGTCAGCACCCAAGATTATCGCAGACTGGTCAATTCCCATGCCCTTTGTCATCCTGGTGATTGTGGGAATCGTCCTGGCGATCTTTCTTAACCGCTCTATATATGGCCGCTATATTCTTGCTCTGGGGAGAAATGAAAGAGCTGCTCGTTTTAGTGGAATTAACACAGACAAAATGACCATTATTGCCTATATAATTTCCACTTCCTGTGCCGGTCTTGCAGCTATACTCTTTTCTCTTGATCTAAACACAGTTCAGCCCTCAACTGCTGGAAGTATGTATGAGCTCTATGCTATTGCTGGTTGTGTAGTAGGAGGAACAAGCCTACGGGGTGGTGAAGGGGGTATCTTGGGAGTGATTATTGGAACTGCCATTGTCAGGGTGCTTTACAACTCAATCAACATCATTGGAATTGCCACTCAGCTTGAATATACAGTAATTGGATTGGTCATCTTGGTTGGCGTGAGCATTGATGAAGTTTTAAGGCTCATCGCTGCTAAGAGAAGTCTAAAAGAAATGCAAAAAGAGAAATGATGCATATTTTACAAATCTGAAAAAATATAGTTTTCAAGTATTAAGATAAATAAATTAAATAAGGAGAACATAATTGTGAATCTTTTTAAGGAACTTTTTGGAAAAACCAGGGATGGCCAAACTATAAAGAAATTTATAATTAGAAATGCTAATGGCATTTCTTGTATGGTCATATCTTATGGAGCTATTTTAACTTCATTCAAAATGCCAGATAGTTATGGATGTGAAGAGGAAATTACTCTTGGTTTTAACACTCTTGAGGAATACATGACGGGGAATCCTTATTTTGGAGCAACAATAGGGCGTTATAGTAACCGAATTGCAAAAGGGACATTTACTCTGAATGGTGTACAATATAATCTGGCTTGTAACGAGAATGGCATCAATCATCTGCATGGAGGAAATAAGGGATTTGATAAGGTTGTATGGAAGGCGGAGAGTTTTGATGATACTAAGAATACCGGAGTAAAATTTACCTATTTTAGCCCTGATGATGAGGAAGGTTATCCAGGAAATCTGAAGGTCTGTGTAACTTACAGTTTGAATGATAAAAATGAGTTTAAACTTGAGTACTGGGCTCAGACGGATAAGTCAACCCCCGTGAGTCTAACCAATCATGCCTTCTGGAATTTAAGTGGAGCTGGTTCTGGAACAATTTTAGATCATGAACTGACTCTCAATTGTTTACAATACCTTCCGGTTGATGAAACGCTTATCCCCACTGGTGAGTTTAAAGATGTGTCTGGGACGCCTATGGATTTTACCTATTCGAAAACAATTGTTAAGGAATTTAGAGATGTACCCGGGGGGTATGATCATTGTTATGTAGTTGCTCCATCTGACCAAGACTTAAAGCTTGCGGCAATATTATATGATCCAAGGAGTGGTCGTAGTATGGAGGTATTAACTACTCAACCCGGTATTCAATTTTATACAGGTAATTTCCTGGATAATGTTAAGGGGGCAAATGGTAAGATATTTAAGAAACATGGAGCTCTTTGTCTGGAAACTCAATCACTCCCTAATTCTGTTAATCATCCAGAGTTTCCTTCTTCCATACTTAAACCTGGAGAAACTTACCAGCATATAACAGTACACCGTTTTTTTATTAAATAGAATAGAACAAATTAGGTATGCTATTTCATACTTATAGATTTATGGTGTATTAGGAATACAACATATCAAAAACACTTAGGAGGTGTATAAGATGACAAAGATGACAAAAA
>Ga0209636_10007971_pt1 | contig 10787 bp, 4 predicted proteins | sample DeeMarSWOR152_54_FD_187464 | JGI IMG/M metagenome (GOLD analysis project Ga0209636, IMG submission 187464) | Marine sediment microbial communities from White Oak River estuary, North Carolina - WOR-1-52-54 (SPAdes) (version 2) | ecosystem: Environmental > Aquatic > Marine > Intertidal zone >... | reverse complement strand
TACCACGCTCATGGAGACAAGGATTGTCCGCAGCGGTAAGCAGTCAATGCCGCTATATTACAACAACATAAATCCACCGTTCTACTCTCAAGCCGACCTTCCATTTTCGGAGCCTCAGGACTGGACAGTTGACGGTGCCAACACATTGACGGTCTACGTGTATGGAGAACCGCCCAAATTTAGAGAGACAGATAAGGACGATGTTGTCTTGAGCGGTGCTGGTGCAGACATCTGGGGTACGTCCGATGAGTTCCGCTTCGTCTATAAACAACTCAACGGTAACGGCTCGATAACGGCACGCGTCCTCAGCAATGGCACGGGCTCCAACACCTGGGCCAAGGGCGGTGTCATGATTCGTCCAGGCCTCGACGCCGGCTCTGCACACGGCATGATGGTTCTGACCGGAGGCGCTGGTGGTGGCGCTGCCTTCCAGTGGCGGCGCAGCGCCAATGAAGATTCAGACTCGGCTCACAATCCGATACCTCCAGTATCGCCCCCGTATTGGGTGAGAATCGAGCGAAAGGGCAATGCGCTGAAGGGCTATCTGTCACCGGATGGTGACAACTGGAAGCAGCAGGGCCAGGCGGCGAGCATCGACATGTGGGGGGCGGCGGTGTTTATCGGCCTGTGCGTGACCTCCCACGCCAGTGGGGAGCTGCGTACCTATGAGTTCGACAATATCTCCACGACTGGCGCTGTCTTGGGACAGTGGCAGGTCGAAGATGTCGGCGTAGTCCAGCCCGGCAACGATCCGGCCCCCATGTACATTGCGGTCGCAGATACAGCCGGAAATGTCGGCGTTGTGTACCACCCGGATCCCATGGCGACGTTGACCACGTATTGGCAGAGGTGGACCATCCCGTTCAGCGAGTTCGAAAGTGCCGGTGTCAATCTTACTGAAGTTAATATATTTTCTATCGGTGTAGGTATGTATCCCAATCCTGGCAGTTTCATGATGCTCTCCAACAATGGGGGTGGGCAAGGAATGGTATATTGCGAAGATCCAGCCACAGGTATAGCCGGGCCTAGCCCGGGAAAGCTGAGTGGATTTATACGGAATATACTTACCGGTGTTCCAATACCTCATGACCCTAATGACCCTGACGTAACTTTAACACCAAAAATAGGTACGGGAGAGTTATCAGACGACTTCTTTTTTAAGTCCACCTTTGACGACGGCGAGTATTTGATACGGATTACTACTATAGCACCGTATTACATCAAAGTGACAGCAGAGGGCTACAACGAGGACGATCCTAACGTTTATCTATCATCAGTTGATTCTACGACCATGAGGGATTTTCTGCTGATGCCGATACCAGAGCCTGATCCACCGTTAAGCTGTCCCATCTATCGCTTCTCGCTTACCGAACCTTACGACTTGTGGTACTTCACGACCGACAAAGAAGAGAAGGAGATGCTTCTCTACGATGTGCCCGAGAAAGGCAAGGATAAGCGAGATCCTAACAACTGGACATATGACGGTATCGCCTTCTGTGCCCGGTACCATGAGAGTGATCCAAACTTGAAGCCCGTGCACCACTTCAGGTACAAAGCAAAGAAAAACCACCACCTCTATACCCTCAATGAGAACGAGAAGAACTATATAATTGACGAGTGCTCAGTCGCGTGGACGTATGTTGGGGAAGCCTTCTATGCCTATTCTCCCTATTACGATGAGGAAGCCTCGGATGCCGATACTCCCTATCCTGAGGGTACACTCTATCCAGAGGATAAAGAACCTGACGGCACAAAACCCGTCTATCATCTCTTGCATGAGGACCTTGATTGCCACTTTTACACGATTTGCGAGGATGAGAAAGAATGGGCTGAAAAACATGGCTGGACCTACCAAGGAGTCGCCTGGTATGCATTTGGTGTTGGACCGTAGATACATTAAATGACATAAGAGTCCTAATCGCATACAATCACATCCAGAAGGCCTCTCTGGTCTCTATGGCGTTCTACATGTTGGGCAAGATCTGGTCGCTAAGACCTTGGCACTCATTCAGAGCTCAGATTTCTGAGATACTGAGCGCAACAATAGCTACTATCCAAATTCTTAACGCCATGTCGTTAAATGCTTCGTCACCACATCATTTCGTTATGAACATCTGACCTTTCTTAACTTTCACGAGGAGACTCCCTTCACTATCACTCTCCACGACCTCAGCCCTTGACCAGCCTTTTTCGAGGGTGCTCACGGTTGCCTCAATCAGTCTTTCAGGCACATTGCCTCTGTGTTCATCTTTCTTGAAAACCAATAGACTTGCTCCAAGAAAGAGTTTATCATCCTCTCCACAGTCAACAGTTATCGACTTGAATCTATCGTCAGATTTGCTAGTGACTTCTCCACTGACCCGAGGGATCTCTGTCAGAAGCTTCGAGATGAGGCCCTTAACACACTCTTCTTTCCAGTCACGCATGGTTTTCTCGACGAAGATGTCGATCGGATGACTGAGAATGATGAGTTCTCCATTCGCCATATCAGCCACGTCCAGTTTTACTTCGATGTTTTTTGGGGTCTCTTTCACCCAGCCATAGATGCCTAACTCAACTCTTTGTTTTCTTCTTCGAAGATCTTGTCCAAGCGTCACAATCTTGTGATGAGAAGAGCACTCAAGTATTTCCAGCTTATTCAGCTCATCTTCTATCTTGTTGGGGTCAAAGTTCTCCATAACTTTACAGTCGAACCGGGGTATGGACTTCCCAACATTTGAATCATACATTTTGCAGTCCTTGATTGCCTGTTTAATCTTGGCATATCTCATCTCAGGAGTTCCATGTTCTCCCTGAGAATTACTAGGCACGTATTTCTGCTCAAGGGGCAGCACGACGACGCTATAGACGCAGTCGGGCTCTGCAGTTGGATCCGGAACCCTCCGGACTACCAACGGTTTGATGTGCGGCACTGTGCGACCGTCAGCGTATAGCGCTCTTACCTGTATCTTCTTTTCACTGTAGTCCGGAAGGGGTACGAGCGATCCGAATCCGAAAACTACGTTTTCATCATAATTCATTTCGAAGGGTAACGTCTTTTCACCGATGTCGATGCCTGTAACACCGGTGGCGTACTTCAGCCTCCCCTCAATCCAATATTGGTCGCCTCTCACACGGTAGCCGCCCTCGACTTCTTCATAGTTGTCAAATTCAAATACAGGGTAACGGCCCGTAGGTATTGCTGATGACGCTGCCCCTCGCATCGCAAGCATAAGTTGGTTGCTGAAATACATATCCTGCCTATAATGCGCCTGTGCCCTAAAAGCAAAGCTGAATGTTTTATCTCGCAAGAAGGTAGGCAAGGCCCGTAGCCAAGAGTGGGTTGCCCAAAGCTCTCGGTTGATATAGGCAGCTCTCGTAAGCCAGGAGGCAGGATTGATGTGCTTCAATGTTAGATTGCCTCTCGGCAACAGATCGACGAAGCATTTCGTGGTGTTACCAGCCAGGTCGGTAGCTCGCAGTTCCAAGCGAGAACTGTCAGGATCCGCTGGGACTCTAACAACCATATCGTACTCATGTCGGCCATTGCAGTCGATCTTCTGATCATCCATTTGGATAGTTCTCAGACCTAGGTCATCGCGAGCAGAATACTTAACGGGGACCAAAGCATCAGGCGTCGTCTGTTCTGGATGTGCGGTAGCGACAATAATGGGTGGTCTCATGTCCAGTTCAACTCTCACTAGAATAGTTGGGCTACCATTACCGACCAGGTCTCTCGCGCGGACCGGAATCCAAAGGTTGTCAGTGTCTATAGGAACATGCACTGTCTTCCGGATTGTCGGGGCCGAGCGCTCAACAAACAGTCTCTCCTCGTTGACCCAGATTGCGCCAACTCCTGACTGATCATCAGTTATACAAATGTCGAGTTGGACGGTACGTCGATTGCAGAAGACAAGAGCCCAGTTTTCACCGGCGCGCGTTGCGTTCTCCACCGTTATCGCAGGTGCGATAGTATCCTCTTCTTTGATCTCCCATCGGCTCTCTTGGGCAAGGTTGAGGAAGAACTTGGCGCGGGATGACTCGGCTTGTTCTAGTGACTGATTGAGCTGCGCAATTGACTTTTCCAGCAGACACAACCTATCGGCTTTCGTTTTTACCTGTATAGCCTGATAGTAGAGAGTGATGCCAAGCTCTCGGTGAGCAAAGCAATCTCTAAAGTGCATTCCATAGGTCCGGCAATTTCGTTTGTCCGTAGGTCTTTTCTTAACGACTACTCTGAAATCATCCTTTGCCGCCTTATAGTGGCCATACGCAAGATACCATGAACCTCGCTCATAGTAATTCCACCACCGACCGCGATGAAGATTGAAGTTCTTGTGGATATTATCCTCTTCAGTACCATTGGTCGGATCATAACCCCAGACCTCGGTACTGCGAGAAGGTACCACCTCAAACCAACCTACAAAGACGACTTTCGCCATCGCCCCGCTTACAAGGATGAGAAGCACGGCTACGAAAAGCTTCATCGGTTCCCGTGAATGATCCACTTGTTCACTCCTCCTATTTTTCTTGACTCCTGACTCGGTAGTTCTCCTTGACCAATCCTGGAACGTCTTCCTTTGTTAGCACGCCGCTGGCCCCCTTACCAGGGTGAACTAGTGTTACCTTCACCTCTCCGATAGGCGAATTGGTTCCCGGGGAAAGGACGTCAAATTTCATCCCTTCGCGAACACCCATCCAGCTACCAACGGTCAGCCAAGCATAGCGTCTTATACTTGGATCGCCGTCTACTGCTCTTATTCTCCCTTGAACAGGGTACTTTTGCACTGTGACCTCTCTCACAGTATCCAAGATGTCATCAATCACAGCCCAGTCAAGAGTGATCCCATAGTCCTCCGGCCACGTCTCATCAATCTTGTCTTTGACATCTGTTAGGTGCACAATCAGTTTCCTGGAAGAATCCTTATGATCGTAGCCAATGGCGACATGGACTGCGACCATGCGATCCCTACGGCGTGCAGCGAGGTCATTGCCAACCGGGAGGGCAGGCAGGTTTTTCTGGTGCCTTTCCTCATACTTAGTGAACTCTTTCCTTAATTCTTCAAACTTCTCGCGCGCTATTATTTTGAACCACTGCCTACGCTGCCCCCCACCCCGCTTGAGAAGTTCGATAATCCTCTCGATTTCTGCGCGGTACTCTGGATCCACTCGATCTTCAAGCACGGAGAAACATGCTCTGATAGGAAGGCTCTCCCACAAAGTGTCGTCGTCGACCAACTCCAAGAAACGAACCGGCTCACTAATTCTCAGAGTCCCGGCGTTAAACGGAATGCCAGATACTGGAGCAGGCTCACGGCCACGTGTGAAGAACCTTAGGTCAAGGTAGGCGTTTCCGTTCTTGTAGATGCGCCAGAGATCCTTCGTCTTGTTGAGTTGAAGCAGAACCCTTCGCATATCACCAGGCTGCAAGTCGACACTATCACTGCCGACAGTCTTAGGCTCAGAGCAAGAGATCGCGAAGAGATAATCATCGAATGGTGGACTATTCGCTGCGCCACGTCCCTCATATACGGAAAACCTTCCATCCTTAGACACACTGACTCTGCCATCAGAGGTGTTCACAATGGTCACATAGAATTGAATGCGACGGACTCGCCACTCGATGTGTGGCCAGATCTTACAGCATCCGTACGCGAGAATCGCAATTACAACTACCCAGCCAGCTACTTTCTTCAAGCGACCGGGGAACCTGTCATAGAGCCACTTTATGACCTCCGTCAAGTTCGTAGGGATGTCAGGGTGTCCATATGTACTTTGTTCTTGTTGACGAGCTTTGGGCTGGGTATCCTGTGGGGTACCGTGAAATCCAGGCGCCGCTTTACCCAATCCTCGGTTTTTATACCGGTGGGCTTCTCTCTCCTGCTTTTCCCCTTTCTCTGGCTTGTTTCCGTTGGCTCGCTTCTTCTGTGACATAGTTAGCCCCTTACATAAATTAATCTGGTGTCCCTGGGGCTCTACTGAATTATCTGTCTTTGCGTCCGTTTGGAACACCAGCAAACCAAATAACCGGAGCTTTAAAACAACACTCTCGATTACGAGACTACCACACTACATTTATACAAACGATTCCATTTGGGTGCTGTTCATTCCTAAAGACTCTTCTATCCTACGATTGCCTTATCCAAAAAGCAAGTCCAATTTGAGAAATTTCTACACATTATTTGGGGGCCACGGGCGGCATTGTTGGCCGTGAAAATAGCCAAGAAAATGACTATGGGGCCTTGACAGAAGCAGTTTCTGGAAGTGCAAGAATGATCGGGAAAGTGTCAGTCTGAGTGGCGGGGTATTGCTCAACATCTCAAAGGCAGATTCCTCGAATAGTCTATCTAAAAGTATTTAATCAATGAGACCACAAAAAACTGTTCCTCAACGCTGTAGTTAAATTTTTGGAGGTCCTCCTCTCCCCAACGGAATTGATATGCGAAATCCAGGCTGAACTGCTCCCTCACGGTCCAACCGAGGCCCGCGCTGAAACCGTAGACCGGCACAATATCATCCCATGCCGGACGCGGCTCATAGAATATCCCGCCTCGACACGCAAGCACCGATTCCCTGGCACCTTTTAAGAAAGTCAGATGCTCGGCTCCTAATCGAAAGGCCAGTGTATCGCTCTGCGGGGTTCGTGTGGTACCGGTATGCTTGAATTCAGACCACTCCTTCCATTCGATGTCAAAGGCCGCACTGAGCGAGTCCGAAATCCGATAATTCACGCCCACTCCGAGGGATAGTGGGAAATCTATGTCCAGATGGTAGGGTCCATGAGTAAGTGGTGGGGACGTATCGACCACTTTCTGGGTCACTTTAGCAGTGAAAGGGGTGTGGCAGACAAAGCCAAGGGTCAACAGATTCTCTTGCTTTTCATACACGTCCCAGAGAAGTCCGAAGGTGAAGTTGTGCCCCCGAAAGTCATCGAGTGTCTCTGTGGATGTAGAAACGTCTGGTGGATCATCAAGCCACGTCACCGTAGTTTTGGCCTGCCGGGCGTAATCATTAAGGAGACTTTGAGTATACAAGTTGAAACTCGCACCAATCGTGATCTCAGGATGAGAAGGTATCGATAACCCACCTGCCAGAGAGTATGCAGAGATAGCTCCCTCAGTTTTACCCTCGATTATCATTTCTTCGTTCATCTCTTTGTACTCTATTCCCAAGTCATAAACCTGATGGTAGTTGACGGATATGACCACATCCTTGTTCCCAACCTCTATGGGCTGCGCGTAGCTCATGAAGTTGATCTCCCCCTCGCTCCAACTATCCCCATCGTACGATTTGTTGATGTTTGTTGATAAGAAGTCGCACGTGATGTTTTTCCACGCACCGACAAAAGAGGCCTCCGGCCTTTCCAGATTTATCAATCCGGCCGGGTTCCACGAGGCCGCTGTCGCATCATCCGCCACAGCAATAAACGCCGACTGCCCCAACGCCCTCGCCCCGGAGCCCACCGGCTCCGGCGCAACCGGAATTTTTGTTGGCACGGCGATCATAGTACGTGCGAAACTCGCACACACGATGAACATCAGCATGAGCGTTTTTTTATGGATCGACAGCTTCATTTGCTTATTATGCAGGTCTTCTCGTATCATATATCTCCATCACTTGTTCGGCACTCGGTTTTCAGCTCCGCGTCTGCCCTGTCCCGGTGGATAATCTTGACATGAGCCTCACAGAGTTTAATCAAAATGGATTCGCTTGCGTGACTGTTCCTTTTTCCTCGGGCATGCTCTTCCTGCCTTTACTCTTTCTTGATACACTCACTCCTTCGCACACAAGTTTGCTTAGTGTTGTCGGACACATCGCTGTACCAGACGTCTATTTGAGACACCAGCAAACTTAATGACCAAGGCATTGAAACAGGAGCCTTGATCATAAAATCACGGCGACTGGCACACAACGCTCGGGCAAACAATCCCTCCTGGATATTGTCCGCATTCCGTAAGATGATAATAATATTATAACTCGGCCTTATCTAAAAAGCAAGCCTAATTTTGGAAATTTCTACATATTCTTTTTTAGCCGCTTTAGGGATACGCAGAATAGCATAATAGTTGTAGAAGGTTCAGTTTTGGTGTGAATTCTACACCTTTGTGTTGAACAAAGGACAGAGGACTCTTCAAAGCATTAACCAAATAACAGGGGCATGATTCAAACCGGCGATTTCCTACTCCCAAATTAAGACATTTGCTCACAAGTACTTGCTCTTCAAACCTTTATTAGTGTTCTCAAGACGTCGATGCAGATTTCATAGTGGTTACACATTTGTTACATACTGCTACCATACTCACCGCACAAATAAAAGTGACGCCAGAATGAACCCCTACCTCCCTGTCCCCCCTTCTTCTTGAAGGAAGGACAGGGGGTAAGTGTAGTAGTGTGTGGCACGCAGATCACTCCTTCGGCGAATTGCGATAATACGATCCCGACAGGACAATTTCTTCCTCCGCGCCAAGAAGTAAATCTTCGTTCCCGAGAGCAGCCATGATATTGTCTTGCACTGATAAATCAGGAACCCTGGCACACGTTATCGTTCCTAAGACATTCCACTCCCAGAGACCCACCGTCTTAATACTCTCGAACGTACCTGTTGTTTCAGTTACCGTCAATAGAGCATCCGGGTCATCATGCAATTCAGCGCCAAAGGCAATAATGATGGTACCGGCATCCTCATCCACGACTGCATTAACGGCGTTCATATCGGCCACAAAAGTTCCTTCGACGTCTCCAAGTATCTGACCGATGATTTCATCGGGATTGCCGTCGTTATGATCAGTTAAGGCAAAATTGCCGCCAAAGTCAAACCGCAAAATTAAGTCTTCGTCAATCTGGGGTGCCCCCGCCGTGGTTGTTTCGAGCATACCCTTAACGTTCTCGTTCAAAATTCTGTCGTTAGGGTCAGCTTCACATTGGTACCAATCATATGCCTTTTTCCCCCAGGTTTGATCCCATAGTGCACCTCCGGCCCCGAGTTGTAAAGATACCCCGGTTCCGTACTCACAGAAGGATTTGACCTTTTTGCTCATATCGGGAGTATACTGGCCGGTAAGGGCAAACTCAGCAATGCCGCCAATTATTGGAACCTGTCCGCCAAGGGCTGCGAGAATGTTGTCCTGGAGTTCAAGGCCCTTCATTAGAGGGGCTGCATATGAGCCGGCTAATGACAGTTCCCATTCTCCCACCTGGTCGATATATGCAAAGACTCCGGTCGCTTCATCCAAAGTTAGTGTGACTTTTGGTTCCGGTGGAGGAAATGGGGCCAGGAACATACCGCATCCTTCGTTGACAAGAACTCGTGAAGCATTGATGTCGATTGCATTTATACCTGTGCCGCTGAGAACCATTTTGCCGATAGTCACATCTTTGTAATTATCATCGCGGGCAGATAGGGTCAGTGTGCCTGCGATTGGTAGGGTCGCGATCAGGTCGGCACTTACATCAGCTGGGGCGGTGGCATGAATGTCTAAGATACTGGAAACATTGGGATCCAGTAATGATTGGCCTATGCAGTCGAACCAAGTCCAGGGGCCCTGCCCCCAGTTGAGCTGCCAGATACCTTTGCCGACGGCTAACTCAATTGTTGTACCTGATCCATAGTCAAAGAAAGTAATTGTCTCAGATAAGTCAGTCAAGATTAAACCACTGATAACAGAGGCAAGGGAACCATCATCTGGTCGGGGTGTGATACTAATATTCAGAGTGTCATCGCTGGATCGAAAATTATATTTTACAATAGAACCACCCTTTCCTTGGACACTTCCCTGAGCATCAAAAGGAAAATATGGCTCAAGGATTTTATCTCCTTCTATTACAATATCCATCGGGCGTCCATGATTTGTATAAAATATAAGCTGAAGTTGATATTCCATGTCTACCACTAATCCGCCAAGATCAATAAAAGTAGTACGGCCTTGTGCGGCACTATTATTCTTCCACGTTACACCATGAAGTAACATGTCAATATTAGAATATCCTGTATTAGGAGGTAAACCCTCCCATGTACTGGTCTGACCCTCTGCTGTTGTAGTAAAGGTCAAATCAGGATAGTCCTGGTCTTGAGAAAAGACAAAATCGCCAAACTGAGGGTTTCCGTTGTTCCCAAAATTGATTGCGCAAACAATATTGCCGGACAGGTCTAAATCTGCTGGACTATTTAAGGGCAAGGTTTCAACACTATCACCCTCAACAACGCTTCCGAACAACGAAAGCACAAAAATCAGAGCTATACTTGTGTTAATTCTTTTGTTCCACATTTTACGTTCCTCCTTTACCACATTCGTTATTTTTCTTAACCTAAATTTCTTTTCTATAATGTTCTTTGTTTCCGCAACCAGCCGACAAGGCCTACACCGATGCTACCGAGCAGGATAGCTCCGGGGGCAGGGATAGGGGCTACGAGAATTTGCCCAGAGAGTTTCTCCTCAAATGTATCCCATAAACCTACCCAGGGGGGGCCACTTCCATCACCAAGCATGCCTTGATACATCCCAAGGCGATAACCAGTATCGCCGCCACTGACATGGTGTATTGGTCCTTCTCCATATACGGTTTTGTAAGGCGTCGTCTCGCCTAACGTGTAGTATTCGGCTGTCAGACCACTAATTAACTGGCCTTGTGCATTTAAGGATCGAAGATTCTCAAGTGGCACAACCATTAAATCTGGTGTGAGGAGCCCTACAGAAGATGATCCCCAGCGATTCTTGATGAGAATTTCGATGTCATGCCAGCCGGGGCTAAGATCAAGCACATCCGTCCAGTCGCCTCCCTGTGGGACGGCATCGTAGTGTGCTTCGAGT
>Ga0209636_10007970_pt1 | contig 10788 bp, 16 predicted proteins | sample DeeMarSWOR152_54_FD_187464 | JGI IMG/M metagenome (GOLD analysis project Ga0209636, IMG submission 187464) | Marine sediment microbial communities from White Oak River estuary, North Carolina - WOR-1-52-54 (SPAdes) (version 2) | ecosystem: Environmental > Aquatic > Marine > Intertidal zone >... | reverse complement strand
TTTTGGGGGTCTTACCGATCCGTTCCGCTAATTCGGCTTTTGTCATGCCCATCGTATCTAATATCTCCTGAAGGGTCTCCCCTGGAGGTGTAACGTAATCAGGAATATATTCATTCTGTATGCGATCAGTCATGATAATCCTCCGCAAGCTTAAGAATCCGAATTGATGTAACTTGAGACCAGTCTAATCCTCCGTCAGGCTTACGCGGAATGGGCGCATTAGCGACCTCAAAAACCATCCGGGAGCCCTTGTCGAGCTTCACAACCAGCTGGCCCGCCCTGCTGCCTTTGAGTTCGTGGCAGTAAGCCTGAGGCAAAGACCTCATCGCGGCCAGGTCATCTACGTCAGCTAGCTCGTCGAGGCGAGCCCGTATAAGCTTGGATCTTCTTGGATTCCCTCGGAATTCTTTCTTCAATTTGGATTCATTATTGGCGAGCTGACGATCTTTTTTTCTTTTAAACAGAATATCCATATGATGACAAAATGTCAAGTTTAATTAACCTGGTAGGTTAATTATTTTCATTTCCCTATATCTTTAGGGCACATCTCCATATGTCATTTATTATCTTTTCGACTAGTTTGTCTGAGCGTATACCAAGAAAGTAAGCAGAGCGCGATTTAGCTTATACCTGAGAGCTCATAGCGATAGATGTCCTGATCCATCTTTTGAAGAATAGATCTATGATTCCATACTGCCCGTTCTCTCTGTCCACAAGGTCCTTATCCATCAGACTCTTCACGGCCCTGATCATAACCGCCGGTTGCGAAATATTGAATCTCCTGAGCATTTCTGGCCGAAAGGGGCTGTCTCCAGGGCCGGTTTCCGATAAGGCCACCAGAACCTGTCTCTGGCGGTGCGTAAGAAGATCCCATGTATTCATATAAGCAGTGGACTCGCGGCCAAGCAGGAGATCGATAGCCTTTGGAACATCATCTGTCCTGATCCGCCGCTTTTCCATGATATCATAGAGAACATGGCAGAGATACTGGGTATAGTAAGGGTGGCACTCCGTTGTCTCCACTATAAGCCCCAGGGTTTTTTCGTCGATATCCACTCCTGCCCCATTGAATCTCTTCTTGACAAATTTCTGGAGGTGACCAGAGGCGATCTTTTCCAGGGGAAAGATCTTCCCAGATCGATAGAAAGGACGATTAGGGTTGGAGAAGAGGTCGTGAAGGAGGTGCCTCTTGCTGCCCACAAACAGATAAGAAACGTGCTCATGGGTCTGGATAGCGCTTCGCAATCGGCGTTCGGTTCTTTCGCCATTGGTCTCGGTGATCTGTTGAAATTCATCAAAAACCACCACTCCATATTTGCCTTTTGCCTTGAGGTAATTTTCCAGGCTGGATACCACCTCATCAAATGTCTCTGTTTCACGGCTCCTGTCGAACCCTACACTCCACTGAGGATTTCCGGCCGGGTCAACCCCCATACTTAGATGCAGGCGAGAGAAGAGCTCACGCATCAGCCTCTTGGCCTTCTCGTAGCTGCTGAGAGTTCGCGCAATTGCCTTGGCATATTCTTCAATAAATTCCCCCAGGGTGGAAATGGGATAGAGGTCAGCATAAACAGGGATGATGCCTTCCGTCTGGGTTTCCTCGAGAACCTTCCATACCAGAGAAGTCTTCCCAAAGCGGCGCTGAGAAGAAAGGATGACATGCTGTCGGCCCCGGATATCTTCCAAGAGTTCCCGGATCTCGCTTTCCCGATTGCAGAAGGCATCCCCTGAAACCCTGCCTCCGTAGATGAAGGGATTCTTGAAATCTCTCATCTCTTTTCCTCTCTGAATGATATTAACAACTTGTTAATAACAATATGATAATTTGGAAATAATGTAAAGGATTAAATTCTCTATGAGGTAGAAAGGATTGAGGAAAAGGAAGGATGGGGCAGAGCCCAAGTGCAGAGATCACCCTGCCAGGGTAGCTGCTCCAATTGCAATCATGATGACGCCGGTAGTGGCAAAGGGGCACAGACGGCCGTCTACTTTCAGTTTAATCGAGCTGTCCTCTCCAACCTTTCCTTCGATGATGGAGTTGACCATATGTTCATCTTCGAGTTTTTCGTAGCGAATGGAAAACCGGTGTTCTTTACCGCCCACAAACACCTGGTAGACGAATCCGGTGGTGGTCTTTTAAATTTTGCCCATGGCCATTTCCAGCGGGCCAAAGGTGCCGGTGATAAGGCGCTGGCCCTCCTTGTGATAGGCATAGGTAAACTTGCGGTAGGTTCCCTTGATGTCGATCTCACCGTTTATGTCCGTACCGCAGTTGTAAATCGCCCACAGCGGATGGCCGCCAGCGGTCCCGAATACCTTGTCGTTCATGAAATAAAGGTCCATCCGGCTTCCGGTAATATGCCGAGTGCCTTCTTCAGAGGCACTCGTTGATCCAAGCGACACCACCAGTAAACAGAGAAGGACTGATATGGATGTCTTTTTCTTCATTTTTGATGGGTCCTCCCTATAAAGCAAAGGTTAAATCTTTGTTTCATGCTTTCTCTACTGACCATTATTCCTTAAAACTCATGAAAATTGGGGGTGCTGTTACTAAGGAGAGCACTATATTGTTTACATTTCTACGGGTCATGGCACTTTTCTTTCATTCCCTCCGGGGCGTAGGCCTCTCCGAGCTGTAGGCTCTACGAGCCGGAAGCCTACGGGTTGGCGGCCGAGCCTGGCCCGCCTATAATTGTGCCAGCTGGCGGCCATGGGCACATCTTGTGGTCTGGGTGCCAGATGGCACAAGTGCGATCACGACATATGGTATCCCAAAGATGCCATATGGCGTTATCTCAGGCGGGCTGGTCTTTTCTACGACTTATCTGTGTCCCGCTTCTTGGAAGCGGGGCTCCGCATTCTCCACCTGCGGCGGGGCTGCGGTTTCCCCCACTGATAAGTCGTGAAAAGGACGGCGGCCTCTCGCCAGCCCTGTTGAATTTCCCCTGGCCCAGACTGTATGCCGGGAAATGCTCTTATGCAGGTGCAGTTGTAATAGCCTATCCACATGCAATAAATAGACAAAGCGCACCAGGGCGGGCCGAAGGGAACCCTATTCAACAGGGCCAGTCACTCAGAAAAGACATCAAGGCCTGCACTTGTCTCCACGTGCGACGGGCGTAAGCCCGGGGGTATCTACTTTGGGTATGACCGTTGGTCCGGACAAAGAGGGACAAATGAAAGTGCTCTCCCTTGGGCGGGCATGTAGAACCATATACATTTGCCGAGTCCAGGGAAAATTGTCTCTTGACTAATGTACCACATAGTAGTATATTATAAGATACCGTGGATAGCCGAGAAATCACCGTAGGAAGATACAGGTAACAAAACTTTTGTGAGCTCGAAGGGGTAAGGATAGTGAGATTAATGACACGAAAGGAGTTTCTGAAAACCTTTGGGATTGGGGCCTCAGTGCTCCTGTGCGCATCCCAGGCATATGGCTTCTTGCCCAAAGGAACCAAGACAGCCAAGAGCATCAAGGGCCACATCTTTAAAAACGACGCCCCTGCTCAACCCTGGAAATGGTCCATCGAGGGATTCCACTATGCAACAGACGGCACCAAGGTACAGTGCCAGATCTGTCCAAATCGCTGCATCCTGTCACCGGGAGATCGGAGCATCTGTCGATCAAAGGTGAATATCGGTGGGAAATTGTACACCCTCGCATACGGCAATCCCTGTGCAATACACGTTGATCCCATCGAGAAGAAGCCTCTCAACCACTTCTATCCGGGAACCCCTGTCTTTTCCATCGCCACCGCGGGGTGCAACTTCAGGTGTCTGAACTGCCAGAATTGGGAGATCTCCCAGAGAAAACCGGAGGAGGTTCACTCCTCTGAACTCTTCCCGGAAGCGGTGGTAGAGGCGCTTTTTCCCCCGGTATAAATTGAACAGGCTGCATGCTACGCCAGTTGAAACACTGGAAGAGCTGAGGGACATAGCTGTCAAGGAAGGGATACACTATGTCTATATCGGGAATGTCCCGGGTCATGATGGATGCAATACCTATTGCCACAACTGTCACAAGATTCTGATAGAGAGAAAGGGATATGATATTGCCGCATTCAATGTAAATGATGGCAGGTGTAAGTTCTGTAAGACGCCTATCCCCGGAAGATGGGAGTCTGCTTGAAGATGAAGAGCACGAATGAGGGAGGATTGATGTGAAAGGAACGTATCTGGGTTTTACCGACGAGCAAATCAGGCGGTACAGCCGCCAGATTGTCCTGCCCGGGGTGGGAGGAAAGGGGCAGAGGAAGCTCCTGGGGGCAAAAGTTTTTCTGGTCGGTGCCGGGGGCCTAGGTTCGCCAGCGGCCGTCTACCTGGCGGCGGCCGGGGTTGGTAAGCTGGGTATTTGTGACTCCGACCATGTTGATTTGAGTAACTTGCAGCGCCAGATCCTTCACCATACCAACGACCTCGGAAAACCCAAAGTTGTTTCGGCAGCAGAGACTATTGCTGATATCAATCCCGATGTTGAAGTCGTCCAGCACCCGGTACGGCTTTCCTCAGAGAACATCCTGGACATCATTACCGACTACGATATCGTGCTTGAGGGCAGCGACAACTTCCCGACAAAGTACCTGGTGAACGATGCCTGCTTCCTGGCAGGTAAGCCCAACGTCCATGCCGGCATTTTCCGTTTTGAGGGTCAAGTCACGGTCTTCCGCCCCGGCAAGGGATGCCTGCGTTGTATCTGGCCGGCTCCTCCACCGCCGGGTTTGGTGCCCAGTTGCCAGGAGGCAGGGGTCTTGGGTGCCCTGCCCGGGATAGTCGGCGCCATCCAGGCTACCGAGGTGATTAAGCTCATCCTGGGTTTGGGCGAACCACTGGTGGGCAGGATGCTCGTATTTGATGCCCTGCGAATGGAATTCTACACGGCAAGGTGTAATCAGAGACACGACTGCGCCCTCTGTGGAGACAACCCCACCATCAAAGAGCTCATCGACTATGAACAGTTTTGTGGGATCCCTTCTGAACAAAGCCAAGCAGGTGCACTGTGAAAGGAGGCACAGTGCGCGCAGATGATGATATCCGGTTTCTTAAGTCAATCAAGAAGCCCATCACAAGTGGAGAAACCATTGCTATGGTACCTTCGCTGGTGGGGACACCTTCCCAGGCAAGGGGAGAGACCATGGAAACGGTGAACGTTGATCGGCAGATCAACCTCAAGGGAGAGGTGTGTCCTTATACCTTTATCAAATCATTGCTCACCCTGGAGGAAATGGAGGCAGGGCAGGTACTCCGAGTGGTTGTGGACTACTTGCCTTCTGTGGAAAATGTTCCTCAGAGCTTGAAGAATGAGGGGCATGATATTGTAGAGGTTGCGCAGATCAATGATACAGATTGGGCAATTACTGTAAGGAAATTGGCCCTGGATGAGGAGGAATAAAGAATCGAAAAGGGGAGATTAATTAAAGGGGAAAAAGTGGTTAAGATAGCCAACGATGTTACCGAGCTCATAGGAAACACTCCTTTAGTCAGGTTAAATAGAATCACCTCTGGCGTGGATGCTGCTGTTGTGGCTAAGTTAGAATCTTTCAATCCACTCTGCAGTGTCAAAGACAGGATAGGTGTAAGCATGATTGAGGCTGCTGAGAAGAGTGGATCTATCAGGGAAGATACGATTATCCTTGAGCCCACCAGCGGCAATACCGGCATTGCCCTGGCCTTTGTCTGCGCTGCCAGGGGATACAAGCTCGCCCTGACCATGCCTGATACGATGAGCCTTGAACGGAGAAGCCTGCTTAAGGCCCTCGGCGCTGAGGTGATCCTGACCCCAGGAAGGGAAGGAATGAAAGGTGCGGTGAACAAGGCAGAAGAATTGGCAGAGAGTGATCCCCGATATTTTATTCCTCAGCAATTCAATAATCCCGCTAACCCGGAGATTCACTGCAAAACTACTGCCGAAGAAATCTGGAGGGATAGCGAAGGCGACGTGGATATCTTGGTTGCTGGAGTGGGCACTGGTGGAACAATTACCGGGGTAGCTGAGGTAATCAAGAAGAGAAAGCCTGAATTCAAGGCTGTTGCAGTTGAACCCTTAACAAGAGAGGTCCACTTTCATGACAATCGGTGTATTGCCTGTGAGCTCTGCGTCAAGGTGTGTCCACTCGGGGCAATGGAGGTAAGATTTTGATGCCTTAGAGCGCAAAAAATCTTCAGAAACATAAGGGGGCAATTGACTTGTTCAAGAGAATGCGAGAGGATATCCAAGAAGTATTTGCCAGGGATCCAGCGGCAAAAAGCCTATTAGAGGTTATCCTTTGCTATCCAGGTCTCCATGCTGTCTGGCTACACAGAATAGCCCGCTTCTTCTGGAAGCACGAGGTGCTTTTTGTCGGAAGATTTATTTCCCATATCAATCGCTGGTTAACAGGGATTGAGATTCACCCGGGAGCAAAGATTGGCAGAAGATGCTTCATTGACCATGGCATGGGTGTGGTAATAGGCGAAACTGCCGAGATTGGCGATGATGTTTTGCTGTATCAGGGTGTTGTCCTGGGCGGCACGACCTTGGAGAAGAACAGGCGGCATCCTACCTCGGGAAATAGCATAGTGGTGGGAGCAGGGGCGATGTGAGGGAAGAGAAATCATAGAAGGATTTTTGCCGGCCCCGGAAGAATTCAGCGAGGGGGGAGGAATTTGAATCTACAGTGGAAAGAAAACTGAAAAAGTTAGAAGAACTATTAAACACCATGGAAGGCGTCCTCATTGCTTACTCAGGTGGTGTGGACAGCACCTTCTTGCTCAAAGTTGCCAGGGACGTCTTGGGAGATAGACTCTTGGCTATTACTGCAAGGTCCTGTGTCTATCCTTCCGAGGAGACAGAACAGGCAAATGCGTTGGCTCGGAATCTGAAGGTGAGGCATGAAATCATCGAAACGCACGAAATGGCTGATCTCAAATTCATCAGTAATCCAAGAGAAAGGTGCTACTGGTGTAAAAAGGAACTGTTCACCACACTGGTAAGGATTGCTCAAGAGAACAGCTTGAAATATGTCCTCGACGGTACGAATTTTGATGACCTGGATGACTTTCGTCCTGGTATGAAGGCGGCTGCAGAATTTGGGGTAAGATCCCCTCTCAAGGAAGCTATGCTCACGAAAGACGATATTCGCTCCCTGAGCAAGCGCATGGGCTTGCCCACCTGGGACAAACCCTCTTTTGCCTGTCTCGCCTCCCGGTTTCCCTACGGGATGAAGATAACCAGGGGAAATCTCGTCAAGGTTGATAAGGCGGAAAGGTTCTTGAGGAGGTCTGGCATAACTCAGGCAAGGGTAAGGCACCATGACAACATAGCCAGAATAGAGGTAGCCGAGGAGGATATACCTAAATTGTTGGAGGAGAAATTGAGGGGGCAACTCATATCATACTTTAAGAAATTGGGTTATTCCTACGTAACAGTTGATCTGGAAGGATACCGAACTGGTAGTATGAATGAGGTTCTTACGGGCGATGATAAGAGATGAAAAGAATATACCTTGATTATGCCGCCACCACCCCGACAGATCCAGAAGTGCTAAAGGCGATGTTGCCATATTTTACTGACGTCTTTGGCAACCCTTCGAGCATCTACTCCTATGGCTAGGAGGCAAAGGGGGCTATAGAGGAGGCGCGGGTTCACGTTGCCGAGCTTATCGGTGCCCGCGACGAGGAAATTATCTTTACCAGTGGGGGGACTGAGGCGGACAACCTCGCCACAGAGGGTGTGGCTTTCGCCAACGAGAAAAAAGGAAATCATATAATTACCTCTTCTGTTGAACACCATGCGGTCATTGAGCCCTGCAAGTTCTTGGAAAAAAGAGGCTTCAAGGTAACCTATCTCCCGGTAGATGGGTACGGTTCCGTTGATCCCGAGGATGTCAAAAAGGCTATCACCAGCAAAACGGTGCTCATTTCGGTAATGCACGCCAACAATGAAGTGGGCACCGTTATCTCAACGACAGGGCTCATCGAGGCGCCAGCAAGACCAAGGGAGTATTATCTCCTTAAGCAGCAGTATGAGAGATTGGGAAGGGATCTCCTGGAGCTTAAGGAGAGATTTAAGGGGCGCTTTCTCGATTATGAAGATGAGCGCCTGACCCAGGTTATAAAGGGATATGCAATGCAGGCAGTCTTCTACCATCTTGTCGGCAATCCTTTTTGTGAAGATAAGGGTTGCAGGCTGTATAACGCCCACTGGCAGGAAGAGCTCATCTTTGCTCAGCTCTGGAGCACGTATGAGTTTTGTGGGCAGCATGAAGAAGCTCTGGATGACTTACAGAGAGGATGATATTATCGTAACTGTTCAGATAGCCACCAAGGCACAAAGACACAAAGAATATATATGAGTTTTATCCCGTAACCCGAGGGGACTCCGTCTTTTCGGCAACGGTTAGGGCTTGCGGCGAGCTCAGCCGAGCGGTCACGAAGCCTGCCCGCCATCGCGAGCGCTCAGGCGAGGCGGGCGGGCCCGTATCGGTAACGGTTAAGGTAACGTAGAAATAAAAAGACGAATGACGTTACCCTGGCCCAGTCCTGGCCTATGGGCTTAGTAGTTTTATTCGAGCACGTGTTAGGTTATAGACTTAGTAGTCTTATTCAAGCGCATAGCGCCAGGGAGGGCTCGTAACGGCAAACGGTTGCGTACCAACGGCCGATCACCGATTTTCGAAAGACGATTCGAGCTTCGTAACCGAAACCCTTTGACGTAACCCAATGTCACAGAAATTGACCAGTTGCCCCAGAAGGGATTATGCCCCTCACACCTTGTCGGTTTGAGGCAAAGCTTCGCTAGCGGGAGGATAGAAGATGAGTGCTGAGGAGAAAATCCTGAATATCTGCCGCACGGTTGCTGTGGTCGGTCTTTCGCCAAAACCTGACCGACCAAGCAACCACGTGGCCAACTACTTAAAGGAGCAGGGCTATAGAATAATCCCCGTGAATACTTACGCAGGGGAGATATTAGGCGAGACTTGTTACCCTGACCTTAGCTCTATCCCCGAGCCGGTAGATGTGGTTGATATCTTCCGGCGTTCTGAGGCGGTGCCACCAATTGTGGAAGAGGCAATTAAGATAGGGGCAAAGGCGGTGTGGATGCAGGAAGGGGTTATCAATGAGGAGGCAGCAGCTCGGGCTGAGGAAGCGGGACTTCTGGTGGTCATGGACAGGTGCATGCTCAAGGAGCACCGGAAATTACAAAATCGGTAAGCCAAAGGGATGAACCAGGCGTTGAAAATCAGGCAAGAATTCGTAGTTGTACGGGATAAATACTAAAGGAAAAAGACTGTGGCAAAGGTGGTGGTAGCCATGAGCGGCGGTGTGGACTCTTCCGTCGCCGCTGCTCTTCTTAAAGACAAAGGCTATGAGGTCACCGGGGTGACCATGGAAGTATGGGGTGGGGAAGCTCTTCCCGGGGATAGGACTCGCCATAGCTGCTACGGACCCGGTGAGGAAGAGGATCGAGAGGATGCCCGCAAGGTCGCTCAAGTTTTGGGGATTGCCTTGTGTACTTTTGACCTCAGGCAAGACTATAGGATTGAGGTTCTGGATTACTTCTGCCGTGAGTACGTGTTAGGGAGAACGCCTAATCCCTGCATCAGGTGTAACCGCAGGGTTAAATTTGATGCTCTGCTAAGAAAGGCCCGGGAGAGCGAGCTCGAGTTTGATTATTTCGCCACCGGTCACTATGCCCGGGTAGAATACGATGAGGGTAGGTGTCGCTATCTCCTCAAAAAGGCTGGAGATAGAGCGAAGGATCAGTCTTATTTCCTCTTCGCCCTATCACAGGAGCAGCTTGGCAACTCACTCTTCCCACTGGGCAATCATACCAAAGGAGAGGTGAGAAAGATGGCTCAGGATCTTGGGCTTGGCGTTGACGATAAGCCGGAGAGCCAGGATTTCTTCGCTGGTGATTATTCCTCCCTTCTCGGTAAGGTGGCAAGGCCGGGTCCAATACTCAACAAGGCAGGCGAGATTCTCGGTGAGCACCGAGGAATCCCATTCTATACCATCGGGCAGCGCAAAGGGCTGGGAATATCAGCAGGAGAGCCGTTGTATGTCATAGGGATTGACCCGGAGAGGAACGCCGTCGTGGTAGGCGGCAAAGGGGAGGTATATGGAGACGAACTTGTGGCCTCCCAGCTCAATTGGATAGCCCTGGAAGAATTAAAACACCCCATTGAGGTAGAGGCAAGGATAAGATACCGTCACAAAGAGGCTCAAGCAATGGTGATTCCCCTGGAGGAGGATAAAGTCCGTGTGAAATTCAGGGAACCGCAGATGGCCATCACCCCAGGTCAGGCGGTAGTCTTCTACGATAATGATACCGTAGTAGGCGGCGGAACGATAGAGAGAACAGGAAGTTGATGCTATGGCTCAAGTAACTGCGGTGTGTAAGAGTAAGGAAAAAGGCACGAAAAAAGAAATCAGAGCTGAAGGCATGCTTAAGGAGGACTATGGTCTTATTGGTGATTCCCATGCCGACGGTAATACCCATCGTCAGGTAAGCCTGCTGGCAACTGAGAGTATCAATAAGATGCGCGGCCTGGGCTTCGATATAGGCCCTGGGGATTTTGCTGAAAATCTTACCTGTCAGGGAATAGATCTGGTCTCATTGTCTGTCGGTACCCGGCTCTCTATAGGAAGAGAGGTCATCTTAGAGATTACCCAGATCGGCAAAGACTGCCATAGCGGATGTGCTATCTATCGTCAGATAGGAAAGTGCATCATGCCCAAAGAGGGAGTATTTGCCAAGGTAATCAAGGGAGGATCGGTAAAGGCAGGAGACACAATAGGGGTATTACG
>Ga0209636_10007969_pt1 | contig 10789 bp, 12 predicted proteins | sample DeeMarSWOR152_54_FD_187464 | JGI IMG/M metagenome (GOLD analysis project Ga0209636, IMG submission 187464) | Marine sediment microbial communities from White Oak River estuary, North Carolina - WOR-1-52-54 (SPAdes) (version 2) | ecosystem: Environmental > Aquatic > Marine > Intertidal zone >... | reverse complement strand
GGACATCGATGTTTGATTTATCTTATTTTCTGAATGCTTATGCCGAAATTCTCATGAAACTGGGCATGAAAGACGAAGCTTTGATCCTGCTCAATGAAGTCAACCAGTACAATCCACATTATGCCGCTGTCCACCTGAACCTGTGCATAATCCATCTCGATAACAACGATATCGAAAAAGGAAAGGATGAATATGAGATAGCCAAGAACCTGTTGAGTCAAGCAGACAAGGATTTTGTTTTAGTCAAGGAGCTGGTGGAAATTAGCCAAAAACTCAACCTTTTATGGGACTGACCAGGATTCTTATCTACAGAAGGTGCCAATACAGCTTTCTCTTGGCTCGAATAAATATCGCATTATGATTGAGTTCGAGACATATATTTTACAATTTTCCTAGTCAGACATTTCTGTTTCGAATTAGCGCTCTTGGTCCCCATATGACTGTGACTGTAACGGCTGCGAGTAAGGTGATCAGGCCGATGATTCGGGGATCGTAGTGAGTGTGCTCCTCTAGCTTTGCCTAATCGTAATAATATCCCTTTTATATTGCTATCAATATATTTAACTTTGTTCAAATGCGCACAAAAAATGTTCGATACTGGACATATAGAATTGCATGAACGTTTAAACAACCTCTGGAGATCATATTGGTATATTTCTTGCTCTGAATTAGGATATCGACGGTAAGAATTATCGGGAAAATCAGACATAAAATTGGAGCGATAAAAATTAAAATGATAACATCGGCAAATTTGTGTTTGTTCAATAAATAAAAATTTCCTAAAAGGAGAAAATTATGAAAGAATTCGAAAAAAACCAGCTAAGTCGAAGAGATTTTTTCGCCAAAGCCGTACCTGTTTGTGCAGTATCATGCCTTGCTGCAGACATGGTTTTTGCCGGCTCTCCATGGATTGGCAAATCATTTCTTCAACAAGAAGTTCATAAATTCGACAAGGAGATACCAGGGCTCAAAATGACATACCGCAGAATGGCAGCTATGCGTAACCGGAGTTTCATCAGATTTGCCAGATTTTTGCAAAAAGAAATCGGTGAGGAACGGGTGATAGAACTTATCAAAAAACAAACAGAGCAAAGGCTGAAAGAGCAGGCAAAGAAAGATCTCGAAAGTCTTGGAAATTCAGATTTCAAATCTTACATAAGTATTTTTAGAGACCCAGAGATGCTGGCAAGTCTGACCATGGAAATTATAGAGGATACGGATACAGTCTTTGAAATTAGGGTGACCGATTGTCTTGCTGCCGAATCCTTTCTGCCCTACAAAGCTGGAGATATTGGCTATGCAGCAGTCTGCTGGGGAGATTATAACTGGGCATCGGATTTTAATCCTAAAATTAAATTAATTCGGGATAAAACACTGATGCAGGGTCATGATTGCTGCAACCATAAGTACGTCTGGACTGGATAGCTCTTGGGCTTGATAGTCCGACTACACTTAAATAAAATAAACGCAAAGGATAGAAAAAAAGAATTGAATAATGGGATTTTAATCCTAATGAGGGTATAGATGAATCACGACAGCTTTAAAAAAGTTTTCATCTGGTTCTTTTTCATGGTTTTCTGTTTCCCCCTTCTGGGGCAGGATAAGGATACCCTGACGCTTCCCCGTGAAATCCGTCTCAACGAGCGCCAGCCGCCGGATCTTGTCCTTAAGACAATTGGCATCGAGCCGGGTATGATCATCGGTGAAGTCGGGGCAGGCCGTGGCCGCTATACAGTGCATATAGCCACGCGAATCGGCCCAACTGGTATGATCTACGCGAATGATATCGTCGGAGACTATCTTAAGTATATAGAGAGACGCTGTGCAGAGCATGGTTTGACGAATGTAAAAACAGTGCTTGGCGAGGTAACGGATCCAAAACTGCCTCTGGCCGTTCTGGACATGGTCATTATGGTCAACGTCGTTCACTGCCTAGCAGAACCGGTGGCACTTCTACGAAATATCAAGAAATCGCTTAAACCTGATGGTGTGATCGCTATTGTTGAAGGGAACCTGGATAAAGCTCCGGAGACAGCAGGAGAATGGTACTCCCGAAGCAAGCTATTGAAGATTTATAAAGATGCAGGATACGAGCTGGTCAGAGAAGAAACATTCTTACCGAAAGACAATATTTACATTTTGAAATAGCTATTATCCAGAGCCGCTTTTTCTGCAAAAAAACGAACACTTCAGAAATAAACCCAAGATGAAGAGAGGTGTCAAATCAAGCTTATCGTCCTAATCATAATGCTTTATGGATTCCCATACTCCGCTTATACTGACTTTTTTATTCTTGCAAACATAAACAGGAAGATTATTTTCATAAGGCATGCAGTATTCACACCTTATTAGGGCAGCCTGTTCCACTTGGGAGAAAGAATCGAGGTAGTCATCCCTCTCTCCTCCAAGGCAGATGTAGACCTCTGCAGCTTCATCTCCGTATCCCCACAGCCAGTAAGTGTTGTGAGGTGATATTACAGTTGGAAGATCATATTTTTTTCTATAATATTCCATTGCCCCGGCTTCTCCATAGTTTTGGGCAAAGATGCTCGTCTTCGATTTCTCTTCTGCAGGCAAAGAATGATAAACCCCAGCCACAGTCGCAGCCATATTTTCCCAACCGAACATATCCGCATAGTACTGGGGAAGCTGGGCCATCTCTTTCTCTTCGTAAGTCACAGGTTCCATCCCGATAAAGCCGGAGTATTCGATGAATGTCTTCACCGGAAGAATCGGCAGGGCGAGAGGTGCAAGTAGGAGACCACTGGCAGCGATTATCCCTGGAACAGCGAATTTCATCCATCTAAAGTATTTGCGTCTGAACAGCCTTTCAACGAGGACAGCACCTCCGGCGAAAAGCATCGGATAAGCAGGACTCAAATATTCTGGCTTGCTTTGACCGCTCATCAACAGTATCAAAAATGCTATCGCATAAATGATGCCCAGGATTCGAAACCTTTTTCCGTCTCTATACATAAAGAAAAAATAGAGTCCTGCCAGCCAAAGAGGGAGAGCCACAGGATTTTGCAGCAATATCTGGCCCAAGACAAAATCCTTTGCACTGATTCCAGCATATTTAAACATTCTCGCATTCCTGATGAATTCCAGGTGGGCAAAATCGTGACGAATGTTCCAGATGATGAACGGAGAAAATATGAGAAAAGCCAGCGCCCCCGTGATCCACGGCCATATTGTCAACAGATATCTGCGAGCCTTGGATAAAAGGAGTCCGAGAAAGAATCCGAATCCAAACCACAACATTCCGATCTTATTCAGCAAGCCCAATCCCATGAGTATGCCCAGCACGATCCACCATTTCGGTTTGTTCTCCTCAACAGCAAATATAACCACATACGCTAAAAGCGCCCAGAGGAGGATGTCGAAGCAGTTCATGGAATAGACCGTGTTCATCCCCAATTGTGCAGGAGCAAGCATCACGGCCAGGGCAGCAAGAATGACAGCGGATTTTCCACCGTCGATTTTCCGAACTAGAAGCCCTGTTAAAAATACAGTGAACGCTGCTGCAATAGCCGGAAATAGGCGGATCGCAAACAGGGATTCTCCGAAAATCACGCGGCTCAAGGAAAGCAGATAAATGGAAAGGGGAGGATGATCGATATACCCTAAGGCCAGTCTGTTGCTGCAGGCGATGTAGTAGAGCTCGTCCCGAAAAATGCCGTAGCTGGTAAATGCGTTTGTACACAAATGAATGGCGAGCTTTAAAAAGCTCAGGCCTGCAAGTAAGATGATTATTACTTTTGAGTCCTTTTTATTCATGAAAAATCCCAGAAAATTCCTCCTGTTAAGATTGTGTCATATATATATCACATTTTGAGACAATTTCTAACATGATTTCCAAATCAAATTTGCTACCAATCAATCTGCGCGAATAGTCCTTCTCCCAATCAATTTCGCTCCGCTTCGTGGAATGCGAATGGAAGGTAAATTTGGAATGAAATAAGTAGAGATCGATGAAAATCAAAGCCCTGCTCGAAAAAATGAACTTAGATCAATGAAGTCGAAGATGCAAAAAAAGGTGGGCTGTGCTGCGGTCTTAAATCTCGCTCAGAGATTCCACAGAAGAATAAAATCCTTTCTCTTTCATCCTGGTCAGGATGAGATCGCTTTCCTCAAGATTTACTATTTTATCCCGGGTTGCTTTCTTAAGGAGGCCGAGAGTCCCGGTAAGCTTAACACCCAATAGACCGGCTTCTCTCCTTGCCGTCCTATCATCGCATGCGAAGATGAATCCTCGCACCTTTGCCATAGCAATGCTTGATGCCTCACCGAGACCGAGGGACATAGAAAGCGTTTGATACAGGGCTTTCTCCTTTTTGCCTTTTAAGTCAATCTCCCTGAGCCATCCTTCACTCAAGGTTTCTGTGATTTTCGCCAAATCTTTATGCCCCTTTTGAATTCCTCTCATGATCTCGGCAGATACGAAATTCGTGATGAGAGCAGACTCACTTGTAAGGTTCTTTAAAATAAAAAGAGAATCGGAGAGCGCAAAATTGGAAATGCAGCAACAGTCGAAGATGATCTCAGGCATTCTTCGAGTCTTGTGCAAATTCCTTCAGGTTCTGGGATTGGATGGGAATTCCCTGCTCCTTCAGGTAATTTCTGGCGCTGACCGGATCCAATCCCAACACCTCTGCAAGTTTACCCAGACTTATAAAACCCTCGTTATAAGCGCTGATGGCAACCTGCCGTCTCTGCTCAAGGGCATCTTTTTTCTTATAAACGACATCAAGCGCATCTCTGACCAACCCCCCAAGGGTTCGGCCTTCTCTTTTGGCGTAGCGCTTCAACTTTTTATGCTGCTCGTCGCTGAGTATGATGTTTGTTCTTTTCATGATTTTCCTATATGTGTAAGAATATGTGTATATAATAATTTTTTTCTGTCTGTATGTCAATCATCACTTTACGCCTCTTTTTTTTATTGCAATTATTAGATACATGCAGGATCATAAAAAGAGCGAACGATGAGAATATTCCGTCATTGGATCCCGCTTCTCCTTTTGGGAATCTCAGGTCTGTTCACATTCACTATTCTATACAGCACAGAGAGATTGGACAATCCTAATCCTCGAACCGACAAATGGCAGACCATTGGAGGAGAGTGGCGAGAATCAGGCCAGGCAGAGAGTTTTTTCCGCCAGGTCCTGGATAAATCAGGGGCAACGGCCTTGTCTGTCGCAGTCATTCAGGGCTCTGATATCGTTTTCCAGCGGTCGATGGGAATCATCGATAAGAAAACCAACAAGCTTGTCAATGAGCAAACGGTTTTCCGTACCGCCTCTTTGAGCAAGCCCGTTTTCGCCTACCTGGTGATGACGCTCGCGGACGAAGGATTGCTTGATGTGGACAAACCCCTGCATCAATACCTGGAACGGCCTCTTTATGAATATCCTGATTATGAAGACCTTAAGGATGATGATAGATATAAATCGCTAACAGCCAGGATCTTGTTGAGCCACCAGAGTGGTTTTCCTAATTGGCGCGCTATGAATCCGGATAGACGGCTGGATTTCAAATTCACCCCTGGAAAAATGTTCAAATATTCGGGTGAGGGCTACAGACTCCTGCAGTTCATCCTGGAGGAGATGACCGGCAAAGACCTCAATAGCCTCGCTGTGGAAAAAGTCTTCCTCCCTCTGGAAATGACCAACTCTTCTTTCCTATGGGAGAATCGTTTCGACGGCAATTTTGCCCTGAACTTGAGAACAGGACTTCGCGGATTGATAGAAAGGACAAGAACCGTTCCCAATGCGGCTGCCTCCCTTCTGACGAATACAGCCGATTATGCAAAATTCCTTCTGGCCATAATGAATGGAAAAGGTTTAGAGCCCGAATCCCTGAAAATGATGCTGGAGCCTCAAGTCGATATCACATCCAAAAGCCTTCATGCCCCCCAGGGCACTGATCCAGGGATCTCTGAAAGAATTCATTTGTCCTGGTCGATGGGCTGGGGCAGATTCCGTTGCCCCCTAGGTGAGGCTCTTTTTCATGTCGGCTTCGAAGAAGGATGCGATAACTATGCAGTCGTTTTCTTGAACCAGAAGATTGGAATAGTCCTCCAAAGCGTGATCACTGGACGCGAGGGTATAGCTCCCACTGTAGTTAAGGAACTCATCGGTGACATCTATTCACCATTTTCTTGGCTGCAGTACTAACCTTCTAGTCACGGATGTATTAAATCCAGTGCACAAATCTATGCAGAAGCCATTCGTTTTTTCATTCTTTAGCCTCCTTTTTTGTTCTGATTTCATAATGCTGTGATCGTTCATCAAAACGAGAGAGCACTTCTCTCGCCTTATCCGGGACAAAGGCAACTTCATAATCCTCTCCTGCAAACTCACGGACAGCATCCAAAGAATCAAACAGCATGATCGTGACGAACTCCATTTCTTCACCGACTTTGCGGCGAAGCAGCTGAATACTTTTAAAGCCACGAATATGCCGATTTTGAATGCCAACGAAGATCTCCTCCTTAAGCAGCGCCTCATATTTGTTTGCGTTGCCAAGAGTTGTCCATCCATGCCAGATTCGACTTATCATAGGATTCGCGCCTCCTTTCACACCTGAGCCTTTCTGGCTTCAAGCTCTTCCTCTGCTTTCCTGTCCTGACAGCCAACCATAAAGCACAGAATCAAAGCCAAAGGTAGAACAACGGGTAGTTTTTTCATCCTTTTATCTTCTTTTTGCCAGTGATAAAAACCAGGAAAAATTTAACTAATAAATATTTAATTCGACAACCAATGTCAATACAAGTCTAAAGTGAACAACTGTCAATAATGATACCGGAGCTGGATGATGAAAAGAGAATCTTCTTTGACCTTATAGACGAGACGGTGCTCTTCGTTTATTCGTCTGGACCAGTAACCGGAGAGGGCATGCCTCAGAGGCTCAGGTTTTCCCTTCCCTTTATATGGTGTTCTGCAAATATCTTTGATGAGGTCATTTACTCTTTTGAGAACACGCTTATCTGTTCGCTGCCAAAAAAGGTAGTCTTCCCAAGAATGAGTTGAAAAAATAATTTTCACTCAATGAGATCCCTTTCTGTTCCCCTGCCTTCCTCCAGCTCCTTGATCGATTCCAACAACCGTTGAGCATTACGCGGACTCTTGAGAAGATAAGCTGTTTCCTCTATGGATTCATAGTCTTCCAGTGAAATCATGACAACCGCTTTATCCCGGCGTTTGGTGATGATCAAAGGATCATGGTCTTCGCAGACCTTCTCAATGATATCAGAAAGCTTTTCTCTGGCTTCAGTGTAAGTTTTTGATCTCATGATATGTACATGATAATGTACAGAGATTTGCTTGTCAAGTAAAAAATTGCCTTGAAATTTGAGCGAAAAAAAAGTCTTTGATCTTAAACATACGTTTTCAAATAGCTGCTCAGTGTGCTATCATCGTTAGTTCGTTTTCCAGGATCTCAATCATGTTTTACCAGAACTTCTTCAACCCATCGCTTCCTATTCTATTATGTGTCGTTTTATTTGCTGGAGGTGCCTGGGCTGAAGATTGCCTAAAAGAACCTCAACAGAATCATTCGATCCTGCGCGGTGCGGACAGCAAGCGATCCATCACTGCCGTCCAAACGGAAACTCCGTTGAAAGTGGACGGGTGGTTGAACGATCCGGCCTGGCAGAATGCTCATTTTCAAGGCCAGTTCACCCAGCGTGAGCCAGACGAGGGGGCACCAGCATCCGAAAACACCGAAATCGGATTCCTCTATGATGAAAAGAATCTTTACATCGGTGTCAAATGTTTTGATTCTGAGCCGGATAAGATTATCGCCAGAGAGATGCGGCGCGATGCCATTGTGGATGATGACGACTATTTCGAGATGGTGCTGGATACCTATCACGACCACCGGAGTGCTTATTATTTCATAACCAATGCCCACGGATCCAAGCGCGAGGCGAAAATGGCTAACGAAGGCAGGGATTACAATCCAGCCTGGGACGGTGTCTGGTGGTGCAAAGCAAAAATCACCGAGGAGGGCTGGTTCCTCGAGATCGCTGTACCCTGGAAAACACTGAGGTTCGAAGAAGAGGGCTCATCTGAATGGGGTTTCAACTGCGCACGGATGATTCGCAGAAAGAATGAGCATGTCTACTGGCAGCTGATCCCCCGCGAGTATGGAAGAGGCGCAGGGATATTTCGTCTCTCCGAGGCGGGAACGCTTCACGGCATAGATGAGGCAAAAATGGGAGGCAATCTGGAACTGATGCCTTATTTCTTGGGAGGCTTGGAAAACGACTTAAATACAGATTTTGCCACGGATCGTCTGAGCGACATCGGGTTGGACGCAGAAGTTGCACTCACAGCCAACCTGGGTTTAGAACTCACGTTGAACACAGATTTTGCCCAGGTGGAGGCAGATCAGGAACAGGTCAATCTGACGCGTTTCTCTCTTTATTATCCGGAAAAGCGTGAGTTTTTTTTGGAGGGCGCTGAGATCTTTGCGTTCGGCGGGGGCAGGGGTTTCCAATGGTATAGAGGTGGAGGCGGTGGATCGGATATGGATCTCTATTACAGCCGCCGGCTCGGACTCGTAGATGGCCGCGAAGCCCGGATACTCGGCGGCGCAAAAATGGTCGGAAAAGTCGGCAAATATCAAGTCGGACTTATGAATATCCTGACAGATGATGTCAACTTCCCAGAAGGAGATTTAACAACCACCATCAATGGGGCAAACTTTACTGTGGTTCGCCTCCGCCGCGATATTCTCCAGCGGGCTACTATCGGAATGATGTTCCTCAACAAGGAAGAATTGCATTCCCCACGTTATAACCGCTCTCTAGGACTAGACGGCAACATTCCTCTTAGTCTCTACTTCACAATATCTGGATATCTCGCAGCCACCTTCGGATCTGAAGAAACGGTGGATGAACAGACCATCGATATGAACAAGCAAAACATGGCGGGCAAACTCAGCCTGGATTACAACAGCGATCTTTGGAGGGCCTCGCTTTCTCACCTGGATATCGGAGCCCGGTTTAATCCGGAAGTAGGATTTATCCGCAGGACGGATTTTCGTCTAACCAACGCCTCAATTGAATACGCTCCTCGACCCAAACAATCCTCCATCATCCGGCAGTTCGGATATCAACTGGAAGGCAGCTACCGTACTGACCACGATAACACGATGTTAGACAATGAGATCCAGGCATCTTTTTCCATCGAGTTCCAAAACAGCTCCCGATTCAGCGTCAATATCCAGCGCGAGAGCGAGTATATCGACTATGACTGGGAAGTCCGTGAGGGATTTCTCATCCCCGAAGGAACATACTCAGGCTTTATGTATTCTTTGAATGTCCAGAGCGACAAAAGCCGTGCGATCGCCGGCGGTATCAATATCAATTACGGAAGTTATTACAGCGGCAACCAATTGAACTTCGGTCTCGACAGCACCATTACCCGCATCCGGCGGCTGAGGATGGAGCTGGACTATAGGCATAACTACATCAGTCTTCCTGATGGAAATTTTCGCACCAACACGTTGGGACTGCGGATGATTTACTTCTTTTCCACAGACTTGTATCTGAAAGCCTACCTGCAGTGGAACGACGATAAATTCTACAATGCAGGAAGGGAAAGAATCGTCAGCGACATTCTGCTGCGGTGGATCTATTCACCGGCCTGCAATCTCTATGTGGTCTATAACGATACACGGCTTGTTGGAGCGGGAAACGACGAGATCGCAAACCGGACATTGATGGTCAAGGTCACCTATTTCTGGCGCAAGTGAGACCACAGGAAAAAGCAGAGGGCTTAGATGAAGTCACAAGAGATGTCGAAATGAATGACACATTGAAAAAAATCACAGGATATGTGTGTCTCACCGCCTTGGCTGCGGCGTTGATGACAGGCTGCGCTCCTGGTCCCGAAATTCAGCATGAACCGGAACCTGAGCCTGTAGAGGCTCCTCCTCCATCCGGATTCGTTATGAAACCATTCCACCGGTCGATGAAAGAGGAGATGCGAAAGTCATACCATCGCGCAGATGAAATCATTGCCGGCGTTTTTTCAGGTACTTACCAGGATAATAAAAAAGGCCTCATTTACTATTTCAGCGATTTCAGCCGGTTCGATAAGCAAACTCTCTCCTGGGGACCATCCCAGAATGTCATCATGCAGGTTCAACAGGATGAGTTCAAGCCAGAGATCATCCGGCGAAATGAATTCAAAACACTCATCGACCTCGATAAGACCGGTATCTGTTGGGATTTTTATCAGGGAAATCGCAATGTCTTCCTTGTGGAGGGAAGAAAGAATCTCATTTTTCTCGAAACTGGCTTCGACGAGGCCACCAATGATTCCTACAGGAATCTGCTCGACGCCTACCCGATTACCGATGAATGTAGGGCCACAGACGTATTCAACCTGATGATTCAGGATCTTTTTTACTCATACCGCAGGGAATCGACAGGGTTGGCGGTGGCAGCTTTAATGGACTGGAAGCTTACGCTGAAAATAGCTATCAAGAATGCCAATATGGCTGAAGAAACGAAGATCAAAATATCTATATTTTCGCGGTAGGCAAAGTTTTGAAGCCAGCGATTCAAAGCATAATAGGCCACCGGCCAAGCGATCACATTAGCGATCAAAATCCATATCGTGAACTCTCGCCATAACAGCCTCACGATCTGAGGAATCGAAGCCCCCAAAACCTTACGGATACCGATCTCTTTGGTGCGCTGTTCTGCTGCAAAGGAAGCAAGACCAAATAAACCTAAACATGAGATAAATATGATCAAAAAAGTGATGTAATGGATAAT
>Ga0209636_10007968_pt1 | contig 10794 bp, 21 predicted proteins | sample DeeMarSWOR152_54_FD_187464 | JGI IMG/M metagenome (GOLD analysis project Ga0209636, IMG submission 187464) | Marine sediment microbial communities from White Oak River estuary, North Carolina - WOR-1-52-54 (SPAdes) (version 2) | ecosystem: Environmental > Aquatic > Marine > Intertidal zone >... | reverse complement strand
TTTTCTTTTTTAATTCTTCAAATGCATTATGTTCACCAAGAACATTACCATCAATTCGTTCTATGTGAGAAAATAAATTTTTTGCATATGTTGTCTTACCTGTTCCGGGTGCTCCAATCAAAATTCTCAACTCCGCTGGTTTTTGGTCATACAAATCAGTTATCAATTTTAGGTCGATCTCTTCTTTTTCATTAATCAAATATGACCAACGAAGAGCATTATAAACAGTAATTGAAAGATCTTTTGTGTCAGGAATTTCATAGTATTTTCCAAAAATGTCATGTTCTTGACACACTGTTTTAAAGACTTCAAGTTCTTCTAACCTTTTTCCTACTATATTTGAGGTTCTACCAAGTAAATCAGCCCTTGCAATATGATATAATTGTTTCGTATTTGTTTCCAAAGATAACCTTTTAAAACGGATATCCGACATTTGATTTTGAACCAATTGATGTGGTTTCATATGACATTCAACTAAACTAATTACTTCCTCTCGCTGTTTCAAATCTAACATTGGAAAATGTTGTTTCAAAAACTCTCTAGTTATATTAGCTCCAACAAGATCATGTCCGGGAGCTAATAATTCTTGGTTTGTTGTGAAAGGTTTACCAATATCGTGAAATAATGCTCCCAAATAAATCATTCTTTTATCATATATACGAGCTAATGTTTGACAAATTTTTAAAACCTTTTTCAATACTAAATTTGTGTGCTCTAATACATTTCCTTCTGGATGATATTCTTGTGATTGTAAACAATTTTGCATTTTTTCAAATTCTGGATACTCTTTTGAATATTCCAAAAGATTTATTGGTTCCACATCAATAATTTTTTCTGCAAAATCAGACATTGTCTAACTCTTTTGTTAATTTTTCGATTCGATTATTCATTTCTTTTTGTGCCTTTTTCATATTTCTATTATTTATACAAAGTTCTAACATTTGGGAGATAACAAATATTATTTTTGCAAGAGCATAACCAGATACAATCATAAAACCAAATGGTAAAAGAAAAGAAACTTTGATAGATAAAAATATACCAACAAATTGAAGACTCAATAATCCTAAAAGACCAAAAAGTTTCAAAACCGAAATTTGAATTAAATCTTTGTTAGTAATTAATAAAGTATCAACCACTTCTTTTGGAAAAAGAGTACGTGTAGAAAGTAACTTTTGTAATTCTCTAAGTTTTTCTGAACGTATGATATTTTTACGACCAATAGAATTGGCTGGATATATTTTTGCCAATTTTTGTCTTATTTTCAAAATATCTATTCTAATGTTGTTCATATGTTGTAAAAACATCGATCGCACAAATATTTGTGATTGTAAATCATATTTTTACCAACTAATTTATCATCCTTAGTCCAATGAATATTTTCACGACCAATAGTTAAACATGATTCACAAATTCTCGTCCTTTGAGCTCCTCTCCAAAATCGAATGTATTTTAGAGGAACTAAAAGAAAACTTAACAAACTTGAATCGTTAAAATACCGAACGATCGCTTTTACAATGTTTATCTTATTCATGTTGTTTACGTTTTTATTTTATTTTTGTTTACTGTCTCTTTTTCCTTTTCTTTTTTGTTTTTCTTGAACCTCTATAGGCTAATGCTTTTTCTGCATTTCTTATCTTTTTATCAAAAAATGCATTATTTGCCTCATACATTGGTACATATTTTCTTTTAATTAAACGCACAGCACTATGAAGGTCTGGAACAACATCAGCAACTTCAATATTACTCCAACCTACCATTTCTTCATTATACCTTTTAGGTGCTATCATAATAACTGGAATTTCAATCTTTTCGGCGTAACACATTTCTCTCCATGTACCATCTGATGGAATATCTCCAGTCAATACTACTAACGCATCACTGTGACGAATTAAACGTTTATCATTTTTAACAAATGCATCCATTATTTTTGGAGGAAAACGAAATGTGATTTTTGAACCTTTTCTTTTCTTCCAAAGTTTTTGTTCAAATGCTCCTGGATCAATAGCATAAATACCTTTTTTGCGAAATAATTTTACACTCAACTCTCTTTCGGCTTGTACTTGCTCTGCTACTCTTCCGGCCATCGACCCACTGAGATATACCCTAAACATTAGATTCTCCCTCGGACGATTCGTTGCCCTTAAGTTTTTGTTCATCTATTTCTTCTTTTTTCTTTGGCCCTACATACAATGTTTTACCATATTTTTTAGACAAATCCTGAATAAACTCTTTTAGTGGTAAATCTGACGAATGAATACTTATCACTTTTCCTTCTTCTGCCATTTCCATCAATATTGCTTCTTTTTCTTTTGGTGTTTCGGCTTTTCTTTTCATTACTCGCTCAAAATATTCTATTCCGGCGTCTGCATTTTTAAACGCATAGGCTGTTGACTTTTTCTTTTTCGACCAATCAATTTTTACTTTTGGTTTCTTTTTAAAAAACTTTTTGATGAACTCAAACATATTTAAGTCTCCTTGATGCTTTCCAAACTTCATACGCTTTAATAATTTCTTTAACAATTGAATGACGACAAACATCCCCCTCTGAAAATTGATGAAAAATTATACCTTTAATGTTTCCAATAATTTTTTGCAAAGTCACTAACCCACTCTCTTTTCGTTTTGGTAAATCTATTTGAGTTATATCTCCCGTAATAACAACTTTACTCCCAAAACCCGTTCTTGTTAATAATAATTCAACTTGTTCTACAGTAGCATTTTGAGCTTCATCTAAAATGATATAACAATTCTCTAAAGTGCGACCCCGCATATACGCAAGAGGAGCAATTTCAATTTGGTCTCTTCTGAAGTAATCTTCTTTTGTCGTTCCTAACATTACAGATAACGCATCATAAATTGGTCTCAAATAAGGATCAATTTTTTCTTGTAAATCTCCAGGTAGAAATCCTAATTTTTCTCCAGCTTCAACAACAGGTCTTGTAATAATAATTTTATTGACACGACCTTCTTTTAAATATTGAAGACCAACGGCTACAGCTAAAAAAGTCTTTCCAGTTCCAGCTGGTCCAATAGCAACCGTAATAGTATTTTCTCTGATCGTTTTAATGTATTCACTTTGATTGTTTGTTCTAGATTTGATCCATTCATTTGTTTCTGAAATGTATGCAACATTTGGTTGTTCTTTTATTATATTTTGGTCTGTTGTCTGTGTTCTAAACTTTTTTCGTTTTGCCATATGAATTAATCTCCATCGTCAAATAATTTTGGTAATTTATATATGACAAACACATTTTGTTTATCAATTTGTCGTTTTGATAAATCTCCAAAGAACCTACAGTTTCCACATTCACACGAATACTCTTTATAAATTGTTGTACGCCTTGTGAATTCTCTTCCTTTATCTTTCACTTTTCGTTCGTACACAACTGATCTGTTTATTTTTGTTTTGCATTTTCGACATTTGTTGTCTTGAACCATTTATGAAAACCAACGTTGCAATAATGATTTCTTTTGTTCCACCTGTGGAAGATTTTTTGCAATCTCTGTCTCATTTTTCTCAGCATCTTCAAATACTCTTATGAGTTCATTTGCTTTAGCATAAGAAAACCTTTTAAAAAATTGTATTAATGCTAAAAGAGGAACAAAAACTTTCCCGTTTTGCACAATACAACCTTTAAAAGTATAAGATGGAATAACTCCTTTCTTTTCTAACGACATATTGTCTCCTCAATTTACATATCCGTATACATTCTTGTTTCATAAGTATTCTTTTACTTCAATTTCGATCCAACTTGCAATAAAAAAGTAAAAATTTATGTTTCTTCCTTTTTATTGATTTGTTGGTGGTATCTCTTTTGGAGTTTCTGTTGGTGCTTCTACTTTTGGAGTTTCTTTTGCTGGTTCAATTGCTGGAGTTTCAACTTTGGGTGTTTCAACAGGTGCTTCTTCAACTGGCTTAACTTCTTCTTTAGGAGTTTCTTCAACTTTCTTTTCAACAACCGGAGCAACAGGTTCCTCGACCACTCCTTTTTCAACAGGTGTAGTATCAACTTTTTCTTCAGGTTTTGCAACATCTACTTTCTCCTCTTTTGGTGTTTCAACCTTTGGTTCTTTTACTAAATCTTTTAACCAAGGTTTTACTGGTTCGTATTTTTCAGGCATTTTTTGCCTCCTATTCTTGTATTGTTAATTGCTTCTCTTTTTCTTCTATTAATTCAAGTACAACTTTGTATGCATCTAGATCACCATTTTTCTTAATGGCTAAATCTTCGTACTTTCTTCCAACACGACTATAAAATTCTTGTATAGCAAAAAATTTCGCTGTTTGAAAATCAATTAAATCAAATTTAAGCCTCACTTCTACATTTTTGAAATACCAATCTGGTCGATAAGAATTTTCAAAAAGAAAAAACCGTCCGATTTTATGAATCGTATGATATCTTGGTTCTTTTAAAAACATTTCTAAAATATCTAAGGTGGTGAGATAATTCATATCTCCTACAGTTTTGGGAAATGGAACTTTTTCTTTTGCCATTCTTATTCTTTCCAATTCGTCAACATAAGGCATAGTTAAACTCCCCTCCTTATTTTTTCTTCCAATCTTGGCAGTAGACTTCCATCAACAGTTACTTTTGTATCTGCATCAAAAATTTCCCAATAACCTTTTAGACGATCAGCTGATTCCATTCCTCTCAATAAAAGATCATTGTAATCGACCCCAAAATGTAAATCTATTGCACAACCACTTTTATCTCTTATACACAAAATGTATAATTTACTCTTTTTCCTCTTCGTCATTGTCTTTTGACCTTGTCAATTCATCTATTTTTTGTTGAATTTTCTCTTCCATCATTTTAGCAAATTTCTCTTTTGCTTCCTCATAAAACACTTCTTCTATTTTACTATATGTATGTAAATAGGTAGCCATCCAAACAAAAACACTAATCCAGAACAAAGTTGGGTTAAAGAAAAGACCCAACCATAAAGCTATAAGAGCTGCTATTCTTATTTGTTTATACAATTTCATTTCATTACCTCCATTAACTTTGCTAATTTCTTAAAACGTTTAAATGTTTGCAATGCTTTTAGGTTGTTTCTATTCACCCAAGGTAGTTTCATGATTATGTCCATGTATTCTTTTTTATGTTTTTCAAAGTCTTTACCCTTAAGTAACATTTCAAATAATTCCATTGTGGCATAATCCATAGAACCATCAACTTTTTTCTCAATTGTATTTGGATCAAACGTAAAAGTGTTATCACTAATTACAGCAGGAGAAACATTAGGTTGAACTGTCCAAGGATAAATTTGTGGCGGGTTATAAATATGTGGATTACTAGTACCAGAACTAGTTCCTATTGAATAAGTGACATTTCCACTATTTGGATCTACAAAAATACAATCTCCATTATTACTGTTCGTTATCGTTATTTGACTTTGAGACATTTTCTTCCTCCATCAATTTTTGAAATCCATAAACAAAGGCTCTAAACTTTTTAAATGCTTGTAATGCTTTTAGGTTGTTTCTATTCACCCAAGGTAGTTTCATAAATTCTTTTAAAAACTCTTCTTTATCTTTTTCAAATGTTTTACCTTTCATTAAAAGTTCTAAAATATTCAAAATAGAATAGTCTATTCTTTCTATAATTTCGGCATTTATTCGAAGTTTCTTACTCGAAATGGTTCCAATATTAAGTTCCATTTCAGACCCTGTAAAATAAGAAGAATTGTTGTTTATTATTGGTTGAGTTGACACTTTTTCCAACTCCTATGAAAAGGACCTTCAAAAATATGCCTGAACTCATGAAGTACAACTGGAACACTATTTATACTCCAAACTTCATAAGCATTTGGATCCCAAAAACCTAATAAACCAGTTGTATTTTCTTCACTTTCATTAAAACGACTCATATATTCTTTATGTAATTCTTCAATGGAAACAACATAAATGTATACGTCTTTTTTCTTCCTAGAATAGTATCCAGCCACATCTTTTATTTGATATTCCAACCTACTACTTTCTTTAAAAAAGTCTTCTGCAAATAAAAACTCATGTTCAATTTTGGGTGTTTTCCAAAACAAATACAAAGACGGCATCATTAAAAATTGACCAATCAAAATACCAATAAGAAAAGATCTAAGTTTTGTCATAAGATGTTACCTCATATAATAATTCAGAATTTACAAATTAACGTTTCGAAATTTACTTTGTGGAACAATTTTATCTGTAAGTAAATCAATCACAATATACTCAACTTTAGACATATCCTTTCCACCACAACGAAAATAAGCTTTTCCTCCATCAACCATTGTATTATTTTCACAACCACATTCAGTCATAACATGACGACCTTTACTAAACAAAGCTATATTACAGTTTTTACACAACACACTCCTTTGATAACGTTCTTTTTCCATTTCTTTTTTATTCATTCCACGAATAATGATTTTTTCACGTAAAGGATCCATAGATAATAATAAAAAATCTTTGTGACCTTTTTTCCTATTTGGTTTCTCAACACTATAAACAGCCACTGGAACATCTTCACCATAAACACAAAATTCATTTACAAAAATAGGATTTCCTTCGAAACGTTCTTTTACTTTTTTGTGATCAAAATTATAACACAAATCAGATTTGATTGTCACTTTTTTCATTTCTCAATCCTTCACCAAATGTCCAATCTCTAATGATCTTGATGTCAGTCGATTTTAAAATGTTGTACAAAATATCAGCACCATAAGGATTGGCAGTATGAATATAAACAATTTTAGGTTGTTGTTCTTTTGGTAATCTTACAATAAATCTTGCCACTGGTTCAAATGTTTCATTACTAGAATGTTGACTTCCATCTAAATGATAACAAGCAATATCATGATCTAAACTTATTTCTTCAACAGACAAAGTGTCCAATATTCTAATTGCTTCTGAAACAGTTCTTGCTAATATCCAATCATCCGGATACCTTCTTATGTCGTCCACAAAAAGCTTCATTTTGTTCTTTCCTTAGTCTTTTTAATTTTGAAAGTGCTTTAAAAGCATCAAAATTATCATTGACATCAGATTTTTGATTGTGTTGTACTATTAATTGCATCAATTCAGTATCTGTTAAATTTAAAACACCCTCAACATAACGATTAAAAATGTTTACTAATGCTTTGTTTCGAATTGATGTACAGTTATCTTTTGCTAATTCAATTAAAGTTTCATTTGATACAAATTTGTTCATTGCTACATAAAGTCTTGTGGCTTCCGAATTGGATTTTGCAAATTTATTCAATTCTTGAGCATTTACTAATTTTTCAACAAGACGAGCTTCATCTAAGTTTTGATCTGTTATAAACATTAATCTCCCTTGCTATCTCTTATTGCAAGAAATACAGGAAATCGTAAACTTTCTTTTCCTTCTGTAATTTCAAATGCTTTCAATTTAATCCATTGACCAATTAATTGATCTTTCTTTTCCCAAAATTCTTTACGTTGATCTTCTTTTATTCCACTACCAACTTTAACCTGATTTTTTATTCCTTCTACTTCAACAATAAAATTACCTAACTGACCAACATATTTTCCTTCACCCTCTTCATAACCAACAATCTTGCCATCAAAATCATTACAAGGTTTATATTTCGACATTATTCCACTTTTCATTGAAACTCTTTTCCACTGATAAAGTCCATTTGGATCTTTCAACATTATTCCTTCATATCCATTTTCTAAAACTTGTTCATAGTACTTTTTTACTTCCTCTAGATTATGAACAAGAAGACCACCAACTACGACAACCCTAAAAGTTTCATGTGCAATTTCAAGCAATCTATTACACCTATATGCATAAATAATGTCACATTTTTGTTTTTCCCAATCTTTTATTGGCATACAATCGTAAATACAATAATAAATATCCCACAATAGTTTATCTTCTGAATTTAATGCAGAAGAAATTTGATTAAATGTCATTGTATCAGAATACAATTCGCCGTCTAAAACATACTTTTGATTTTTTATTATCAAATCTTTAAAATGAAGCTCCAAATTTTTATTTCGGATTGGTTTACCATTACGCCCAATAAAAGATTTTGTCAACGGATGATAAACAGCACGAAATCCATCTAATTTTGTTTGAGCAATAACAGGATATGAAAGTTCTTCAAGATTTGGCATATTAGCATCTGCCAACATTAATTTAAACTCTGGAACCCAATTTGGTTTAACTTTATTCACTAAAGCAGTACCAAAATTCAAAGATTTCTTCAAAAGAACAGTTTCAAAAACCCAACGTTCATCTTCATCACAAGTTTTAAAAAAATCATAAACAGTTGCCAATGCCTCATGTCCTGTTATAGTTCGATTAACCAATAAACCAGCCATATGTAAAAACTTATCAAATTGAGATCCACCACCAATTTCAATTGAGAGAGCATTAGGACGTTCTTCTGGAAGTTTTGAAATGTAATATTGTCGATAAGGATTGAGATGCATTTGTAACAACATAAAAAGTTGGTTATTATCTTTATGTTGTTCAAGAATTGATTGTTTCTCTTTTAAGGAGGCTGTGTTAGAAATTTTTTCGATGATTTGTCTAATCTCTTTCATTTCTTATTATACGAAACTTTCCTTTTAATGTTAACTAAACTTTAATTTTTTGAGTATGTAATCAACTCTTTTTTTCTCTGGTACTTTAACATAATCAAATTTGATTCCATTTCTTTTCAAAAACTTTGGAAGTCTTTTTTGTAAAACATCATTACTTTTACTTTGGCCATATCTTCCTCTTGAATCATATGGTGTTTTTCTTTCAAGAAAAAAGTAAAGATGTTTAATTCCGGATTCTTTTGCAACACTTAAAAATCTTTTTGCTGCTGGTAAACTTATTTTTACACCTTGTATCATTTCTTCATAAAATGGAGAAAGGATGATAGGAGAATCTGTAATAATGTAGTCTACTTTTCCATAAAGACGAGATTCAGTTTGGGATTGTTTTCCTAATAAATAAAGTTGGTCAAATTTGGAAGGTCTCTTCCCTTGCCACGCCCAAGTCTTTACATATTCCTGTATTAACTCGCAATGAACATTATGAAACTGTTTCAGCCTATAAAAAATTCCAGCAGCTGTTGTAGACTTACCTACAGCACCTGCTCCTAAAAGGTTTATAACTGTTGTTTTCACCATTTCGTCTCCTGGCTTGTCTACTCTATACTAATCTTTTTATATTATATCATTTGTAAACAAAAATGGTAGCACTAAATGGAGTTGAACCATTTCTTTCTGCTTATGAAACAGACGTACTAGCCGTTATACGATAGTGCCAAATGGTTGCAGGGGCGGGTCTCGATCCACTTATTCGCACTTTCAGACTCCAGCTTATGAGGCTGGCGAGCTACTTTTGCTCTACCCTGCGTTAAATCAATCCGTATTTTCAAAGTTTTCAAAATCTTTAGTTACAGATTTTATAATTTCATCTGGAGTTCTATCTGCTTTTTTCATTAACTCCATATCTGCTAATAATTGATCCAAAAACTTCTTTGTTTCGGATATTTTCTTTTTACTTAATTTATCATTATTCATAAATTTGGAGCGGGTAGTGAGAATCGGACTCACTCTTATTGGTTGGAAGCCAATCGTGCAACCATTAACACTTTACCCGCTGGAGCCACCAGACAGAATTGAACTATCATCGATCGCTTACAAGGCGATTACTCTACCAAATTGAGCTATGGTGGCATGCCTGAGATAGGAATTGAACCCATTACGCACACCTCTTCAGGGTGTCGCTCTACCGTTGAGCTACTCAGGCTCTAATTCTGTATTCCAATATTTTGTATCTATAATTCTTTGCCAAGATACTCTTATTGGAATTCTTGAATCAAATTGTATTGTATGAACACTCTTCCATTTAGGTTTAGAGGGTTTCACAAGTAATCTCATTCTTGCTTCTTCTGGTGTTAAATTTCTTTTTCGTGTGTTACAATCAATACAAGTAGTCACAATATTAGACCAATTTGTTTTTCCACCTCTTGATTTGGGTATTACATGGTCCAAATTTAATTGTGATGTGTTGAACTTTTTACCACAATAACAACACAAATATTTATAATGCGAATAAATATTTCTTCGTGTAAATTTAACTTCTCTTTTGGGAAGTTTGTTATATTTTGTCAATTTAATTATTTCAGGTACTGCAATTTTTAATTTGACTGAATGAACAAATCCATTAGGATGTTCTTTCATCATTGCTGATAGTTCAACCCAATCATCAAAACTGTATTGACGAAAATTTTCATCTACTGCATCTGCATGGCCTTGGTAAAGTAAAGAAATAGCTCTTTTCCAATCAATTACATGAATCGCATAAAAGTTCTTGTTGATTACCAAAGTATCGTTCATATATTCTCCGTCAATTTTGATAGATTGATATATAATCTATACGAAATCATATAGATTTTGTATAAAGCAAAGCCGATGACGGAACTTGAATCCATTTTTCCTTTCTACCAAAAAGGTGTTTTACCATATAAACTACATCGGCACTCAGTTTAAAAATTCAACTCAAAAATTATACTCATTTTGAAGATCATAAAACTAAAGTATCTTTTCTTAAGAAATTATAGCTGAGAGGGCTGAGGGATAGTGGAGCCATCATCCAGAGTTGAACTGGAACCATCTGATTACGAAACAGATATTCTGCCTATTAAACTATGATGGCATGGCGGAGAGTAGTGCATTCGAAGCACAATCCCTTTTCAGAGATCAATTTGTTTAGCAAACAATTCCAGAACCTTTCTGGTTTACTCTCCATGGAGAGCAGAGTGGGACTTGAACCCACAATAAAT
>Ga0209636_10007967_pt1 | contig 10795 bp, 10 predicted proteins | sample DeeMarSWOR152_54_FD_187464 | JGI IMG/M metagenome (GOLD analysis project Ga0209636, IMG submission 187464) | Marine sediment microbial communities from White Oak River estuary, North Carolina - WOR-1-52-54 (SPAdes) (version 2) | ecosystem: Environmental > Aquatic > Marine > Intertidal zone >... | reverse complement strand
CAATCGAGAGCAGAGACAAGATGTCTCTATCTTGTCCCAGTTGGCCTATAACTGCCGTAGAGGAGGAAGCTGGCTGGTTTACTATCATCATGGACCTATGGAAACATCTCTTGTGGATTTAGCGCGCAACGGCGCTTGGATACACATTTCTGATCTCAGTCTCAAGGGAGAGGAGAACCAGTCCATCGTCAAGGATGTCATCCCTTCAGCACGCTCGCTAGGGAGGAATCTCGTTCTCCATTGGGAAAAAGGAATCCCTCTTTCTCTTCTGGATGATATCGTCGCGGCAGGTGCTTTGGTGCTTTTCAAGTCTGCACTTTTCGATTACAAGTCGCCGTACAGGGCTTTGGAGAACAAGGTCAAACGGGGGAGACTCGACCACAGAGCCTATTATCTGCATCCAATGGTTCTGCCTTAAGATGCGAGAAGGTTTTCGATATGAATAAGGAAACACATGATAAAGAAGCCTTTCGCGCTCTCCAGAGCATAAAGGAGGCCGAAGAGAGGGCGCAGAGAATCATACAGGAAGCACGGGAGAAGATTTCTGCACAGATCATTCAAGACGCTTACATGGAAGCAGAGACAATCAGAGAAAAGTTCATGAAGGAGGCGAGAGAGGAAGCTGAAAAGAGGAAAAAAGAGCTGATAGAGAAGGCCCAGAAAGAGATGGAAAGGATCAAGAAGAAAGCCGAAGAGGACGCGTTTTTGATTAGTCAGAAGGCCGAGGCTTTGATGGACGAAGCTGTCAATAGAATCAGAAAAAGACTGAGAGAATATTTAGAAAAGGAGACGCTCTGATCCATGGGCATTTCTGAGGTCCAGAAACTGCATATGCTTGCCCATTCAGGCTTGAAACAGGATGTTCTCTCTTCTCTTCAAGAAGAGGGAATCCTCCAGATAGAAAGGATTGACTATGGAGATCTGGGCCTGAGCGTGCCTTCTGTGGAGGTCGCGCATCTGGACCACAAACTTCATCGTTTAACAAATGCACTAGACTACCTTTCCCAGTGGGAGGAGAGAGGATTTGCGAAAACATTGCTTCCTCAAAAGCCTCAGATTCCCCGCAAGCAAAGAGAAGAGGTCTTGAAAGTGGATTACACCGCTCTTCTGGATAAGATAGAAAATCTTGAGAAGGAAAAGAACGATACTCTCTCTCATATAAGATTTATCGAAAAAGAAGAGGAATTGCTCCTCCCTTTGGAAGGCTTGGATTTACCCATCAAGATGGTCTCGTCCACAGAATCAATAGAAGTGATTATTGGATCGATGCCCCTATCCTCACTCAAGGAGTTAAGGACGAGAGAGGATGAGGCCCTGTGGATACATATCCTATCCCAAGGGAAGAGGAATGTGTATCTCCTTCTTCTTTATCTTAAAATCGAGAAGGAGCACTTCGAGCAGCTTTTAAAGCCTCTTGATTTCAATCCCCTCTATTTTACCGAACCCATGTTGAGAAGAGCCGAAGTCCAGGATAGAGTCCAGGATTTAATAACAAAATTGGAAGAGGAAAAGGCTATAAACGAAAAAAAACTGGAGTCTTTGGAGCAGGAGGGAAGAGATTTGGCTTCACACAGAGAGCAGTTGATGCGGGTTCATGATGTCCTTTTCAGCGAGAGGGAGAAATGGACATCCTCTCAACGCCTTGGGGAAACAGAGCAGGCATTTTTTCTTGAGGGGTGGATAAAAATAGAGGATATCCCCAAGTTCGAGGCCAAACTTCGACCTTATTCCGAGCTTATTCAGTGCTACTTCCGGTCGCCTCTGCAGGATGAAGATCCGCCCATCATCCTGAAGAATCCCAAGGTGGGAGAGCCCTTTGAGGTGATAACTAAACTCTACGGTCTCCCTCAAAGGGGAACTCTTGATCCCACTCTTCCTCTGGCTCCCTTCTTCTTTCTGTTTGTAGGCTTGACTGTTAGTGAGGCTGGCTATGGATTGCTCGTCGCTCTGCTGAGTTTTCTGTACCTCCGAATTGCTAAGCCAAAAGGGGGATTACGACAATTTCTAACCCTTCTCTGCATTCTGGGCGTAGCCACCGTTATTCTTGGAACGCTGGTGGGGGGATGGTTTGGATTCCCCATAAGAAAGCTGATGGTTTTGGATCCCCTCCAGAATCCAGTGTCCTTTCTCATCTTGTCCCTTGCTCTTGGGTTTATCCAGGTCTGGTTTGGGACTCTTTTGAACATGATTTCAGGGATAAAAAACAAGAATTATTTGCAGGCTATTTTTGTTCAAGGGGGGTGGCTGCTTCTTCTTCCTTCTCTCGTTGTGTATGTCCTGACCAAACAGCCTGTTTTGGGCATTCTTACGCTTGTGGGAGCAGTGGGAATTGTCTTTTTTGCCTCACCCAGCAAAAATCCCCTTGCTCGGTTCTTTGGAGGCTTGTATAGATTGTATGATATATCTCGATATCTGGCGGATGTGCTCTCCTATTCCCGCCTCTTGGCACTAGGGCTGGCGACGAGCGTCATCGCGATGGTTGTGAATACGCTCTGCCAGACAGCTCTGGGCATTCCTTGGTTGGGATGGCTTTTTGCCGCCTTGATCTTCGTAGGGGGGCATTTGTTCAATCTGGGGATTAGCTTTTTGGGAGGGTTTGTCCATTCCATGCGTCTTCAGTTCGTGGAATTCTTCAGCAAGTTCTTCCAGTCCGGGGGCAAACCTTTCAAACCTTTTGAATTGGAGAGCAAGTATGTGGAGTTTATCTAAAGGAGGTGGATGATATGGCATTAGGTTTGACATTGGCCATAGTGGGAGGAGCCCTTGCGGTCATACTCGGTGGAATAGGATCAGCCATCGGAGTTGGGCTTGCCGGCCAAGCATCGAGTGGAGTGATGAGTGAAGACCCAGAAAAGTTCGGAAGCCTTCTCCTGCTCGTTGCTCTTCCAGGCACACAAGGAATCTACGGCTTCCTGAGTTCTTTCTTGGTCATCCTTAAGCTGGGTTTGACGGGAGGAACATTGGCTTCTCCGACGGTTTTTCAGGGATGGCAGATCCTGATCGCTTGTCTGCCTGTGGGCTTCACCGGCCTTGTTTCTGGGATTCATCAGGGTAAAGTCTGTGCTTCTGGAGTCTACATGGTGGCTAAACAACCCAAGGACCTGATGAAGCCTGTGATCATGGCTGCTTTGGTGGAGACTTATGCGGTCTTGGGCTTGCTTATCACCATCCTTCTTCTCAACGGCATTTCTTTGTAAGCGGGGAAAAGCGGTCAAACGAAAACCATGAGCTTGGAAAAAATCTTAGAGAGAATCCTGGCAGGTGCTCAAACAGAGGCGGACAAGTTTATCAAAGAAAGCCATCGTAAAGCGGATGAAATAAGAGAAAAGGCACACCAACAGGGTAAAGAACAGGCAGAAGCGCTCCTAGAGGAGGTGGAGCGGCAAGGAAGGCTGGAAGCCAGTCGCCTTGTCACTCAAGCCCGACTTGATAAAAGAATCAAGATTCTTGCGTGTAAAAAAGAGCTGATCGACAAGGTTCTGGATCGGACCTTCCAAAAGGAGAGAATCGAAGAGAAGGGATTAAAGCAGAAAATCATCATGAAGGACGGAGAAAAAGAGGTGTCTTTTGATCAAGAGAAACTGAAGCAGGATCTACGGCCCAGGCTAGAAAATGAGATTGCTGAGGTATTAAAGATATGAGGAAACCTTCCCGGTTGGATTACGCCTATGCCGTAGGTCGGGTGCGGGCGTTAGAGAAGAAACTCGTATCCAAGCCTGCCTTTCGCGAAGCGGCAGAGGAGAAAGACCTGGCCAGCGCGCTCAAGGTTATTTTCGATGCAGGTCATTTTTTGCAGGAATCAGTCGAGTTCCAAGATTCCAGCCATTTGGATGGGTTTTTGGAGAAAGAAGAGCAGGACTTGTCCAAATTGTTATCGGAACTTCTTATAGAAGGGGAGATTGCCCAAATCATCTTCAAAGAAAATGAGCTCGAACACACACTTCATCTATCCCAAGAGCTAGCTTATCCCTTCATCACAGACTATATCCGACACAGGATCGATCTGGGAAATCTAAAGATATTCTGCCGGGCAAAATACCTAAGGCTTCCTCTAACAAAACTAAAATCCCTGTTGTTAAAGGGAGGATTTTTGGACAGGGAAATTCTGGTCCAGAGCTTTGACCTCTCCTTTCCTGAGGTTGAAGACAGGCTTTATGCCTCCAACTACCAGCCGGCTTGGGCCAGGGCAACGGATGCTCTGGTAGAGAAGGAAACCTTTATCGACCTAGAGAGAGAATTCGAGGATTTTTTGATGTTGTATCTGAGGAAGGCCAAATATATCGTGTTTGGTCCTGAACCCATTTTTGCCTATGCCCTGGGCAAGAAGAGAGAGTTGCAGCTTGTGAGGCTTCTCGGAGTGGGTAAGATCAACCAGATTCCTCCTGAGACCTTAAAAGGAAGGATAAGCGAGACCTATGCTTGAGAAGCTTCATAAAGTGGCTGTGATCGGGGATCAAGACCTGGTTTATCCCTTGAGAACTCTGGGAATCAAAGTCTTTGTTCCACAGAATGTGGAGGAAGCGAGGAGAATCTTGGAAGATTTGGAGCGAGAAGATGTCGCTCTTTGCTTCTTGCATCAAAGCCTCTTGGAGCCTTTACAGGAAGAAAGAGAGGCTCTGGGAAAAAAGATTGTTCCAGTGGTCGTTGGATTTTCTGATTACAGAAAAGTCATCGATCATCTAGATAAGATGATGAGGGATATGGCCGTGAAAGCCACTGGATCAGACGCCTTGGTGAAGAGAAGAGGAAACCATGGAACAAGGTAAAATCATACGCGTAGCCGGGCCGCTGGTCGTAGCCTCCGGCTGTCTAGGCGCCAAAATGTACGATATGGTCAGGATAGGAGAACTTGGATTAATAGGTGAGATCATCGAACTCAGGGAAGACCGTGCGTTCATCCAGGTTTACGAAGATACGATAGGGATCGGCCCTGATGAACCAATCTACCTGACAGGAAGACCGCTCAGCGTAGAGCTGGGCCCAGGATTGGTCAGTTCCATTTACGATGGGATCCAAAGGCCTCTGGATATCATAAGAAACAGCGAGGGGGATTTCGTGACCCGGGGGATAGAGGTCCCAGCCCTTGACCGGAAGAAAAAATGGGAGTTTTCTTCTCTGGTTAAGAAGGGACAACCCGTTCAGGCTGGAGATTTTCTCGGAGAGATCGAAGAGACCCCTTTAATAAAACATAGAATCATGGTTCCCTTCGGAGCTTCTGGAAGGGTGGAGGAAATCAAGAAGGGGAAATTCACAATCGAAGAAGTGGTGGCGAGAATTCAGACCAAGAGTCATATCCAAGAGATCAAAATGTTTCAGACCTGGTCCATTCGGAAGAACAGGGAAGTTCATGAGCGGTTGATGCCGAACGAACCTTTATCCACGGGCCAGAGAGTTCTCGATACTCTCTTTCCCTTGGCCAAAGGCGGGACAGCTTGTGTGCCTGGTCCTTTTGGCAGCGGAAAGACCGTTGTCCAGCATCAGCTCGCCAAATGGTCAGATGCTCAGATCATCGTGTTTGTCGCCTGCGGGGAGAGAGGGAATGAAGTGGCAGATTTGTTACTGAGCTTTCCTGATCTGATAGACCCCCATACCGGACGCCCGCTCCTGGAGCGGACGATTATTATCGCCAATACCTCCAACATGCCCGTGGCAGCGAGAGAAGCTTCGATCTATACTGGAATGACTATTGCCGAATATTTCAGGGACATGGGCTATTCTGTGGCTCTGATGGCTGATTCTTCCAGCCGATGGGCAGAGGCGCTTCGGGAGATTTCAGGACGCATGGAGGAGATGCCTGGGGAGGAGGGGTATCCTGCCTATTTGGCCAGCCGCATTGCGGAATTCTACGAGAGGGCAGGAAAGGTCATCTGTCTGGCCTCTGAAGAAAGATTGGGAGCCCTGAGCGTGATAGGTGCGGTCTCCCCTCCTGGGGGAGATTTATCCGATCCTGTGGTCCAATCCACTCTCAAGGTGGTTAAGGTCTTTTGGGCGTTGGATGATCGATTGGCGAATATGCGGCATTTTCCGGCGATCAACTGGCTTCTCAGCTATTCCCTTTATACTGAAAACATCAAGGATAACTGGAAAGAAAAAGTGGCCGAGGATTTTTCCGAACTCAGACAAGTCTCCATGCAGCTTCTGGAGGAAGAATCAGAGCTTCAGGAGATTGCCAGGCTGGTGGGTGTGGAGTCGCTCTCCTTAAAAGAGAGGTTGGTCCTGGAATCCGCGCGCTCCATTCGTGAGGACTTCCTGCATCAGAATGCCTTTCATCCACAAGACACCTATACATCGCTGAGGAAGCAGTACTTGATGCTACGCTCAATCGTTCATTTTCATAATCATGGTCTTAAGGCCTTAGAAGATGGCGTGGATCTGGAGGATATCTTGGCCTTGAAGATCAGAGAAAAAATTTCAAAGATGAAGTTTCTGCCCGAAGAAGACGGTGAGCTCCTCGAAGTCTACATAGAGATTGACAAAACTTTTAAAGAATTGCTGAGAGCCAAAGAATGAGGACGTTGAATGTATAGAGAATATATGACTGTATCCAACATTGTCGGGCCCTTGGTTATCGTGGAAAAAATACAGGCTGTCAAGTACGGTGAACTCGTAGAAATAGAGACAGGAGACGGCCTGCTGCGCCGAGGCACGGTGTTGGATATCTCGACAGAGAAAGCCGTTGTCCAGGTTTTTGAGGGAACTGTTGGCCTGGATGTGGATAAATCCCGGGTGAGATTCCTCGGGCGTTCCCAACAGCTCGGTGTTTCAGAAGAGATTATCGGCCGCATTTTTGACGGCTCGGGAAGGCCCAAAGACCGGGGTCCTCAAATCATCGCCGAGAAACTTGTCGATATCACCGGGAACCCAATCAATCCCCAAGCTCGAGACTATCCCTCTGAATTCATCCAGACAGGAATATCCTCCATTGACGGAATGAATCCTCTGGTGCGAGGGCAAAAGCTTCCTCTCTTTTCGGGAAGTGGACTTCCTCATCCTCGGATTGCGGCACAGATCGCCCGTCAGGCAACAGTCTTGGGGAAGAAAGAAAAATTTGCCGTCGTCTTTGCTGGCATGGGTATCACCTTCGAAGAGGCCAACTTTTTTATCGAGGATTTTCGAAATACAGGAGCACTAGAAAGAGCTGTCCTTTTTTTAAACCTTGCCAATGAGCCTCCTATCGAGAGAATCGCCACACCCCGACTGGCTTTGACTTGTGCCGAGTATCTGGCCTTTGACCTGGATATGCATGTGCTGGTCATTCTTGTGGATATGACCTTTTATGCTGAGGCGCTTCGAGAGATTTCTGCTGCACGGAAGGAAATCCCAGGGAGGAGGGGCTATCCTGGCTATCTCTACACAGATCTGGCATCGATGTATGAAAGGGCAGGACGGATTAAAGACAAGACCGGATCGATCACCCTGATTCCGATTCTCACCATGCCTGAGGATGACAAGACCCATCCTATCGCGGATTTAACAGGATACATCACAGAAGGTCAGATCATGCTCAGCCGGGAAATCCATCGAAAGGGAATTTATCCGCCGATCGATGTGCTTCCCAGCCTTTCCCGGCTTAAGGACAAGGGAATCGGAGCGGGAAAAACACGAGAGGATCACGCCGATGTCCTCAACCAGCTTTTTGCCTGTTATGCGAGGGGAAAGGAGGCCAGGGAGTTGGCCCTTATTCTGGGAGAGGCTGCTCTCACGGACATCGATAAGCTCTATCTGAAGTTTGCGGATCTTTTTGAGGACGAGTTTGTCCGGCAGGGAGAGTTTAAGGCACGATCCATCCTGGAGACTCTCGATTTGGGTTGGGAACTGCTCCGGACCATACCGAGGGCCGAGCTCAAGCGAATCAGGCCTGAGTTTCAGGAGAAATACTACCCAGAGGGAAAATGAAGCTAAACGTCAATCCCAACAGGATGGAGCTCCTGCGGCTGCGCCGGCGGCTTGTCCTTGCAGAAAGGGGACATAAACTTCTCAAGGATAAACTGGAAGAGATCATGCGCCGGTTCTTGGAGATCATGCGCCGGCTGTATGACCTTCATTCAGGTATCAGCACGAAATGGAAAAAGGTGTTTCTCTCCTTCGCGCTCGTGCGGAGTCGAAACTCACAAAAAGAACTGGAACACCGTCTCCCTGAAGGAGTGCTGTCTTTAGATATAAGAAAGGAAAAAGTCTTCAATCTAGCCATTCCGCGTTTTGAGATCAAGGAATCGACCATCTCTGATTATGACTTCTTAAACACAGAGAGCGAACTGGACATTGGGATCAAAAAAACACATGAATTACTCGAGGATTTGATGGAGATGGCTCGTCTCTGGAAGGCTGTGGAGCTCCTTTCTCGTGAAATCGAAGTGACGCGCCGGCGGGTGAATGCTTTAGAACATATCCTTATTCCAAGCATCAAGGAGACCATCAGATACATTTCTAATCGTCTGGAGGAGATGGAAAGATCCTACCAGGTGCAGCTTATGAGAGTCAAAGAAATCGTCCGCAGCCACTAGCCTGAATTATTTATAAAAAATGCCAATACTTTTTGTTATCATAGCAATATCAGGATAAATTCCTGATATTGCTATAAACCCTGATAAATAATTTTTAAGAAAAGAATCTTTGTATTCATTAGCATTTTTTACCCTTCGGGCGAGCCGATCTCACCACATCGGTTTCGTTGCAGCCCATTCGCGGTAGTTCACTACAGCTTCATGGGCTGCTTCCTCGCCGCTGCAGCAATCTCGGCTCGTAAATAATCCAGGCAACATCTAATCATACAGAAGATATTTTGAGCGTTTCTCAAGAAAAGACTTCTCGTCCTTTTCTATCTCCCTCAACAGTTCCTCATAACTCAATTTGTCGAGGATGTATCGCTCGAGAAGATGATTTCCAAAATGACGGTTTAAGCTATCCCGGTAGACAACAATTTTTCCAGGATGGAGTTCCTTTATAGCCTTAATAAGTTCTAAGGTGAACCGTATGGAAAGAAATCGATCCCTTTGGGCAAGGCGAACCAAGATGCCCTGGCAAATTCTGTTCTCAAACGGAGGACGGAGGGTTTTTCCAGGAAGTGAACGAGGAGTGTAGGTTAGAGATTCGAGTTCCACTCCGAACTCGCTACCCCCTCGTAATTTTTGGATGATGGCTTTGGTGTCGAGCCATGGGGTGCCAAACTGAAGGAAGGGATTCAAAGTCCCGAGGCCGTGATTGAGGTTGAGAGCACCGAGCAATCCTGTTCCCGGATAGATGATGGCCGTCTCAGGTGTAGGTATATTGGGAGATGTTGGAATCCAGCCTAGACCTGTATCTTCCCAAAAGAAACGACGCCTCCAGTTTTTCATATTGATAACATGGAGATCAACCTGCGGAGGCACCCAGCCCTCTCCCTTCATCATCAAGGCCAGCTCTCCGACTGTCAATCCGTATCTGACCGGGATCGGCAGCGATCCGTAGAACGACTCGTATTCCGGAAGAAGGAGGGGGCCTTCAACGATTTGCCCCCCAACAGGATTGGGCCGGTCGAGCACATACACTGATTTTCCAGCTTCTGCGGCAGCCTCCAGAATATATTTCAGTGTGGTGATGTAGGTGTAAAAACGTGTTCCCACGTCCTGGATGTCATAGACAAAAGCATCGATAATCTGGATCTGATCGGCAGTGGGCTTTTTTGTTTTACCGTAGAGTGAGAATATTTTTATGCTGTTCCATCGGTCATCTTGAACATTGGCCCCTGCCTCTTTTTTGCCTTTGAATCCGTGCTCTGGTGAGAATATGGCGTGTATGCGGATGCCTCTTTCTTGGAGGGCGTTGACTAACAACTTTCCCTCAGCAAGAACAGAGGTGTGGTTGAGGACTAGGCCCAACTTTTTTGTCTGAAGCTCGGGAGGAAAAGCCTCTGTGAAGGTCTCATTTCCCAGGATTGTTCTTTCTTGAGAAAGGGAATCGTCGGCTGAGCGAGCAACACACCAGAGAAGAAAGAGAGAAAAAAGAGGGATCAGAAGGAGGGATATACTTTTTCCTCTTCTCGATGGATTATTCGGCTTGGTTGGTAACATCTCTGAGATACTGACGAAGGCCTTTGCCTTGGACGATTTTCATCGCCTCTTCATGAAAGAGGGGCTTTTTCAGACGAAGAGATTCGAGGATGCGAACCACAGAGAGAACCACCTCGGCTGCGCCATCGATTCTTCCTCTTTTATCCTCCATAAAAGAAAGAGCTTCATAAAGGACAGCGTTGGCTTCGCCGTAGGAGGTCGGCTTTTGGATACCATAGAGCCTAACCCATTGAGGGCGAATCAAGACATCATTCACGAGGGACTGGACCAGATAGGTAGCGCGGTCGATGTTCTTGAGGCTATGAAGGCTGACATCCACTGTGGTGTTTCCGATGACCCTCCCCATACGAGTCATAACAGCCGTGGAGTGGGCATTCAGGATGATTTTCAAGGCAATACACTGGTTAACTCCGAGAGGGTCATTTTTACTGTCAATAGGAACGATGATCAGAACGTCCTGCTCCTCGGGATCAAACCCGGGTATTCTATCGGTCATCTTTGCTATTTTTTTTTCAGAGTCGCCGGTGATGAATAGGAGGCTGGTTCTAGCTCCTTTTTCCAGGAAAAGTGTAACAAATTTTAAAAAATCTGATTTCTTATCTTCTACTTGAAACTCTTCAGGGCTGATCGCCACCAGAGCTCCCAGATCTCCCTCCTGAGGACCGCGGGTTTGAAGGTTGAAGTCTGAAAAAGAAAAATCATACAGAAATTGGATATCACTTCCGCATCTTTTTAGGTTCTCCAAT
>Ga0209636_10007965_pt1 | contig 10797 bp, 6 predicted proteins | sample DeeMarSWOR152_54_FD_187464 | JGI IMG/M metagenome (GOLD analysis project Ga0209636, IMG submission 187464) | Marine sediment microbial communities from White Oak River estuary, North Carolina - WOR-1-52-54 (SPAdes) (version 2) | ecosystem: Environmental > Aquatic > Marine > Intertidal zone >... | reverse complement strand
AGCGATAACAGACCTCGTGAAGTCTATTCTGGCCCAAGAGTCGCAGGAGGAACCTCCGCAGGAGTCGCAAGCGGAGATCATCCAAGAGGCGTTTGACCAGCTAGACCAGTTGACCAAGTAGGTTTTTGATTTTGGATTTCCGATCTGCGATTGGAATCCAGAATCTAATCAGATAGTCTCATTTGCAGTTACGAACTATACTAGAAAGGAGATGCTACGATGGTAAAATATCTAGCCGTCACGATCACGTTGGTTCTCATATCCATTTACGGTCTCGCACAGGGAGGCCAAGATTACCAGGACTACGTCAAGGAAATAGAATCCAAGTGGGATGAGTATTCTGAGGCAAGGGAGTTTGAGAAGTTTAAACAGGAGCAGGATGCAGCATTTCAAGCATTTGCTCGCGAGCAAGAAGAAGCATATCGCAAATATGTCGAAGAGGTGGAAAGAAAGTGGAATGAGTTCATTGGCTCGACAAAGCAGCAGTGGGTGGACTATAGCGAAGACAAGGATGTAAGAAGCATTGTCAACTTCGAGGAGAAGGAGGCGCCAGAGGAAAAGCCGGAAGAAAAACCAGAAGAAAAGCCTGTGGAGAAGCCAGAGGAGAAACCTGTAGAGAAACCAGAAGAGAAGCCTGAAGAGGAGAAGAAAGGTCAGATCACTGTTGAGGCTATTGTGCCAGCAGATGCACCTGATGCACTGGGTAAAGCAAAGGAACTGATAGCAGATCAGGTTGAGAGGATCTTCTCTGCTGTAAATGAAGCCAAGAAGAACATACTTCAGGATCAGGTTAAGACTAAGACAGGAGAGACTGTCACACCCCAGAATGTGGAGAAATTCATAAAGGAAGAGGTGTTGCCGGAAGCCAAAGTGGAACCAGAGCCACTGAAATCCAAAGATGGAGTGGAGCGCGTCAAGGTGTCTGTTGTCATTCCAATGGTGCCAGAGCATCTCAGGATCCGTGCTGAGCAATACCTTCCATCAGCAAGGAAACACTGCGATCAGTATGAAGAGGACCTGCCATTGGTGATGGCAGTCATTGAGACAGAATCCTACTTTAATCCTCTAGCGACATCTCATATCCCTGCGTATGGACTGATGCAGATAGTGCCCAGATATGGTGGTAGAGATGCCTACAGGTATGTCTTCAAGAAGGATGAAGTACCCACACCAAGCTATCTCTATGTTCCAGATAACAACCTGCTGCTTGGCATTGCATATTTGCATATACTTCAAGATAACTACCTTTATGGCATCAATGACTCAGAGAAGCGAGAATATCTTACGATCGCTTCATACAACGGTGGTGTAGGAAGAGTCATCAGGCGTATGCTAAAGAGACACAATGTCCGGGAGATGCCACCATTGGAAGTATACAGAACGTTAATGAATGAGATGCCGGATGAGACAAAGGACTATCTAGCTAAGGTTAGCTCGCGCAAAAAGAACTATCTCGCGTGGCAGTAGGGATCGATCAGCGACCGGTTCTGAGTGATCAGCGCCGGTCTGCGGATCGCTAACTTTCACTGATTACTGATCATTCAGAACCGGGGGGAGCAAAATGCGGAGGTTCATCAGTATACTGCCTATAATAGTGGTTCTCAGCTTGGTTACCCCGTGGACAGGATGTGGTGGTCCCACCATGAGCCCCGTCGAACAGCCCGCCAGAGCAACCACTCCTGCCAAACCGGCCGCTGCTGCTCAAACCACAGACATCGCGGCTCCTGAGTGGTTCGTCAATGTGCCAAAAGAGCCCGGGTATCTCTATGCTGCCGGGACTGCCCAATCCAAGGACATGCAAATGGCGCTTGATGTAGCGAGACATTGTGCGCGCGTTGAACTCGCCAAGCAGGTGGAGGTCACGATTGAACGCTCCGTTGAAAAACCAGAAGGTCTACAGAAGAGCGCTGGATCTACTGCCGTTTCCTCGAAGGTAACCTCAAACGGGTCCACTTTCGTTTCCAGGGAGGTGACCGCAGAAGGGGTTACCATCGTCTCCAAGGAGACGACTTCGATAATAGTATTAAGAGGAGCTAGAGTATCAAAGCAGGAAGTAAGGCGCGAAGGCATCTTCTACCGGGCTTATGTTCTGATGAGAATGCCCTTCGAGGAAGCAAACGCCATAGTAAGACAAAAGACTCAAGACGCAACAGGCGAGACGGGGAAAAGAGCCACCGGTCTTGAGTCCTCCAGACAAGATGTGGAGAAATACGAACCCGGGTGGCTCAAAGAACTCAAAGCGGAGATGGAAAGATACGAACAGTGGAAAAAGAAGAAAGAGCAGAGAGCTAAGGGCTAAGAGCATAGACCAAGAAGCCCTAAGCTCCATGCTCTATGCTCCCAAGAATCAAGCCAAGCAAGACCTTCTAATCCAAGAAAATATTCCTCCTGATCGGTAGTAACCTTTGGTGTTAGTTCGTAATAACCCTTTATGGAATAGAGGTCTATGAGTAGGCGTCCGTAGAGACACGGCATGCTGTGTCTCTTTGTGAGGTCACCTGCCACCTACAACTAGCACTAAAGGTTAGTAATGTCGGCCTTCCCTAATACGTTCTCCACACGAAATAAAGTCGCAGGGAAAAACGTTCTCCTATAGATAGGATGCTATTGTACCCGTTGGGACATTCTGCTATAATGCCTCTGGTGAACCGAGGACTGGAAAAGCCGCTGAGGAAGTGATCGATATGAACAGAGACGCAAAGCGAAACACTATGGATAAGGCGGTAATAGGTATAACAGGGATGCACTGCGCATCATGCGTCGCCACTGTGGAGAAGGCTCTGGAAAAGGTGAAGGGCGTATCTTCGGCGGTTGTTAACCTTGCGTCGGAGAAGGCTTATGTGGATTTCGATCCCGGTCAGGTGACGGAGGAAAGCCTGAAAAAAGCTATTGAGAGAGCCGGGTATGGAACCGTAGAGACACGGCATCCCGGATATAGAATTGTAGAGACACGGCATGCCGTGTCTCTACCGAGTGTATCTGCGCAATCGGAAGAAAAGCGGCAGGAGGTTGCGCTGAATATAGGCGGAATGACCTGTACGGCCTGCGCTCAGACGATTGAGAAGGCATTGAAAAAGACGAAAGGTGTGTCGAAAGCTCATGTGAATTTCGCTACAGAAAAGGCGACCATCATCTTCGATCCCGGTGTGATAAATCTGGAAGAGATCGGCGTGGTGATAGATAACACGGGGTATCAAGTCCTGGGGACAGACGTAGAGACACGGCATGCCGTGTCTCTACATAGAGAAGAACAGAAGATGATGGATGCCAGAAAGCGCATGGTCTGGACATGGAGATTCACCATCCCCATAGTATTGTGGATGCTGCCGGAGATGATCCTGCGCAAAGCATGGCCCAGCAGGTTGGTATTCGACATAGGGATGGTCGTGCTGGCTGCACCGGTGTTGTTCTGGCTTGGGTGGCCGACGTTGCGCTCGGCAGTGAGATCGGCCATGCACCGGAGCGCCAACATGGATGTCCTCATCGCGCTGGGCACATCCGCGTCGTTCGCCACCGGGCTGGCTAAGATTCTGGGGTCACCTATAGCTAACTATGCTGGTATAACTGCTATGATCATGTCCTTCCATCTCACTGGCAGGTACGTGGAAGCGAAAGCAAAAGGCAAAGCATCTCAAGCTATCAGGAAGCTGCTGGAACTGGGAGCGAAGACGGCACGCATTCTGGTAGATGGGGAGGAGCGGGAGATCCCCATCGAGGATGTTCAGGTGGGGGACATTATGATCGTTCGCCCTGGCCAGAAGGTTCCAACCGATGGCGAGGTCATGGAAGGTGAAAGCTCTGTGGATGAATCCATGGCAACTGGCGAGTCCATGCCTGTGAGGAAGAAACAGGGCGATGAGCTAATAGGCGCCACTGTGAATCAGCAGGGATTACTAAAAGTGAAAGCCACCAGAGTGGGAAAGGACACCTTTCTATCTCAGGTTATCAAGATGGTGGAGGAATGTCAGGGTTCCAAAGTGCCCATACAGGAGTTCGCTGATAGAGTGACAGCATACTTTGTCCCCGCTGTTCTGGGAATAGCTGCCTTGACATTTATGCTCTGGCTGGTGTTCCCCGGCCCAATGGGTGCCGTGGGCGGATGGGCACAGAGCTTCATCCCCTGGGTGAATTTGGAGCTGAGTGTTGTCACGCTGGCCATATTTGCCACGGTGGCTGTGCTGGTCATCGCATGTCCATGCGCTCTGGGATTGGCCACACCCACAGCTTTGATGGTGGGAAGCGGCATGGGGGCTGAGAACGGCATCCTCATCCGCGAAGGAGCCGCTATCCAGACTTTGAAGGATGTCCACACCATCGTTTTTGATAAGACAGGGACAATAACCAAAGGTGAGCTAGAAGTGACAGACATAATAGCCGCTGAAGGACTGACGACAGACGGTATACTGAAATTGGCTGCCAGCGTGGAAGCCGGTTCGGAACATCCATTGGGACAGGCTATCGTCAAAAAGGCTGCGGAAGGAGACGTAGAACTGCTCCCATTGAAGGACTTCCGGGCCATTGCAGGCAAGGGAGTGCGAGGCAGCCTGAACGGCAGGATGGTGACAGTTGGCAGCAGAAGATTACTTGAAGGTAAGGAAGATATAGTGGAGTTCCCCCCTTTGAAAAAGGGAGGACAGGGGGGATTTGGATGGGTTGAGAAAGAATTGCGCAGGCTGGAGGATGAAGCCAAAACCGCCATACTGGTAGCATTAGACCTGAGACATGAGACTGGAGACATAAGACAGGACATCAGGGATAGGAGTATCTCAAGTCTCAAGTCTCAAGTCTCAAGTCCCCAAGTGGTAGGCATCATCGCTGTCGCGGACACACTGAAAGATGATTCGCTTCAGGCTATCCGGGAGCTAGAGAAGATGGGATTGGAAACGGCTATGATCACGGGCGACAATAAACGCACTGCTGAGGCTATAGCTAAAAAAGTAGGCATCTCCCGGGTCTTAGCAGAGGTACTTCCTGACGGCAAAGTGGACGCCATTAAGGAACTTCAGGAAAAGGTGGGGCTGGTGGCAATGGTGGGTGATGGGATAAACGACGCGCCTGCCCTCACACAAGCCAATGTGGGTATAGCTATCGGCACAGGTACGGACATTGCTATTGAGGCATCCGATGTGACGTTGGTGAGCGGACAACTATCCGCTGTTGTGAGCGCCATAAAGCTCTCACGCGCTACATTCAGAAAGATCCGGCAGAATCTCTACTGGGCGTTCGGATACAACATACTGGCTATCCCAATGGCTATTCTGGGGTTGCTTCACCCCGTTATCGCGGAGATCGCTATGGCCAGCAGTTCAGTAAGCGTAGTCACCAATGCCAATCGGCTCAGGAAAGTTGATATTCGGCCCGATTATTCATAGACCAAGGCGGAGGAATGAGAAGAGACAAATCCGAAAATTCAAGAATCAGGCTGCTATTGGTATTCATAGGAGCCATAATCGTTCTGACAAACAATTACTGGGTATCAAGCACATGGAGCGGTGAGTTCTCCCACATGGCGCTCTTTCTGAACGCCATATTCATAATATTCATCGTAAGCCTTCTAAACCTTCTCCTGAGAAAGACAAGGAAAAACCTGGCGTTACGTCCCTCCGAGATATTTCTGATCTACATGATGGTGGCTGTCGCGACCGGTGCAACGGGTCACGATACGGTAGAAATGCTGACTCAAGTTGTCGGATACCCGTTCTGGTTTGCCACACCGGAGAACGAGTGGGAAGACCTCTTCTTCAAATACCTCCCCCGATGGCTTATGGTGGAAGACAAACACGTTCTGGAGGGGTTTTACACATACGAGGAGAGCTTTTACGAGCCCAGAGTCTTTAGAGCATGGGCTCGCCCACTGCTGTTTTGGGCATCCTTTCTTATCGTGCTATACTTCTGCATGATGTGTATAAACATAATTCTGAGGAAGCAATGGACAGAAAGAGAGAGGCTTTCGTTCCCTGTGGCGCAAGTGCCGCTTGGGCTTATAGATCCTAAACTCTCTATCCACAAGAGCAAAATTTTCTGGTACGGATTTGGCAGTGCTGCATTTCTAAGCATCATGAATGGTCTACATCGTCTCATCCCGGCGGTTCCCGGCCCCACCTATGGGAAGTTCAACCTCGGCGCGCTGTTTACCGAGAAGCCGTGGGATGCTATAGATGTTGTCTATATTGAATTCCAGCCCTTTATTCTGGGATTGGCGTTTTTTATACCGGTGGCCCTATCGTTCTCTATATGGTTTTTCTACTGGTTCTGGAAGATGGAGATGGTCTTCGGAAGCGCTGTCGGTTATCACTATATCCCATGGTTTCCCGGATACTGGGTACAGGGCATGGGCGCTGTTATCTTCATGTTCATAATGTTCACCTTCTGGGCAAGACAACACCTGTGGCAGGTTGTAAAGACGGTTTTCCGTTCCCGGTCTGGCAGTTACGCCGCCGACGCCGGACTATACACTTTCGCCATTCTGGGTATAGTTTTGGGCATGACATTCCTCGTTACATTCTGCTACTACGCAGGCATGGCCCCATGGGTAGCCATAATGTTTCTGGGTGGATTCTACGTTATATCCACCGTTGTAGCTCGGGTGCGCGCCGAACTTGGCCCTCCGACGCATGATTTCCCCTTCTGTCCGATGAACCTCATAACAGCCATCCTTGGAACAAAGCGGATCGACGGTTCAAGCCTGACTCAGTTTGCCATGTTTAAATTCGTTGACTACGGACATAGAAGCAACCCCATGCCTACTATGCTAGAGAGCCTCTACCTCAAAGAGAAGCTGCGAGTGAGTCAGACAGGGCTTGTGATTGGCGCGATGGTGATCGCTATAGTTCTGGGCACAACATTAGGCCTCTTTGGAAATGTCCAGCGCGGCTACAGGGATATTGGTCAGACGTGGGTGGGAGACTGGGCGTTTCCAGATGTAGCCAACCAGTTGAAGTACCCCTCCGGAACGAGCTATCTATATATCATCTATTCCCTGATAGGCGGATCGATCATCACAGCATTAGCAATCATGAGCCGACGTTTCGTGTGGTGGCCCTTACATCCTCTGGGTTATATCCTGGGTGGAGAATGGATGCTGCGGTATCTATGGTTCTCAATATTTACCGCATGGCTGGTAAAATGGGTTGTCCTCAAGTTCGGCGGCCTGGACGGTCACCGAAAGGCCGTTCCCTTTTTCATAGGCATAACTATGGGTGATGCCGTGATGCTTGCGCTCTGGAGTATATACGGCAACGTCTTCAACGAATGGACACTGGGCCTCATCTACTGGTGACAGAGGTAAGTCCATAGGTCTATATCATTTCGTGGTTCTATCGGTAAGTGATATGTGTTCCCTATGATGGGCAGGTTTCATCAGTGTAATCGGGCTTCCGTAGACAATAGTAACTTTATTCTTGTCGCCATACGATACGGGCTTCCCCCACTCAACTGGCGGTTTTCGGATAGGCACTAAGAATCGAGCATCAAATATCGAGTTTTTATCTTCTGATCCTTGCGCCCTGACCTTTGATCTGGTCTAGTACCTCCTCCTCCGTCACCCAGGTTAGATCGCCCGGGAATGTATGTTTCAAGGCGGCCATAGCGTCACCGTAGGCTATACCCTTTTCCACATCACCGGTCAGATAGCCGTATAGGAAGCCCGCTGTGAAGGAATCCCCGGAACCCACGCGATCTATGATCTCCAGACTATATACCTTTCCTTTGTAGAACTTATCGGCCAACGCCATACTCGTCCAGGTTCCGGTCTGCACGGTGATAGGATCTCTGAGGGTAATAGCTACAACGTCGAAATTGAACATATCTTTCATTTGCTGAACTAACTCTTCAGGTGTTCCCTCCAGACCGAAGACACGCGCTGTATCTTGCCTGGTGGTGATCAGTATATTGACTTGCTTCAACAGTTTCGACAGACACGCTCTGGCATCCTCCGGCGACCACAGTTTTGTCCTGTAGTTCATGTCAAAACTCACCAGGCAGCCGGCGGCTCGGGCCTCGGATATAGCTTTGGCAGTGGCCTCAGCGCAGTTCTTGCTCAGAGCTGGCGTTATGCCGCTGGTATGGAACAATCTTGCACCCTCGAAGATCGGCTTCCAGTCTATTTCATCCGCAGTCAGAGTGCTGATGGCCGAACCCTTGCGGTCGTATATGACCTGACTGGCTCTCGGTGTACTTCCGAACTCCAGGAAATATACACCGACTCTCCCTTCATCCACCCAGACTATATGCGAGGTATCAACACCGTGTTCTCTAATCTTATTAGCAATGAACCTGCCCAGTGGGCTTTTGGGCAGCTTCGACACCCACGCCGCCCTCAGTCCCATCCTGGCAACGCCCGCAGCAGTGCTGGACTCGCTGCCGCCAGCAGTAACGTCAAAGGTCCGGGTCTGCTCCAGCCGCTGGAAATCCGGCGGAGCCAGCCTCAACATCGTCTCACCCAATGTCACAACGTCGTACATCTTCTCTACCTCCATCACATGAGATGACACTGCCAAATCTCCAACCACGGAGACGTGGACGGGGGTAAGTGGGTAAGTGAGTAAGTGGGTAGGGGATACTCGCTCACCCACTCACTCGCTCACCCGGTCTTCTGCGTCTCTGCGGTTACTTTCTTTTTTCTTAGGACTCGTGATTTAATAACTTACGCATTTGGGTATTGATCACCAAGACACTAAGACACAAAGACACGAAGGAAAAACGAAAAAATCACGAATGACACGAATTAACAGATGGCACGAACGCCCCCGCGTACGCGGGTGTCCTGATTGATTCTATATCCTTTGTGTCTTAGTGGCTTTGTGGCTTCGTGTTTGGCCAAATGGGAAAGTTATTTAATCCTCGATCCTTAGCAATGCCCATAAAGGTTTATTTCCCTCTCGCAGCGCGGACTGCATCTATGAGTTTCCGTGCCGTTTCGGTCATCTCATCGAACTTACCTGCGGCTATGAGCTTTGAGTTCACCAGCGAGCCACCTACAGCTACAGCGGCGGCACCTGCCGTTATGAAATCGCCGGCGTTGTCAGCGCTCACGCCCCCCACAGGGACAAGCTGAACCTGCGGCAATGGGGCCTTAACCGCCTTTATGTAGGCTGGCCCGCCGAGGCTTGCCGGAAACACTTTCACCAGATCGGCTCCGGCTTCCCACGCGGTCAATATTTCCGTCGGCGTCAGTGTGCCCGGCACGACCACCTTCCCATACCTGTTGCACAGCGCTATAGTTTCAAGCGATAACGTAGGCGCCACAATGAACTCAGCGCCTGCCAGGATCGCCGCCCGCGCGGTCTCCGCATCCAGAACAGAGCCTGCACCCGCCAGGACCTCGCCGGCGAACTTTCGGGAGACATCCCTGATAACTTCCAGCGCGTTGGGCGTCGTCATGGTGATCTCTATGACGTTCACTCCACCGCGCTTGATGGCATCCGCCACATCTATAAGCTCAGCGGAACTGTTGGCTCTCACTATCGCCACAACTCCGGAGTCCAATATGAAATCTAGTTGCTCCCTTTTATCAACCATTCCCTCACTCCCTTTCGGTAGCAGTCAGCCGCATAGGGGCGAGGCATGCCTCGCCCCTACTGACGCTACTTTGGTATTATGGACATCTAATGATCCCCTGAGCGTATAAGCAATCGGCGCAGGAGGGATCGGCTCCCCAGCAATCCTGATTAACATTGGTGTACCCGCAATCTATACCGCAGTCCACACAAGAAGGGAACGCGAACCTGCGCACCTTATCGCGAAACTTGACATATTCCTCGCAAGTCCACAGTTCCAGAAGTCCCTCATGGCGCACATTGCCAATGGTATATCTGGATACGCGTTTGTATCTGCCGAAAATATAATAGCCGTAAGAGTGCAGCAGGGCATAGCAAGGGCTGACGCCGCCGTCCCAGCCGATCACAAGGCTTCGATCACCCACGAAACGGCAGTATCTGTCCGCTCCCCAGTACATTCTGGGATAGCTCATTGTCCCCCATTGGAGCCATGAGACGCCCATGCGCACCGGCCAGCCGATGCACTTTGGCAGAGACACGGCATGCTTTGGTAGAGACACGGCATGCCGTGTCTCTACGTCGTATAATATCTCCTTCTTCATACCCTCGGTGTGGGGTAGAGACACGGCACGCCGTGTCTCTATGTCGTATAGTATTTCCTCCTTCATATCCTCGGTGTGGGGTAGAGACACGGCACGCCGTGTCTCTATGTCGTATAGTATTTCCTCCTTCATATCCTCGGTGTGGGGCAGTAAATTGGTAAGTATAATGAACGAAGCGCATAAGGAGCTGCCAAGCCGCGGCAGATCGGCTATCTCATGCACGTTGCGCCGCATCGCTACGAACTCAATACCTATAACCGGGTATTTGCTTTGCCGCCGTCGCTTGATCTCATTGAGTCCTCTCAGATTGCTCAGAACAACATCCAGGTTTGCCCCCACTCTTATGTCTCCGAACAGTTGTGCATGGCCACTGTCGAGGGAGATGATGATCCTGTCCAGTTCAATATTGACCAGTTCCTCCGCCAGATCCTGATTCAGCAGTGTGCCGTTGGTATTGATAGTCAGTTCCAATCCCATGTCCTTGATGGCCCGCGCCATGCGCAGGATTTCCGGATGGTATAACGGTTCGCCAAATCCAGCTAGAGTAACGTCCTGAATATCGGGAAAATCTCTCAATTGCCGGACTATGGTATAGAATGTATCCATGTCCATATTCCCTGTTTCATCAGACCATACATTCCGCACGCAGGTTATACAATTGAGGTTGCACAGTGAAGTGGGCTCAATATATACGCGTC
>Ga0209636_10007964_pt1 | contig 10797 bp, 5 predicted proteins | sample DeeMarSWOR152_54_FD_187464 | JGI IMG/M metagenome (GOLD analysis project Ga0209636, IMG submission 187464) | Marine sediment microbial communities from White Oak River estuary, North Carolina - WOR-1-52-54 (SPAdes) (version 2) | ecosystem: Environmental > Aquatic > Marine > Intertidal zone >... | reverse complement strand
CCGGATCCGGACAGCGGCGGCCCCGGCCCGGCCGATCCCAATAGCGGCCCCGTACTGGCGTGTGCCGCTTGCTTCTCATATTATGGGTTTCGTGAGAAGCAACCCGCACGCGTCCAATGCGGCGGCGGCCTTTGTTCCTCAGCGGTTGCCGCCGCAGCTGGAGTGGACCAGGCTCGTCCCGCCTATCGGGCGAGCCAACGCCGCCCTAGCGCGCTACGACGAGCTGCTGCGGGGGCTGGTCAATCGCGATATTCTCCTTACGCCGCTTCGGACGCGCGAGGCAGTCCTCTCTTCGCGGATCGAGGGGACGTGGGCCACGTTCGAGGAGGTTCTGGAGCAGGAGGCAGACCCGGGAGCGACGGCTCTGCCGCGCCGCTGCGAAGTCCGAGAGATCCTGAACTATCGGCAGGCTGTGCAGGTAGCCGTCAAGGAGCTCGAGCGCAGGCCGATCTCGCTAAACCTGGTACGGCGGATTCACCGGACGCTGCTCTCCGATGCGAGGGGTGGAGGACGGGCGCCCGGCGAGTTCCGCCGCGTTCAGGACTATGTTGGCCCGCCAGGCGCGGGGATCGAGGCGGCAACCTATGTCCCGCCACCGCCGAGCGAGGTGATGCCGCTTCTGGACAACCTCGAGAGGTACGTGCACTCGGAGGAGCGGGACGCGGTCGTGCAGATTGGCGTAATCCATGCCCAGTTCGAGCTCATCCATCCCTTCTTGGATGGGAACGGTCGCGTGGGAAGGATCCTCATCCCCTTGTTTCTCTTCTCCAGGGGGCTAATCAGCCGGCCGGCTTTCTACCTGAGCGCCTATCTGGAGGCGAATCGAGCTGAGTACTACGATCAGCTCGCACGCATTTCGTCAGGGGGCGATTATCAGGGTTGGGTAGAGTTCTTTCTGGCGGCCGTCGCCAAGCAGGCGGACGACGACATCGGGCGAGTGCGCGCGATGTGGGACCTGTACCAGAGAATGAAGGGCGTCGTGGTAGAGCACACGCGCTCGCAGTACGCCCTCGCCGTCGTGGATACACTATTCGCCTTTCCGGTCTTCTCGACGCCCCAGTTCGTGAGGGAGTCGGGCATTCCCGTGCCCAGCTCGGCTCGTCTCCTCAAGCTCCTGGAGCGGGCGGGCGTGGTCCGAGTGCTCCGGCCCGGCCGGGGCCGGCGGGCGACGCTTTGGGCGTTCCCGGAGCTGCTGGAGATCGTGCGCTGATCGTCCCGAGCGCACGGCTGATGAAGCGCTCGCTGGTGCTGACAGTGCCCAGCGAGGCTGGCTGGCGCTAGAGCGCGCTCCTTGCCTCGATTGAAACCTTTCCAGCCCGACGCGCGTCTAATATAGTAGTACTTCATCAGGCGAAGTATCGCGTCGCGAAGGATCGTGGCGCGAATTGTCTTGAGCTCTCGCGATGCGGCCGACACCCGAACCCGGAGGCCCGACATGTTCAGCGCGGACTTGAAGCGGGGGAGCATGGAGCTCCTGATCCTCTCAGTGCTGGAGGGGCGTAGCCGCCACGGCTACGAGATCGGCAAGCTCTTAGAGCACCGCTCCGGGGGCCGGCTTGAGTTCCGCGTCTCCACCCTCTACTCGGTCCTTTACCGGATGGAGAGGCGGGGATGGATCAAGGGTCGCTGGGTGGAGAAGAAGGGGGAGCGGCGGCGCTGTTACTACACGCTGACTAGGAAGGGGCAAGAGGTTCTGGCCCACCAGCGGCAGGAATGGAAGGCGTTCTCGGCGATGGTGAATCAGGTGATCGGAGTGAGCCATGCGTGACTGGAAGAGCTACCTCAGACAGCGTCTGTCCCTCCCCGAGATGGAGGGGCGTTGGGACGAGCGGATGATCGCGGAGCTGGCGGATCACTTGGAGGAGATCTACGGGGAGGCCCTGGCTCGGGGCGCCAGCCCGGAAGAGGCAGAGGCGCAGGTGGAGGAATGGTTGGGCGATGCCGACCTGGCATCTGACGAACTCGTCCGCAGCGAGCCGGCCCACGTGCGGGCGCAGATGAACCGTTGGCTCGAGGGCCGTGAGGAGGGTCTGAGAGGCAAAGGGGGTGCGTGGACCTTCCTGGCCGACCTGGGCCGGGACCTGCGCTTCGCCATCCGCTCGCTGGCGAAGCGCCCGCTGTTCAGCCTCGTGGTCATCCTCGTCCTGGCGCTGGGCATCGGGGCCACGACGGCCATCTTCACCCTGCTCGACGCTATCATACTGTCGCCTCTCCCGTACGATGATGCGGACCGTCTGGTATCGGTGAGCCATAGCGCGCCGGCACTGGGGGTTCAGAACGCGGGTCAGTGTGCGGCCTGGCACTTCACCTACGAGGATGAGAACCGGGTCTTCGAAGACATCGGGATGTACGGGCAGGGCCTGGCGACGATCACTGGAAGCGGTGAGCCGGAAGCGGTGCGGGTCCTTTGGGTGACGAGCGGGGTCTTCCGTGCGCTGCGCCTGCGTCCCGTCGTGGGCCGGATCTTCACGCCGGAGGACGAGGAGCTCGAGTCGCCGAACGTCGTGCTGCTGGGCTACGGGTACTGGCAGAGCCGCTACGCCGGAGACCCGGGCGTCGTGGGGCAGACGATCGAGGCGAACGCGCAGACCTGGGAGATCGTCGGTGTGATGCCGGCGAACCTGCAGAGCCTCGGTTCGAATCCGCTTCTCATCTTCCCGCTTCGTTATGACCGGTCGACCCTCTTCGTGGGTAACATCGGGTTTGGAGGCGTGGCGCGTTTGCGTGACGGGGTGACCTTGGAGCAGGCGAACGCGGATGCGGCGCGCCTGTTGCCCCTGGCCTTCGAGAAGTTCCCAGGTGGGCCGGTGGCGGACTTCTCCGAACGGGCACGCTACACTCCGAACATTCGGCCGCTCAAGGACAGCCTCGTGGGCTCGGTGGCGAACTTGCTCTGGATCATCATGGCCGGTGTGGGGGTCGTGCTGCTCATCGCCTGCGCCAACGTGGCCAACCTCTTCCTGGTGCGGTCCGATGGGAAGGAAACCGAGATGGCGATCCGCAGCGCGATGGGCGCGAGCCGCGGCCGGATCGGCTGGGAGTACTTGAAGGAGAGCCTGTCGCTGGGCGTGCTGGGAGGCGTGGGCGGTCTCGCTCTGGCCAACTTCGGGTTGCATGCGCTGGTCGCCGCGGGACCCGCCAACCTTCCCCGCTTGGACGAGGTCTCGATGAACTGGGGCGTGCTCGCCTTCGCGCTGATCGTTTCGCTGGGCGCCGGTGCCTTCTTCGGGATGTTCCCGGTCCTGAGGCACGGTCGTACCGCGCCGGTGGACGCTCTCAAGGAGGGCGGTCGCAGCGGCACGACCGGCAAGCGACGGCAGCGGGCGCAGAACGCGCTGGCGGTGAGCCAGATGGCCCTGGCCCTGGTGCTGCTCATCGCCTCGGGTCTGATGTTCCGCACCTTCGTGTCGCTGTGGAAGGTGGACCCCGGGTTCCACAATCCTGAAAACGTTTTGGCGCTCCGCGTCTACATTCCGTGGAACGAGATCGCGGACCCGGCGGAGGTCGCCGCGACCCACGAGCGCATCGCGCGCCGCCTGGCCGAGATCTCCGGTGTGCAGTCGGTTGCACTCGGGACCATGATCCCGATGGACGGGGTCAACAACGTCAATCCACTCTACGTTGATGGGTTCGACTACACGGGTGACCAGACGGCGTCGATACGGCGGCACAAGTATATCGGCGGCGGATACCTGGAGACGTTGCAGATCCCGCTGCTCCTCGGCCGCACGCTCACCTGGCAGGACGTTCGCTTGCGGGCCCCGGCGGTGCTGGTCTCCGAGAGCCTGGCCCGCGAATACTGGGGCTCGGCGGAGGCGGCGCTGGGGCAACGGGTCTCGGTTCGATCCGAGCCGCCTCGCTGGTATGAGGTTGTCGGCGTGGTAGCCGACGTCAGAGAAGATGGACTGGGCCAGGACCCGCCGCTGATGGTCTACTGGCCCCAGGTGACCCTGGCGTTCTGGGAAGGGGATCCGCCCGACCGGGTTTTCACCTGGCGGGATATGGGCTACGCGATTCGCAGCGATCGGATCGGCACGGCCGGGTTCTCAGATGAGGTTCGGGCCGCCGTCTGGCAGATCAACCCGAACCTTCCGGTGCGCGGCCTGCAGTCGCTGGAGGAGCTGATGGGCCAGTCGATCGCCCGCACGTCGTTCACGCTGACTCTGCTCGGCGTCGCGGCGGGCGTGGCCTTGCTGCTCGGGGTCATCGGCGTTTACGGCGTGATCTCCTACGCAGTGAGCCAGCGGAGCCGGGAGCTGGGTCTGCGGATGGCAATGGGTGCCCAGGCCGGGCAGGTAAAGGGAATGGTGCTACGCCAGGGCCTGGTTCTGTCGGTGATCGGTGTGACCATCGGCCTGGCCCTGGCGCTCGGCCTCACGCGCCTGATGGTGGGGCTGTTGTTCGGGGTGAGTCCGGTCGATCCGCTGACCTTCCTTGCGGTCGCCGCGGCCCTCATCGGGGTGGCGCTCGTCGCCAGCTACCTGCCGGCACGGCGTGCTGCTGCGGTCGATCCGATGAGCGCGCTGAGGGCGGAGTAGACCGGCGGCGAGGTGCCAGCGCCGTCACTCCGCCCGCATCGCCTCCACCGGATTCGCGCGTGCGGCGCGCCACGCCGGCACGAGCGAGGCACTTAGCGCGACCGTTCCCATCAGCACGGCGACGGCTGCCAACGTCGCGGGGTCGGTCGCGGACACCCCGAACAACATGCCCTGTAGCGCACGTGTGGCGGCTAGCGCGCCGCCGATCCCGATCGCCAATCCAACGGCGGTCACGCGCGCGCTCTGCCAGAGGATCAGCCACAGGAGCCGCCGCCCATCGGCGCCGAGCGCGGCCCGGACCGCTAGTTCGCGGCGGCGCCGTCCCACGGTGTAGAGCATGGCGCCGTAGATACCGCCGGCGGCGAGCAGCAGGGCTACTGCCGCAAAGGCGATGAGCAGGGCCGAGTAGAACTTGGGTGTCGCGACTGACTGGGCCATCCGCTGTGGGACCGTGAAGACGTTCGGCAGCGCCATATCGGGATCCAAATCCCAGATCGCGTCTCGCAGAGCCGGGAGGACCGCCGCCGGATCGCCGGCGGTGCGCACCACCAGCGCGGTCATGAAGATGTCCGCGCCCCAGCGCTCCCAAGGGACGTAGAGCATAGCATGATCACCCTGGTCGAGGCCCCAGTAGCGCAGCCCGGAGACCACTCCCACCACCCGCAAGTCCTGAAGTCCACCTTGCTGCTGCAATCCCCGAAACACCCGGCCGATCGGGTTCCGATCTTCGAAGAGCCTGTCGGCGAACGACTGCGACAGCACGACAGGGATTGGAGACTCGTCCGCCGCGCTCGAGCTGAGGTCGTCGCCGCGCAGCTCCGCACCGATGGTGGCGAAGAATCCGGGCGTGACAGGTTGGATCACCGTGGGTTGCTCGATCTCGGCTCCCTCATCGTTCACGTACCGCTCTTGCCACCAACCCGGCCGGCGCCCGCCGTAGTATTGGAACGGGACGGTGTTGGCAACAGCGGCCGCCCGCACACCGGGAATCCGCTCGATGCGAGGCAGGAGCAGACGCACGAATTGCACCCTCGCCTGCTCATCATACCGGTCGTCTCCCATCCGCAACTCCACGCCCGCCAGGTGTGCGGCATCGAAGCCGGGCTGCACCGTGGTAAGGCGCAGGAAGCTATGGAAGAGGAGCCCGGCCCCCGTGAGGAGCATGAGTGCCATCGCGATCTCCACCATAACGAGCGTGCGGCGCAGCCGGCCCCGATCGCGGCCTTCGCCGGCGCGTCCGCCCTCCTTCAACATCGCGCTCACGTTCAGACGGGCACCTTGAAGCGCCGGCGCCGTACCGAACAGGACCCCGGTCAGCAGCGACACGGCGAGGGCGAACGCGAGCACACGTCCATCCAGCGCGACACGCTCGATCAACGGGATGCCCCCCGGATTCCACATCTCGAACGCCCGCACGCCCCCGATCGCCACCACGACCCCAACCAGTCCGCCGGCCAGCGCGAAGATCAGGCTCTCGGTGAGTACCTGCGTCAGGATGCGGATCCTGCCGGCGCCGATCGCGCTCCGCACGGCTAGTTCGTGGTGCCGCTCCGTCCCGCGAGCGAGCAGCAGGTTCGCCACGTTCGCGCAGGCGATGAGCAAGAGGAGCCCCACCGCGCCCAGCAGCAGCTGCAGCGGCCCGCGCACACTGCCTATCAGGGACGTCTGGAGCGGGAGCACCGTCACGGTCCGCAGGTTACCGGCTTGGTTGCGATGAAGCTGCGGATGCACGTCGGCCAGCCTCGCGATCGCCGCGTCCAACTCGCTCTGCGCCGCTCCCACCGTCGCTCCGTCCCGAAGCCGCCCGTACACCTCGACCACGAACCACCACGAGACCTGCAGCTCCTCCCACTGGGGATCCAGCGCAAGGAACACATCCCGCTCTCGTCCCGTAAGGCCGGCGGGCGAGATGAACCCCTCATCGAGCACGCCCACGATCTGCACCGGATTGCCGTGCAGTGTGAGCGGGCGTCCTACGACGCTGGGATCGCCGCCGAACAACCGCTGCCACGCACCCCAGGAAAGTACCGCCCGGTGCGGAGCCCCCCGGAAGTCCTCCTCGAGCAGCAGCCGCCCGACCTCCAGGTGCACGTCGAACAGCTCGAGATAACCCGGTAGCACCAGCGCGGCGTTCAGTTGCAGCGGGCGGTCGCCACCGGTCCAGTCCACATCGTCTTCCCACACCCCGGTGAGCTGCTCATAGCTCGTCGTGTGCTCGACGAAATCGGCGATCCGCGGCATCGGAAAGGACCCGCCGTCGAAATACACCAGGCGGTCGGGCTCTTCGTACGGCAGCGACTTGAGCAGCACGCCGTCCACCACGGAGAAGATCGCGGTCGTGGCACCGATCCCGAGACCGAGAATCAGCACGGTCACCGCCCAGAACCCCGGCTCGCGCCGCGCGCTGCGCGCCGCGTACCGGATGTTGCGCACCAGCTCCGCCGCCACGACGCCGATCCTGCCCCGCGACTCGAGCCTTCGCGTGCGGTCCTCGACCCACTCCGCGGCTGCGGGCGGTTGGTTCTTCCGCTCCGCGGCCGCGATGCGGCGCGCCAGGTCGTCCCAATCCGTCACATGCGAGGCAGCCAACTCCTCCGCCTCGGCCTCCGGGATCCCGCGCGCGAGGTACGTGCGATAGAGGTCCTCGAGCTGACCGGCCAGCTCCTCCACGATCCGCTCGTCGCGCAGGCCGCGTAGCGCCGGGAGCGCCAGCCGCGACCGCACGTACGCCTTCCAGTCACGCATGGCTCCCCCCGATCACCAGGTTCACCGCGGCGGTGTACGCCGCCCACAAACGCCGCTGCTCGGCCAACACCTCACGCCCCTTCCGCGTCAGCCGATAGTGACACCGCCGCCGCTCTCCGGGCTTCTCCACCCAGCGTCCGGAGATCCAGCCGTCGTTCTCCATCCGGTACAGCACCGGATAGAGCGACGAGACATTGAACTCGATCGCGCCGCCCGAGCGGACCTCGATCAGCTTGCCCAGCTCGTAGCCATGGGTGGGCCGGTCGTCGAGCAGCGAGAGGATCATGAGCTCGACGCTGCCCTTCTTCAGTTCGGGGCTGAACATCGGGCCTCCTGATACTTGGTGACGCCATATGTTGTCTGGGCAAATATACCGGCGAGGCCCATGCTGGCAAGTGGCAGGGCAGGTCGGCGGCAGCGGACGCGAACGCCGAAGCCGACCGGACGTCCGCGCCCTGGGACGAGCGGGGCTCTACTCCGATCGGAGGGCCTCCATGGGCTGAACCGTGGCGGCGCGGCGCGCGGGCACGATGGTCGCCGCCACGACCACGGCCGCGAGAACTGCGGCGACCCCCGCGAAGGTCGGGAGGTCGAGCGGCCGCACCCCGATGAGGAATCCCCGCACGAGGAACGCGAGGGCCACACCCGCGACGCCACCCACTAGGACGCCAGGTAGGATGAGGCCGGCCGCGAAGCGGAGCACGAGCCGGCCGATGTCGGCGCGCCGCGCCCCCACGGCCATCCGGATTCCCACCTCCCGGGTACGGCGGGCGAACGTGTACGCCACAACGCCGTAGATGCCCAGGCCGGACAGGAAGACGGCGAGGAGTCCGAGTGCAGCCGCGAGCCAGGCGGCGATGCGCTGCGGCATGATGCCGATGGCGGTGACGCGGTCGAGCGACTGCGTTTCGGTCAAGGCCAGCGCTGGATCCAGCTCGAGGATCGCCCGGCGGAGCGCCGCCGGAACGCCGGTCGCGCCCGGCGTCGTCCGCGCCACCAGCGTCACCTCCGGCGCGTACCACTGTGCGTACGCGCGGTACGCCATCGGCTCGTCGGGCTGGACGAGCAGCTGGTTCTTCACGTCCTCCACCACGCCCACGACGGTGTATGCCGTTTCTGTGCCGTCGTAGAAGCGGATCCGCCGTCCGAGGGCCATCCCGTCCGGCCACGCTCGCTCGGCCAAGGTCCGGCTCACCACGACTACCGGCTCGGCCGTCGCATCGTCGGCGTCGGTGAACGTGCGCCCGCGGAGCACCGGTATCCGCAGAGTCTCGAAGTAGCCGGGAGCAACGATGTTGACGTCCGACCCGATGGACGGCGGCCGCCCCTCGCCGTCCCACGTGCCCTCCTCCCAGTAGGGATTGCCCCAGGAGGCCAGGTCCATGGGCAAGTCCCGGGACGCGGCCGCCGCCGTGACGCCGGGGATGGACCGGACCCGCTCCAGCACGTCCCGGACGAACCGCTGCCCATCCCTTCGGCCGTATCCCTCCAGCGATAGGTCCAGCTTCACGAGGTACACGCCCTTCGGGTCGAAGCCGGTCTGCATACCGCCTGCACTTTCCAGCGAACGGAGGAAGAGCCCGGCCGCCACCATGAGGACCAGCGAGAGGGAGACCTGGGCGACGACGAACAGCCGCCGCATCCGACCGCCTCGAAGCGAGCGGCCGCGGCCGCCCTCCTTTAGCATGGGCACCAGCTCCGGCCTCGACGCCGGGAGCGCGGGCGCGAGTCCCGAGGCCACGCCGGCCACCAGCGTGACCACCAGGGCGAAGAGCAGGACCGCGAGGTCCGTCTCGACCCGCAGGTCGAGAGGGATGGGTACGGGCAGCGGCACGGCCGTGATGAGCCCGACCAGCCCGTAGGCCAGGCCGGCACCCACCGCGCCACCGACGACGAACAGCGCCAGCGCCTCCACCAGGAGCCGCCGGATCAGTGCAACGCGGCCGGCGCCCAGCGCCGCCCGCACGGCGAGCTCCCGCTCCCGGTCCGTGGCCCGGACCAGCAGCATCCCCGCCACGTTGGCGCACGTGACCAGCAGGACCAGCCCGGCCAGCGTCATGAGGAGCGCCATGAAGATCCGAACCGCATCGCGCGCTACTGATGGAAGCGGCCCGTACGCCCGCACGTGCACGGTCTTGTTCTCGTAGAGCTCCGACCGCTCGGCCCGCAGCCGGTCGAAGACGGTGCTCGCGGCCACCTGCGCTCCCTCGATGGTCGCGCCCTCGGCCAGGCGGCCGATGGGGAAAAACCAGTGGTTGTTCGGGTGCTCGACGGTCCCCAGCTGCGGCCTCAGCACCGAGACCATGCTCAACGGCAGGTAGACCTGGGGCCGAAGCGCAACGACGTGGCCGCGGAACTCCGGCGGCAGCACCCCCACGACCGTGAGCGACGTCCGGTTCACCGTGATGGTCGAGCCGACGACGCCGGGGTCGCCGCCGAGTCGCTCCTGCCAGAAGCGGTGGTCCACTACCGCCACCGGATGCGCTCCCCACGGCGCGTCCTCCTCGACCGAGAACAGCCGCCCGATGACCGCCGTCACACCCAGCGCCGTGAAGTACGCCGCCGACACGTCGGCTGCCAGGATCTGGAAGCCCTCGCCACCCGCCCCGAAGCTGGCGGGGCTGAAGTCGAACACCGCCAGATGCTCGAACGCCGGAACCTGCTCCTTCAACGCCTGGAGGTCGGGGAAGGAGAAGCTGTCGTATCCGCTGCCGCGGTACCCCCGGCCTACTTCCACCAGCCGGTCCGCATGCCTGATCCCCGGCAGCGGCTGGATCAACAGCGTGTTCGCGATGCTGAAGACGGCAGTCGTCGCGCCCACGCCCACGGCGAGGGAGAGGACGGCGACGAAGGTGAAGAGAGGGCGACGGATCAACGCCCGAGCGGCGTGACGAAGGTCTTCAACGAGGCGGTCCATGTGCGACCTGCAGTTGCTGGGAGTGCGGCCGGAGAGCACTACGGGGCACTGGGACCGTATGTTTCAGCGCCGGAGGTGGATGCGTCATTCCGTTCACTGCGCTCTCAGCGGCAGGGGACGCTGCCCGTATGAAAGTGGTGGCAAGTCTCTGCTTGACGTGCCTATCCCGATTCATCCGGCTTTCTCTCACTTCCCCACAGCGCTGGATCGCTGCCCATCTTCTTACGCCATTCGTGCCGCCAGCGGTGGATGTCCACGACGCCGATGAAGGGCTTCGGGGCACGCGCCTCGCGATCCGGCAGCGGCGGGAATGGCTTGTGGGTCCCCGTCTGGTACCAGTAGGCCACCGTGGCCATGTCGAGTGTCAGGTTGTTGTTGTGGCCGTGCTCGATAGTGAACCTGAGGGACTCGTTGAAATAGACCGGGTCGCTGATGTGGAAGCGGTAGACGTGTGTGCGGCCCAGCCAGCCGATGTCGTCGTTGACGCGGCCGTAGCCGTAGAAGGGATGGCTGAACAGCGTGTTGGGCGACCAGGAGGTGTTGAAGTAGTCCTCGGTACCGGTGCCGTGCAGTGAAGGCGGCCAGGGCTCACCGTCG
>Ga0209636_10007963_pt1 | contig 10797 bp, 4 predicted proteins | sample DeeMarSWOR152_54_FD_187464 | JGI IMG/M metagenome (GOLD analysis project Ga0209636, IMG submission 187464) | Marine sediment microbial communities from White Oak River estuary, North Carolina - WOR-1-52-54 (SPAdes) (version 2) | ecosystem: Environmental > Aquatic > Marine > Intertidal zone >... | reverse complement strand
CTACCCTGTTATTTAGCTTACTTACCGCAACCCTTCAGGGGAAACAACTCATTGTTGGAGAGCCTGGTTTAGGTAAGACCACGTCTGCTGAGTATATATGTTCTGTGTTTTATCAAATCCCTCTAAGTACTATCTGGTTAAGTGAAATAGCGGGTCATCCAGAGCAGACAGAGGAGAAGATAGTAGGTCGCCCCAATCTTGGCCTCCTGAATAAGGGCGTTGAGTCTGTGGTTTGGTCAAACTTTGTCCAACTTCCAGTAAAGATTGTAGATGAGATAAATAGGCTACCAGAGACCAAACAAAGTATCATATTAGATGGTGTAGACAGGGGCAATTGGGAATATTTAAACGAGATGTTTACCAATTATGAATATTGCCTTTTTGCTACCGCAAATTACCAGGACCTAGGCACATTTACCATCATTCCACCAATGCTTGATAGATTTGATGTGATGGTGGAATCAAAGCATCCTGGTGCTAATATTTCTTATCTTATTGGCTCCTTCTACAAGAAGGATGAACTTCTAAGACATGAGAAGTGTGAGAAGGAATTAAACAAATTGCTTAGTAGTAAGCTTCCTTATAAGACTAAGATGGAAAGAGTTGAAAAGGTCTATGAAAAATTTGGTAAATATTTAAAGAAAATGGGGTTAAAGCCTATTTCTAAGGAAGAAAGAAGGGCTATCCAGCGTCAAATGGTGGGTTTAGAGCTGGATTTAGATGCCAATGCCTACCTTCGGACACTTATTTCAGAACTCTCCTTCTGTTATAAATATGGGCAAAAGAGGGCTAATGAGAAATGTGAAGAGGGATGCCATTTTACAGGTTACCTTTGTCATAGTATAAAAAATTGTATTTCCAACCGTTTCCCCGTCTCTATGAAAGTCTATGCCCAAGCCCTTGCTTGGCTCTTGGGAGAAAAGCAGGTAAATATTGAACATATAAAGACAGTAGCTCCTTATGCCCTCTCCCATCGTCTCCAATGGAAAGAAGAGTTTGTCGCTACCTATGAAAAAGAGAGCAGAATGGATCCCCTGCCTATTCATCTGGCAAAGGTGGCGGTAGATAAGGTCTTAGAACGCTATGGAGAGCAAAGAGAATCCATTAAAGAGGCATTGGCCGTTGCTTATAGCATATCCCAGGGAGAGGAAATTGCCCCCTTAGAAGGCGATCACCCAATTTATTGGGAAATTAAGAGAGATTTAGGAGAATTATGAAAAACCCCTTTTCTGAATTTAAGGATTTCAGGCCAAAAAAGAGGGAGATTCCCTTAGATAAGATCATAGCCTCCAAAGAGAAGGTGATGCAATCTTTAATTAAGGCATATGACAAGCTTGTTGAGCAGGAGGCAAAGGAGTTGGTTTGGCTGGTAAGCTACCATTCGGTAATTAGGGCCTATGCCAGTGCTGAAAAAACTATAAAAAACATGGAATATGGAGTAGAAGATATTGAAGAATTCCTTTTTGAGATAGAAGACTCATCAAAACTTCCTTACCCTATTATGGGGCTTTCTGGCCTCTATGTCTCTGCCTTATGCAACCGTGCCAAAGAAAGAGAGATTGTTTTGGATTTGCAAAATAGAAATATAGCCTTGCACCTTTTGGGGTATCGTCTACCAAAGGGGAAAAAGCTTATAGTTTATGGAGACTTGGGCGACTTTACAGGGATAGGGCTAAATGGTGGGGAGATATGGGTTGAAGGCAATACTGGTAACTGGACAGGGGCAGGCATGAGGATGGGAAAAATGGTGATTAAAAAGAGTGTGGGACGCAGGACAGGAGAAGACATGGTAGGCGGTGAAATTCATGTGGAAGGAAAGATTCTTGGTGTAGGCAATGTAAGGTACGGAAGGATATATGAAAAAGGGGGAATAGTTTCCCCGTGAAACACATACCAAAGTCCACTTGGTTAAAGATAAGAAGAAAGCACTTTTTCCCTCCATTGCCATTCCCAAAGGTTGCTCCTAAAGACCAAAAGGCCGCTCAGAAAGACCCAAAGATCGAAGAAGGTCAAGGAAAAGCAGTTTTGGAGATAAGAAATAAACAAATAACAATTGATTCTGGTTTCCTTTCTCAAATCTCAGAGAGGATGCCAGAAGGTGATGCTATAGAAGCCCTTTTAGACCACGCCATTGCCCATTATGCCTTTTGTCCTTGGGATTTTGCTAATTATCTAAGGCTATACGCTGAGGCAAAAAGGGTTTGTAAAGATAAGGATATAGCAAAAAAGGCCACAGATCACTTTATGGATGTAGTAGTAGATACATATTGTGTTAAAGAAAAAGAAAGCACCATCCCTTCCCTTTATAAACATATGGAAAAGGGGAAGATTGATCAGGTAATTTGTGCCTTATATCAGAAGATTTGGGGAAAGGACTTAAATGTCTCTGGATTTGATGAACTAGTTAAAAAGCTTATGCGCATTCCTTACATGAATAAAAAACGATGGGCAGAGGGCATTAAGAGGTTTACTCACGCCTTAAGGCCACTACTAGAAGAGGAGATGTTTAACCCTGCATCAAATCCTTTAGGGGATCATAAATCCATGTTTTCAAAAGAATCTATCGATAAAGGGCTTATGGAATTGGCCCAATCTGCTTCCTCCCCAAAGGAATTCAGTGAACTGGTAAATGATTTTAAAGAAGAGCTAGAGGAAACAGGTTATCTTGATCAGGGTATTGGTAGGGGAAAAGGCCAAGAATCTATTGCAAACATCCTCTACTACATGAAACTTGCTCAAAACTACACTTTATCCTTAAAAAAATTACCAGAAAAGAAGTCGGGTTCTATCTATCCCCACTCACACTCCCCTTGGGAGATAGAGAAACCATATTATGACATAGATATCTGGACCAGTTTTGGAAAAATCTTACCAGGTTTGACTCAGGTCTGGAATAGAAAGGAAGGGGAAATCCTTTATTTGGAAGAAAAGGTCCCAAACTGCCTTATCATCATAGATTCCTCTGGCAGTATGACTGATCCTAGAAGGAATCTCTCCTATGCTGTTTTGGGGGCTGCCTGTGCCTGTGAAGCTTATCTGAAATGCGGTTCAGAGATAGCTATTTATAACTTTAGCGATGCTGAGGTAGGAGGTAAGTGTATTCTTCCTTTTACCAAGGACAGGATGGCCATTTATCAATCTTTGTGTAAATATTTTGGTGGTGGCACTTACCTTAAGCCCAGCGATATCCAGGTCTTTGAGGACAATGATAATGATATGGATATCTTTTTTATCACAGATATGAAGATTTCCAACTTCTCAGAAGTGGTTAATTATTTTAACAACATAAAAAATAGGGTAACAGCGGTTCATATTGGAGAGAGTGTTCACAGTCAAAGATTTGCCCTATCCGTTTCTAAAAAGACCAATATAAGCCTTTATCATGTCCAAAAGAAAGAAGACATCCCTAAGATTGTCTTAGGCCAGGTAAAAGAGTATCTACATCAAATGTTTTAAGAACAAAGACTTGATTAGCCGCAGATTTACACAGAAAAATACAGATTGTCAGGAGTTTAAACCTGTACCTGACAGGTTTAGGAATATAAAAATATTTTCTGCGGGTATCTGCGAAAATCTGTGGCGAATTTTATAAATTTCTATACATCCAGAGACCATGGATGAGACAGGAAATAATAAGGGGTTGTTGAGAGTAGCTATAGTGGGTGGTGGAAGGCGGTGTAATGAGATGTTAGAGATGGTAGCCCTTGGGGAGTTAAAAGTAGAAGTTATAGGGGTGGCGGATATAGACCCAAATGCTGAAGGGGTTAAATCTGCCAGGAAGAAAGGGATATATACCACCAGCGACTTTAAGGATCTTTATAAGATAGAGGGCTTAGATCTTATCATTGAACTAACAGGTGACCCGGAAGTTTATCATAAAATCAATCAGACTAAGCCACAAGATGTCCAGGCTATAGGCTACATGGCTGCCCGGTTATTCTGGGATATTGTATCTGATGAAAGGAAGGCTAAGGAAAGAATAAGAGATTCTGAACAAAGGCATAGAGTACTTTTTGAGAGAGGCCCAGATGCCATTGTGGTAGCAAATACAGAAACAAAGAGGTTTGAGTTTGTCAACGAAACCGCCTGTAGAATGCTGGGCTATACAAGAGATGAGTTTTTAAAACTTGTTGTTTCCGATATTCACTCAAAAGAAGACCTTCCCTATGTTTTAGAAAGATTTAATGCCTTAACAAGGGAAGAAATTGAAGTTGCAGAGGATATACCAGTACTTAGGAGTGATGGAACTATATTTTATGCCGATATTCATGCACCAAAGATGAATTTTGGAGGAAGGACATATCTGGTGGGATTTTTTAGGGATGTCACAGAGCGTAAGAGCATGGAGGAGGCCCTGAGGGCATCAGAGCAAAGATACAAAAACCTTTATAAAAAGACCAAAGTCTTAGCTGAAAGGGACTCCTTAACCGATTTATTCAACCGACGCAGGATTGGTGAACTTTTAGAAAATGAGATTGAAAGGGCCAAAAGGAAAGAGGAAGTTTTTTCAGTGATGATGTTAGATGTGGATGACCTAAAGCTTATTAATGATGCCTATGGCCATGTCGTTGGGGATAAACTCCTTGTAAATGTAGCAAAGGCCTTAAAGAATTCTTGTAGATCGGTGGATTTAATAGGCCGCTATGGTGGAGATGAATTTATGATTATTTTACCCTATACCCACGGAGAAAAAGCAGGGGTTATAGCTCAAAGGATTTGTGAAAAGATCCGGCAACAGGGGCTTAAAATAAATGGAATTAGAAATATTCCTATCCGTTTAAGCATTGGGGTGGCTACCTATCCCTTTGACAGTATGCTTCCAAAGGAACTCATTACCTTGGCTGATAGAAGGATGTATGAATCCAAGCAGTCTGGGGAAACTATAGTCTCTGTTAGCATACCAGGAGTTAAGGAATATTTAGCAACCAAAGAGCCAACCCTCAGTGTCCTTGAAGGTCTGGTTACTGCAGTAGACGGTAAGGATCACTATACCAAAGCCCACTCTGAGCTGGTTACCAGATTTTCACTCTCTTTGGGAAAGGAGCTAAATCTCTCCCATGAAGAGATGGAGGCCTTACGAATTGCTGGTTTACTTCATGATATTGGCAAGATTGGTATACCTGAAAACATTTTGAAAAAACCAGGCCCCTTAGAAACAAAAGAATTTGAGCTCATTAAGCAACATCCAAGGTTAGGTGCAATGATGATAGATGGCCCGCCGCCGCATCGAGAATATGTGTTAGATGCCATAAATTATCACCACGAGAGGTATGATGGCAAAGGCTACCCTGACAGATTAAAGGGGGAAGAAATACCTTTACTTGCTAGAGTTATTGGAATTGCAGATGCCTATTGTGCTATGATTAGTGATAGGCCTTACCGGAAAGCCTTGACTCAAGATGAGGCCATAGCCGAGTTAGAGAAAGGTGCGGGCACACAATTTGACCCAGAATTGGTTGCTAAGTTCATAAAATGTATAAAGGAAAGTAAATTTTAAGGGAGAGAAAATTATTACTGTGTCGCTGTGATTATCCTAAATATCTCCTCAAAAACTTGCCTGTATAGGATTTTTCATTTTTTATAATCTCATAGGGATTTCCTGCAGCTACTACATAGCCTCCTTTCTCACCACCTTCTGGGCCAAGGTCAACCATAAAGTCAGCCTCTTTTATTACCTCAAAGTTGTGCTCGATAACAATAATGGTGTTTCCTAAATCCACTAATTTTTGAAGTACATTCATAAGTTTTTCAATATCAGCAATGTGTAGGCCAGTGGTGGGCTCATCTAATATATAGAGCGTTTTGCCCTGAGTTACTTTGCAAAGCTCAGAGGCAAGCTTTGTCCTTTGGGCCTCACCTCCGGAGAGGGTATTACTCCCTTGACCGATACTTAAATAGCCCAAACCCATCTCCTTTAAGATCATAAGTGGCCTAAATATACTAGGTACTGCAGAAAAGAATTCTACTGCCTCATCTACTGTCATATCCAATATCTCACTGATGTTTTTCCCTTTATATTTGACATCTAATGTCTCTTGATTAAATCTCTTTCCATTACAGACCTCACACTTTATATAGACATCTGGCAAAAAGCTCATCTCCACTTTTATTCTCCCTTGGCCAGCACAATTTTCACAGCGCCCTCCGGTAACATTAAATGAAAATCTGCCTGGTTTATACCCCCTCGCCCTGGATTCTGGTAACATAGAGAATAACTTCCTGATCTCATCCCAAAAACCAATATAAGTAGCAGGTGTAGAACGGGGGGTGCGGCCAATAGGGCTGTGGTCTACTTCTAATATGCGATTTATATGTTCTAAGCCCATTATACCCTTGCAGTTTTCAATTTTTTTCCCATTCTGTAAGAGGCATTTTATACCCTTATAAATTACCTCCCTTACTAGACTGCTCTTTCCAGAACCAGAGACCCCTGTAACGCAAGTCAATGTACCTAAGGGGATGGACACATCAATACATTTTAGATTATAGGCACCTGCGCAAATTACCTTAAGAAAGTTCCCCTCCTTTGCCTTCCTTAACCTTGAGGTTATGTTATGGGTTTTATATAAGGACTTTGCAGTAATAGATGTATTATTTTTTAAAAGATCATCCAAATCTCCTATGGCTACTACATCCCCCCCATCCTTCCCAGGACCTGGTCCCAAATCAATAATAAAATCTGCGGCCTTAATGGTTTCCTCATCATGTTCCACCACAATTATACTATTTCCGGCCTCCTTAAGTACCTTCAGGGTATTGATAAGCATCTCATTATCTTTAGGGTGAAGGCCAATGGTAGGCTCATCTAAGATATAGCATACACCTTTGAGGTTTGAGCCCAATCCAGCAGCCAACCGAATCCTTTGGGCCTCACCCCCTGAAAGGGTATCCCCACTACGGTTTAATGTAAGGTAAGAAAGGCCGACCCTTTTTAAAAACTCCAATCTATTTAGCGTCTCTTTAATAATGGGTTGAGCAATCTCGATCTCCCTTTCATTGAATTTAAGGCTTCTAAAAAATGGGATGGCCTCTTCTACAGCTAGGGCTGTCATATCCCAGATGTTTAAGCCACTTACCTTTACAGAAAGCGCAATTTCATTAAGCCTCTTTCCATTACATCTTGGACAAATGAAACTGTCTTCGGAAACCCTCCCTAGACCTTCACACATAGGACAGGCCCCATAATGACTATTAAAGGAAAAAAGACGAGGGTCTAATGGTGCAAAACCTATTTGACAATTAGGGCAAAACCTCTTCTTCCCATAGATTTTTTCACCTTTTTCTAAGCTCAATATATAAAAAAGACCATCTCCTACATCCAGGGCCTGAGAGATTAGATCCTCTAAAGTAGATAATTTCTTAAAGCATACATCAACCCTCCCTATTAACAAATCGATGCTGTGTTCTTTATATCTACTAAGTGGAGGTACATGGGCAATAGGCATGATCTTCCCATCAATCCTTGCTTCTTTATACCCTCTCTTAAGGGCGCGATTTAAAATGTCCTTATGAAAACCCTTTCTTCTTATTATCTTTGGTGCCAGAATGGTTATCTCTTCCTCTTTATAAAGGGAGATTATGCTATCTAGTATCTCCTTTTTACTTAATGCCCTTACAGGACTCCCACACTTTGGACAGTATTGGGTGCCTATTTTGCTAAACAATAGCCTTAGATAGTGATAAATCTCTGTGATAGTGGCAACAGTTGAACGACGAGTAAAATTGCTACTGCGCTGATTAATGGCCACAGTAGGTGGGATGCCTGTAAGTAGGTCTATATCGGGCCTATCTAATATGTTCAAATACTGCTTTACATAGGCAGGTAGGCTCTCAATGTACCTCCTCTGCCCTTCGGCAAATAGGATATCAAAGGCCAGTGTGGACTTCCCAGAGCCACTTAGACCTGTGATCACTACAAATCTATCCCTGGGGACATCCAGATGGATGCCTTTTAGATTATGCTCCCTTGCACCATAAAGGCAAATGGCTGATTTATTCATAGATCTTTTAAATTAATTAGGACGCAGATTTTCGCTGATACCCGCAGAAAGCATTCTTTATATTTAAAACCTTGATAATCTGCGTTCATCTGCGTCCAAAATGAAATTCCTATGTTATCAAATTATAATCCAAAATTTTGCTTAAAACTATTATTAACAGAAATTTCTAATCGCTCACCGCAGAGTGCGCAGAGGACGCAAAGAAAAATAAGAATTTTAAAAATGCTTTGTTTTTGTGCTCTGTGCTTTCTGTGTCCTCTGCGGTAAATAGAAAATGATGAACGGTTGCGGTAATTTGATAATTACCCACAAGATGCCTTATAGCAAATCTATATCAAAAATGACAAATGTAAGTGGTTTGTTGAGTTTACACGTTTGTTGGGTCTAAAGGTCTAAATACAATGAACTCAAGAAACTCAATTTAACTATGCATTATAGCTTGGCCAGGAGAGGTCATAAAAGCTAGAATAACAAATAAATAAAAGTTTTTTTGCGATTAAGGTATGATTCAATTATGCCAAAAAAGTTAAAATTTTAGATTAGTGCTTTCATAGTAGGGTCTAACTTTAATGTTAAACTTATGAGTTCATCTTTATAACCAGGAATTGCAACCTTTATGGCCTTTATTATATTGGCAGCAACAACCCTGATACTACCAGTTTGAACTACTGTATCTTTTCTATTTACTAAACATCGTTTTAACAAAATTATGAGGATTTCTTTTAACTCATCTTTAATTCGTCCTGTCATTCTTAATGAAAGGTTTCTTAAAAATTCTCCCAACGGTAATTCTCCTATTGATGCAAAATCCAATATACATTTTGATATCCAAAATCTATTTAACGACTCTTTAGCTTTGACAGCTGCATGCACCTCATCAAATATTCTCATCGCTAATGCTTGAGCCTTCCCAGAAATTAACCATAATTTCTGAACACCTATGGATGCCACATTAAAGTTTAATTTCTCTATTTTATTAGGAGCCTGGTTTAAGTAGTTTCGCATTTCATTAGTTAACGATCCAATAATGGCTTTCAAATCTTCACTCATTGAATAGTTATACATTTCAGCACATTTAAGGATTGCATCAACATTAATCCAACAAAAGAACATGTTCCATTTAAGGATTTGCGCCAGTTTCTGAACATAGTATTCTTTAGTAACAATTTTTTTGGCTAGAAGCACATCTAAAATAGTTCGAGTACAGGTGGTCTTTATACCCTCAGAAGCAGATAAACCGTTAAGACCCGAATCATCACTCCATAAAACAAACTTTTTCTCTTTACAAATATTCTTTATACCTTCGATATATTCAAAACCTGGGAGTTCTTGTAGATTTTGAGCTTCGGTATTATTTTCCCTTCCTGAAGGCGGAATAGTTTTAACTTTATCCTTCTGGATTAAGTTGGATATTTTGTCTCTGATATTTTTTAACTTATCTTGCAAGTCGTCTATCACTCTATATTTTTCAGTGTCAGACCGAAGGACTGCATAGCTGAAAGGTCCTATATGCATATCTTTCGTTAATTTGGGAATATGCTCAAGGAGTTTACATTCTTCAAGCATTTCTAAAGCATTCCAATCAAACATAAGGCGACCTGGTATAGATTCTAACTTCCGTAATCCTTTCAAATTGTATTTTTCAAGTGCTTCAACAATACGTGCATGATTTGCCACAGTAATTATTCCTTGGTTTTTCATCAGGTCTGCAATATCTAAAACAGATATTGGCTCAATATTAAATATTGATTTTATGTCTGATAATTCCTTTCGTTCGAAACCTGGCACAACATATGAGCAATTTTTATCCTTACATGTCAGTAAATCATAAATTCTATTTCCTAATGATTCAGGAACGTCTTTTGGATTGACTTGAGGGAACGTTTTATTGATCTGGAACATTTCTTTTACTTTTGAAAAGGTCCCTTCTTCTATATAGCGTCTGTCTTTTTGATAAGACGTTGATAATTTAACCAAGTCTTCTCTAAGTTTGTTAAGAACAACCTCGGGAATGCTTAGGTATTGAAATAAAGCAAGTGTTGGCTTAAATAAATCTAATAGACATATCGTTATCAAGGCATGATAGTCTATTAGTATTTCTTTTTCCGTTAAGGTATCAATAAACTGCCTTTTTTGACCGTCAGGATTTCCGTTAAATGCCATAACTCTTGCATTGGATTCGAGAAGCATAATTCTACCACTACCAGTACCAAAAGTGTGATTTTGGGATAAAATAATTTCTGGAAGTAACCCATCTTGGTATTTCCTCCATAAAAATTCCTTTTGCTCTGAATTTGCCCTTAGAATTTCTTTAACTTCTTCGATTTTGCCCCATCTCAATTCGGGGCCCTCACCAAAACGAGAAAGATAGTTCATTATTGCTTTATGTGCAGTCTCCCCTTCGCCTGTAGCGAAACCGGCTATTATTACTGCAAAATATGCTCCTTTATCATCTGGGTTCTCTTCTAACCAGATATTTGCTTCCTTGAATGCCTTTTCTGGTTGGTTTATCTCAAGATATAGACTGTACAACGTACGTATAATCCTAATATCTCCAGGGTATTTAATTTTTGCCTTATTCAGTAAACCAATGGCTTTTTCTGGATTTGCTTTATTTACGTAACAAAAAGCATAGGAAATATAATCGTTGATATTCAGCGAATCCCTGGGAAACGTCGAAAATAGCCCTAACGCCTCATCGTATTGCTTGTTCATTGTTAAGGCAATAGCTCTGAAATGTTTTAGATTATCTGAAGTTATCCCGCTTCTCTCGGCATCATTAATGACTGAGAAAACT
>Ga0209636_10007962_pt1 | contig 10799 bp, 9 predicted proteins | sample DeeMarSWOR152_54_FD_187464 | JGI IMG/M metagenome (GOLD analysis project Ga0209636, IMG submission 187464) | Marine sediment microbial communities from White Oak River estuary, North Carolina - WOR-1-52-54 (SPAdes) (version 2) | ecosystem: Environmental > Aquatic > Marine > Intertidal zone >... | reverse complement strand
TTGATAGGTGGCATGCTCCACCAAGGCAAAACGCTTGTCAACACAGATCAAAGATTCGGATGTTCCCAGGCACAGGAATCCGTCTCGTTCCAGGATGCGGAAGAAATCATCGATGAGCTTTTTTTTCTGTCTGCATCGAAATATATCATCACGTTCCGACAAAAAATAATGTTGACAGGGCTCTTAAAAGGGAATTCACTGTGCATAAAATTGAGCCTGCGAAACAATATGTTCTTTCTTAATGCCTCCCTGACCAAATAGAATCCTGCATTCTTTCCAAACCCCTTCTTGAAATATCTTTTGAGACGTTTTGGGAGAATATCTTCTACACAGTCCCTCGGATATAGACCCTTATAGGCAAATTTAAGGGCCTCCGTATCGACATCACTGGCCAGGATCTTAATGTCCCAGGTGCCGTCCCCTTTAAACATCTCGTTTACCACCATAGCAATACTGTAGACTTCCTGGCCTGTGGAGCATCCGGCGGACCATATGCGCAGCTTCTTGGTAGTCTTCTTCTGTGTTGCAATTTGAGGTAATATGACGTTGGCCAGAAACTCAAACTGTTCGGCCTGCCTAAAAAATGCGGTTTGGCCGACCGTAACCGCATTGATAAGTTGCCGTAGTTCCCATCCCCCTTGTTTGTCATGGAGCAAGTAGCGATAATACGCCTCATATGATTCTAGCCCCAACTGCCTCAGTCTGGGGACCAACCTTCTTTGTAAAGCCAACCTCTTTAAACGAGAAAACGAGATGCCCACATGTTTGTTGATGAAATCTCTGAATAGCTCAAACTCTGCTTCAGACAGGGGGATCATAAGAGCAAACCGTGCTGATCAGGCAGCATCCAGGATTTCGAGTTCCTCAGGACTCAAGAGTCGATCTATATCCAAGAGGATGACAAGCTCATATTCTTTTTTTCCAATTCCTTTGATATATTCGACTTTTATATCGGGAGGAAGATTGGAAGGGGGTTGAACTTCCTCGGGCAAGAGTTCCACCACATCCGAAATCTCATCTACGATAACCCCCATAACTCTTCCCGATATCTCCATCACAATGATTATGTGGAAAGGGGTGTAAGTGGTTTCCGAAAGATTAAACTTCTCCCTCAAATCAAATACGGGCAGAATGATCCCCCTCAGATTAATGATCCCCTTGATAAAGCCTCTCACATTGGGAAGAGGTGTAATCTTTCGATAACTGAGGACCTCTTTTATCTTAAGGATTTCAATACCATATATTTGTTCATTTATTGAAAAGATCACATGTTGCTGAATTTCAGACATTAGAATTCCTCGTAACCCTCATCCAGCTCTTTTTCTATTAAGTCTTCTGGTTTCTCTTGAATAGGGGGCTGAGTAGACAACTCCTCACGCAACGGCTTTGTAGTAAGCGGCTTGCTTCCTCGCCTTTCTTTCTTTTTCTTTGAAACTGGCATGAGTTTCTCGAAACTGAGCGCTTCAGACTCGATATTGCTCTGATCGCTCAACGTGAACTTCTCGGTCATCCCCTGTAGCAAGTTGGCTTTTTCATTGAGGTGTTCTGTAGCACTGGCCAGTTCATCCACTAATGATGCATTGTGTGCAATCACATTACTCAAATCGTTTACTCCCTGGCCAATCTGCTCAACTCCTCTTGAACTTTCCTGGGTGGCTAAGGAGACATCGCTGAGAGAATTGGAAGCCTGTTTAACGGTTTGGACAATCTTCTTAAATCCGTCCTCAAGCTGGCCAACCCACTCTTTGCCCGTATTAACCTGATCCATGATATCGCGGACAAGGATTTGAATATCCTTGGACGCATCTGAGCTTCTCTTTGCAAGATTGCGCACTTCGTTGGCTACAACAGCAAACCCCCGCCCCTGTTCTCCGGCCCGTGCTGCTTCCACCGCAGCATTGATCGAAAGAAGGTTGGTCTGAAAGGTTATTTCGTTGATCAAATCCATCATCTCAACGATCTTGCGGCTACCTTCCGACATGTCGTTCATGGCCTGGGTCGTCTTTTCAACGGTGTCTCCACCATCCACGGCCACAGCCACCGCCTCCTTTGAAAGAGTATCGGCCCGCTGGGTATTGGTGGTATTTTGGCTAATATTGGATACCAGTTGTTCCACGGTTGCGCTCGTCTCTTCCACGGTGGCGGCCTGTTGCTGGGTGCGCTGGGCCAGTTCTAGGTTTCCTTCAGAAATGTGCCGGACCCCACTGACCACTGTAAGGGCAGCCTTTTTCGTCTGGCTAAGAAGTTCCTCCATTTGATCAATGGTCTCGTTGGTTCTCTGAACCAGTTGATCCATTGCATCATTTTCACCACCCGCTTCAGCCCTCACCGTAAGGTCCCCCTTGGCAACCCTTCTCAAGATATCTGAAAGGCTTTCGACTCTATGCTGCAACTTCTCCTTTGCTTTTTCTTCCCTAAGGTAAGAATCTTTGAGCACAGATTCCGCTTCAACTTCTTTGGAGATATCGTGCATGATTTCAAACCCGCCAAGCATCTTGCCCGCAGAGTCCTTCAGCGCAGCTCCACTGGCAAAAATAGGAACATCGTTTTCCTCAGCGTTTTTCATGGTCACCTTGGAACCCACGCTGGCCACGCCCGTTTCCATTGCCTTCTTCACAGGGCACGCCGTATGGCATACGTCGCTGTTGAATATCTCTTCACAGGTTTTCTTTCCCAGAACCTCTTCGGGCCGAACACCCGCAAGTTTAGCAGCGGCATCATTCATATAGGTCAATTTCATGTCAGGATCGACCATAACAAAGGGCTCTGAGATGCCCAGCTTGAGGCTGTTGGCATATTCAATACGATCACGTATGTTTCTTATCATCTGGCCAAAATTCCGAGTTAATCTTCCAATGGAGTCCTGAGAATCATCATGGACTTCTACGGTGATATCTCCGGCCGAGACCTCACCCGTCTTTTCCGCCAAACCCTTAATGCGCAGGGTTACCAGTCGATTAAATAAAAAGTTTATAATAAGTATTATCCCGATGATCTCTATAACAGAAAAGATAATTAAGCGATTTCTGGCTGCGGTAAGTGACGCATAAACCTCTTTTACAGGGTGTTTGACAACCATGGCGCCCAGGACTCTTTGAGTCGCACCATGGCAGTGATGACAAGGGCCTTCATTCAAGAGGGGCTTTATTGTGACCAGGAAAGACTCCTGGTCTCTGACTTCCGTAAAGGATTTCTGGGGTGAGAGTCCTGTGCTTACCGCATTGGCAAGGGCCTCTTGGGTCTCTTCTTCCCACAAATAGTCCCTCACGGGGGTATGAATGCGGTCTTCCTCTGAGGCATAGGTGAGCCTCTGGCGGAAGTCTGATATATAGACCTCTACACCTTGCATATAGTCTTTTATATGCTTTAGCTGCTCCTCAACTGTTTTGCTGTCTCCAACTGACATGGGATATTTGATGGCACTGTACGTGTTTTCGAGCAGGCTCTGGCTCGATTCTGCCACCTGGTTCAAGGCGCTCTCCGTATGAAAAGACAGGGCTTGATAAAGGAATACCCCGGTAAATCCCCCGACTACCACGATCGTTGCCACGAGGATCTTAACGCGAAGCCCGGTCCTTCTTTGAAGTTGACCTATCCAGTTTATCATATCCTTCACCTCCACCAGTTATAAAATCGCTTCACGATTTTATATAATCCCGCCCTTGGCGGGACTGCGGCGCTCAAAAAAGGGAATTCCTATACTAAAACTCAATAAACCCAATGGACTCAGTGGGCACCCCCGTGGATCAGGGGCTTGTAATCGAATGCCTCCACCCGTTCTGAACAGTGGCAGACATCGCAATCCTTTGCCGTCAGGCTCCCCTTGGTGTCTTCCGGTTCCCCGGTTTCACAATGAAGACTCCCCGGCCCGTGGCAGACCTCGCAACCTGCGTCCTTGACGTTGGGCGTCTCCTGTTCGGAGCGGAACCCACCCGGTTCTTTGTATCCAGTAGTGTGACACTCGAAGCACTTGCGAAACTCTGCCTCCGTGAGACCCTTTTTCATTACCTTGATGCTTTCATAAGAGCGGGCCTTTTTGGCATAGGTCTGAAAGCTCCTATATTCGGTTTCATGGCAATCTTGACAGGCATCAGAACCCACATAGGTTCGTTTGCGATCCTGCGCCCAAGCCGGGCTGCACACAAAAACGAAAAAGATCAGGTAAACCAACCCATTAACCTGATTTGTTCTTTTCTTTACCTTCATAGTTTGTGTCTCCTTTAAAGGAATGTTTGAAAAATATTTCCTCCAGTGCTATGAGATCCAGGACAAGAGACACCGAGCCATCCCCCAAGATGGTAGCACCGGCAATCCCCTTGACGGTACGATAGTTTTTCTCTAGGGTCTTGACAATAATCCGTTGCAGTTCCAGGACTTCGTCCACAGGTAGACCAAAGGCCTTTCTCCCTGTATCCACAAAGACCAGCACCGTGCTGTTGCCATTTGCAGAAGGCATACCTGTGTCAAGGATTTTCGCTATATCTGCAAGGGGAAGATAATCACCCTGAAATGGGTACACCCTTTCCTGGGCCCCAAGGCTTTTGACGAGTTTGTTATTGAGTTCTTCCGTTCCAACAACACATTGCATTGGCACTAAGTATGAAGCGCCTTGCACCGTCACATGCAAGACCTCCATGAGGGCTGTCGTCAGGGGGAGGCATAAGATAAAAGTAGACCCCTTGTCCTTTTCCGTATGAATCTCTACGGTGCCTCCGAGTTGATCAAGCTGTGTCTTGACCACATCCATTCCGACCCCCCTGCCAGAGACTTCCGTAACTTTTGAGCTCGTGGAAAATCCGGGCTTAAAGATAAGGTCCAGCAAGGCTTCCTTACTCAGGACTTGATCCGGCTCAACCCAACCCTTTTCAATGGCCTTCCGCTGAATGGCCGACAAATCGATCCCCTTGCCGTCGTCACGGATCTCAACAAAGATTTTTCCTCCTCTCTGATAGGCTTTGAATTCGATGATCCCCGTGGGCGGTTTTCCCTTTGCCTGCCTTTCTTCCGGCGTTTCCAGGCCATGATCAATACAATTTCGGACAAGATGTTTTAGGGGGTCTGTAGTATGTTCAATAACCTCTTTGTCCAATTCGGTATCAAGTCCGGTTAAGATCACCTTGATCTCTTTGTTCCGCTGAGAAGCAAGGTCCCTCGCCATACGTTGGAATCTGCGGAAGGTTCCTTCCAAAGGAAACATTCGAACCCGTGCCACTCGCTCCTGGAATTCTCGATTCACTTTAAGGAGATTTTTCATGTCTTCAGTCATTTCCATTTGTCCGGGGCTGGTATATTTTTCAAAGAGCGCCTGCACCTTGGCAAACCCAATCCCCATCTCTTCAGCCAGATTTACCAGACTGTCAATCTTTTCCACATCAACACGGACGGTTGTTTTGCGGTAAATTGCGCGACTCTTTTCCTGCAAGGCCACAGCTTTCTCAAGTTCTTCAGGCTTGATTTTTCCATCCTCTACTAAGATCTCGCCCAGTGCCTTCTGCTTTTTCAGCGCATCGGTCACATCTTCTGGTGTGATCTTGCCCTGTTCCGAGAGCAATTCACCAAGTTTCTTGTCAGCCAGGTCTACATCGACACCCTCCCTGGAGCGATTGGTGATATCTTCAATACGAATATCGTTGTCATCTTTGACGAATACGAAAACATCTTCAATATCCTCATAAGACCGCTCGGTCTTAATAATGATCTGCCAGGATATATAAAGATCATACATGGAAAAGTTTTCAAAATCCGGAAGTTCGGAAAGATCGGGTACCAGCCGGACAAACTCCCCCAATTCCGAAAGCTCCAACAGGATGAGGATCGGGTCCTGTCCAGAATGGAAAAGGCCCTTTCGGAACTTGAGATCGATCTTGTAGAAACTGATTTCTTGTGCGGGTTCTTTGGGAGCTTCTTTGACCGGTGGCTCAGGTTCCTTTTCAGATGAGCCTATACCATCTATCCCCAAATAGCGCTTTATCTGATCTTTTCGCTCATTGAGAACCTCCGGGTCAGCTCCGGCCTCTCCTTGAGAGACACTGTCAACCATGGATCGAATAAAGTCGATCGAGCCTAGAAGAACGGTGATAAGGTTCTTGGTAACGGCCAACTTGCCACTTCTAATACGTTCCAGCAAGTTCTCAAGAAGGTGGGCGTAGTCTGAAATAGTCATATATCCCACCATGCCCGCACCGCTCTTTACCGTATGGACCGACCTGAAGGCTTGTTCTATATCTGATGCAGATTGCGGTGTGGATTCAAGCGCCAGAAGGCTTTCTTCTGCCAGTTTGAGTAGCTCTTCTGTCTCGGAGAAAAAAATCTGTAAGGTTTCGTCTTCCTCGCTCATTTTGGCCACACGACTTTTTTGACAGCCCACAGGAGCTGTTCGGGTTGAAAAGGCTTCAGCAGCCAGCCTGAGGCCCCGGCATCTCGTCCTTTTTTTATCATAGATTCCTCGGCCACGGTGGTCAGGACTAGTATGGGAACAAACTTGAATTCGGTCTTTTTTACTTTGGATATGAAAGCAACCCCATCCATCGTCGGCATATTGATGTCCGTGATAATCAGGGACAGAGATTCACCTTTGTCTTTAATGGATTGCACTTTTTCGAGGCCATCTTCACCATCTACAGCTTCTGTCACTGTATATCCTGCGTTGCGCAAGCAAAAAGAAACCGACGACCTCATGGTAGGCGAATCATCTACAAATAAAATGTGCTTTTCCATCTTGGCGCACCTTTCACAACAATGCGGTTTTGAGACCGGAAAGGGATAAGATGTCCTCTACCTCAGCAGAGACACCGGAAACCCGCAAGTTAACCCCAGGTTCAAACCGTCTTTTAAAGACAATAAGCAACTGAAGGGCCGCAGTGTCAATAAATCGAACCTTGGCGAGGGAAATAGTATTCTCCTGTCCGCCTTTGAGAGAGTTGTCCAAGAAACTCTTGAACTTATCCAGCTCGTGGATGGAGAGTTCTCCCTGAAGGTGGTAAATGCCGTGCTCGTCCTGGCTTATACTAAAGCCCTTGGCAGCCATATATAGTATTTTGGATTGCGGATTTAACGAAGCTGGCTATCCCATTCACTCAAGCCAACTACCTTTAAGTTTTTGAATTCAAAGAGTATTTGGTCGTTGTCGAAAGAAGAACAACAAATTAGAAAAATAGCAATATAATCATCTGGATATCTGTTTTCAACTTGAGTAAAGGGAATACCCAACTTAACGAAAACCGCATTGCTTTTGGGTAGATAGCAATCTACATGCCAAAATAAGTTCCAAAATAGTATAGTATCCCGGAATTTCTGCACCTGGTTGGAATCAGTGGATTTTACTGGAAATCGAATTGTGGCATGCAAATGGAATGCTGAAGATCCGCCCCGCCAAGGGTGGACAGGCTTCGGATGGATGGAGTGTTCTATCTTCCTCTTATCATTTCACAAGTCTTTTCGGGTGACTCTTGATCCTTAACTTGAGGCACAAATCCAAACATATCGGTCGCCAGAGAACAGGAAAAGTCATTTTCCTGTCACAGGTGCCTGAGACGTTCGGTCCTCTCTCCTGTCAACATTTTGACTTATGATGAACTTAGTTCGCTTTGCTCACAATTGGAATAATGGAATGTTGGAGTATTGGGTAATAAGAGGAATGAAAACAGTTAAGAAATGATTCTCTTCCGCTTTTTTCCCATTATTCCATTATTCAACTATTCCATCATTCCATACTGATAGCTCAGAAAATTGCCACCGAAAAATATCTGATTACAACAAGTTGTAGAATTTCCGAGACGTAGAATTAGAGCCCTTCAATTCCGCAATCCTATAACAATCCCTTGTCGTTGAGAAAAGTCATGGCTCTATTGCTGACCGTTGTGGCGCGGCTGATGGCGCGTGCGAGATTGTCCACGGCAGCGTGAGAGACATTTGAATCGACCATGACCAAACCACTGTCGAGCTCCCTTCGAATCTCAGCCCATTCTTCTTGGGGGAAGACCTTGTGGGCCAACCCAATGTCTTGATACAAGGCCCTCAAAAAGGTAGAGAAAACCCTGTCTGCCCCCGCTTTTTCATGCTCGGCAAGCCCTTCGATCACCATGGCCATTTGTGTAGCCGCTATGAGGCTCGCCTTCATTCTTTCTCCCATCATAAGCCCCAGAATAGCCTCTCTTTCGGTCATGCTCCCTTCCTTCCTTGTGGTCATAAAATCGCTACGCGATTTTATGAGGGGTTATTTCGTCCTGATCTGTCGATCCAGTTTCGGAACATCTCGCAAAAGGTCCTCGCGTTTGGGTCTTTGCGCAATTGTTCCACGGTGTATCTCATCTTCAGGGACCAGTTTGGGTATTCCGCGGTGGTTCCCGGAAGATTTTGCTGATCTGTCTCCTTGAACAGGTCTTCCTGGCTTAAAATGAACAGCTTCGCAGGTGTGAGGGCAAGAAAGCCCACCACTGCATTTTGAAGCTCTCCTGTGACCTCAGGATAGGCCTTTACGTCTTTGCCACAGTCTCCAGAAAGCAGGCCTAGATCTTCTAAGAGCTCCAACAGCTTTTCCTTGTCAGCCTCTCTTTCAGCAGCAGCTTCGATGATAGCCTGTTGGCTGTCAAAAATACCCGCATCCTTGCGAGTCTCGATGTCCCTGTGTGTCCAGAATCCGGCCAAGGTGGGCAGATCGTGGGTTGTCACCGTCACAAGCGCCAATTCAGGATAGTGCTGCGGCAGAATAAAGCCTTGTTGATCATCCTTTTCAAAATAAAGGAGCCTGTATGAAAATATGTTGATCTCACCCAATACATCCCGGATATATGCCGGCACAGTGCCAAGGTCTTCACCGATGATGACCACCTGGTTTCGAACACTTTCCAGGGCAACAATCCTGAGCAAATCCTCAAAATGTTGCGATACATAGGCCCCTTTCCTTGGTGGCTCCCCCTTAGGTATGAAGTAAAGGTGAAAAAACCGCATGACGTGATCAATCCGCAAGGCGCCACCGAAGGCGCAGTTTTTCCGAATCTCTTTGACAAACAACTCATAGCCGGTGTCTCGGAGTCTTTCAATGTTGGGCGGAGGGAAACCCCAGTCCTGACCGTGCTGTGAGAATGCGTCCGGAGGGGCTCCCACCCGGAGCTCAGAAACGAAAAAATCCTGATTGGCCCAAAAATCAGCGCTAAACCGGTCGATGGCCAGGGCCAAGTCATGGTAAAGCCCGATACACATTCCAAGGCTTTTTGCGTAGTCCTGGATTTGTGCAAGCTGTTTTTCCAACTGCCATTGCACGTATTTACAAAAAAGGACATCTTGCCAGTGTTCCCGTCGAAACCGTTCGACTGCCTCGGTGTCGGGTCGGTGGTATTCCGGGGGCCATTGTGGCCAGGTCCACATCTCTGGATTGCGGGAGCGTATGGTTGAGTCTAGAGCGCAGAAGGTCGCAAAGTTGTCCAACAGGCGCCCTTCGCTCTCAATATAGTTTTCAAGCTCCCTCTGCCGATCGGTTTTATTGCCCGTCCTGTTCCAGTGATTCTTAAGAAAGTTTTGGAAGACTTGCGTCAACACCTTTTCTTTCAGCGCGGCCACCCGTTCATACTGGACTTTTTCCGATGCCCTGAGCTCAGATAGCAACTGCTGAGTTTCTGGCGCCTTGACCAGGGCCTGCGCCTGTGGTGAGTCTTGATAATCCTCCATTGCGGGAATATTCAGGTATATAAAGTTGCGGTAGAATCGGCTCACGGGCAGATAAGGGCTCGTGTTAAAAGGGGCACGGTTAAAGATAGCGTGGAGCGGATTTAAGGCGATAATCCCACCCTGCAGGTCCTCTGCCACCCAATCCAAGAGATCCTTGAGATCGCCAAAGTCGCCGACGCCCCAGTTCTTCTCGGAACGGACTCCGTAGAGACTTACAGCAATGCCAGCCGTGCGCCCATTTCCCTGTAAGGCAGAAGGGATGTGGGCCTTGTCAGGGCATATAGTAACAAATATGTCTTGTTGTGACTTATGCTGATCTCCCGTGGAGACCGAAAGATGAAACCTGTAATAGCCAAGGGCCTGAAGTTGAGGAAATGGTACGCCAAAGCGGTGGTAAGTTGTGCTTCCCGGTTTAATGGTCCCAGAGTAAGATAAATCATTTTGGGTGTAAGAAAAGTCGTGCGTTGCACCCTGTTCATCTGTAATGGATAAAGAGACCTTCAGTCCCTCTGGCACTGCCCCTTGCATTTCGAGGGGCAGTTGAAAAGCAAGTTCCTTTGGGAGGGCAGAAAGACTGGCGACAATTGCGGGTTCGGCAAGACAGGACGACCTTTGTTCTAACCTGGTAAGCCATGCCTCCTTGGCCTGCTTAGGGGTGTCAACTACTGCCCCCATAGCTTTAAGGATCTTCTTTTTGGTTTCTATAGTTGTTGGGTGGGTGCGGCCCCAGTTGTCGATGTATTCCGGTTCGATCCCATAGGATGCCGCCAATTCGTCAATGATTTGTTTGTAGGACAATTCGGACAAATGGTTTTTCATTTTCTTAAAATCTATAAGTTCTAATATCAATTAAGGATTATAGCGTCAACGAAGAAACTCACCTCTTAACCTTGACATAAGATGAGGCACCCGCATATGCTGAACTTAGTTCGCTTCGCTCACAATTGGCCCGCCCTGGCGCGACATGAAAATAATAACCGATGCCATGTGAAAACCCGGTCTGGGCCAGGGAATACTGGAATGTTGGCCCGCCCTGGCGCGACATCAGAATAATGAGCGGTGCCATGTAGAGACCCGGTCTGGGCCAGGGAATGTTGGAGTATTGGGTTAAGAGGAATGAAAACAGTTAAGAA
>Ga0209636_10007960_pt1 | contig 10800 bp, 10 predicted proteins | sample DeeMarSWOR152_54_FD_187464 | JGI IMG/M metagenome (GOLD analysis project Ga0209636, IMG submission 187464) | Marine sediment microbial communities from White Oak River estuary, North Carolina - WOR-1-52-54 (SPAdes) (version 2) | ecosystem: Environmental > Aquatic > Marine > Intertidal zone >... | reverse complement strand
TCTCCTGCATGTAATCGACTGAGAAAAGGGCTCCTATGAAAATGAGTATTAAAGTTATAATCGCCATGGATAAGCTGATGCCGTCAACAAAAAGCGTAAAGGAAGAACCGAGAACAGGAATCCAATAGTAAGACTCAACGTATTTGTATTCTGCTGCAGGATCGAGAACGATGGGTACGGTTGTGGAAAACAATGCGATGTCGGCTAGGGCGATTAAGGCAACTAAAATCGCGGCTGCTTTAGTGGATTTCTTTCCCGTCAAATATACGGCTGGAACAGCCAATGTAGGCAAGAGTAATGTTAACAAGAGGGTGTTTTGCATTCCACATTCACCTTGACATTGTCGCTATTATTAATATTAAGAGTATTAAGAATCCGAGCAGAGCCGCCGCAATAAAATGCTGTAGGGAACCATGATATGTTTTCTTAATCTTTGAGGTGGATGACAACGTTCTGTTCGCTGTGATATACAGTAATTCATCGACAAAAACGTCAAGGTACTTACGGGTGCCATGAGCCGAACTTATCACTTTGTTTGCAGTAAATTGAGGCAAACGGTCAAAGATTGCTTTTTCAACATATTTGAGAACACCGTTAGAGATTCTAATGATTCCATGACCAAAAAGGTAAGGTAAACGTCCAAAAACACTTCCTTCAGCATATCGAAAACCTTCAGAGACTCCAACAACTCCCTTGGAAAAGACTCTTTCGTAGAAATCGTCGAAGAAGTAGCCATGCTCTAAAACCTTGTTCAAGGGAGCTAACAAGCTCCTTCTAGTCCTTTCTATCAACACAGACTTCCGGTAATAAGTGAGATACACGGGAAAGCCTCCTAAGAAGAGGACGATTAGGAAAATCAGAGTTGATGAGCTGAAAACCTCACTTAGTCCTATTTCCACGTTAGCGTGCATAAACTTGGCAACTAAATTTCCAAGCAGACCCCAAGCGGCGCATAGAACTGCGAGTATGCCTGAGGAGAAGAGCATTATTTTTGGTGCTTCATGTAAATGGATTTTCTTCAAATAATCCGACTTCTCACGCAAGAAAGTGAGTATAATAGATCGCAGGGTGTAGGCAAACGTAACCGATGTGGAAGCATAGATTGTGAGCACCAGTAGAACATCTCCAGTCGACCAAAGGCTACTTATAATAAGTCCTTTGCTGAAAAAACTTGCGAACGGAGGCACCCCGGTGCGGGCTAGCATAACGACTATACTAAGCCCAAACGTAATTGGCATTGCTTTCCGCAGTCCACCCATCAGTCTCATGTCACGGGTTCCAAGCGTGTGAACGATGCCGCCTATTGCAAGGAAACCGAGTCCTTGAAAGAAAGCGTGGCTTAACATATGAAACAAACCAGCAAACCAGCCTTGTGAAGAAGAGGAGAAAGCGGCACCTAACGCTGCTATCATGAATCCTATTTGGCTAATTGTTGAGTAGGCGGGAACCCCCTTTATGTCTGGTGTATACACCGCTAACGTTGCTCCAACAAATGCGGTGATGGCGCCAATCCAAGCCACGGAAGGCAACCACATAGGGATTGATAATGTGAGAGGTCCGAACAATATGAATAACCTGGCGATTAGATAAACTCCTGCTTTTACCATGGTCGCTCCATGTAAGAGAGCGCTAACCGAAGTCGGTGCTTCCATGGCGCTGTACAGCCAAGTGTGCAAGGGTAGCTGAGCTGATTTTACAACTGCTCCACCAAGCATGAGGAAGGCAACAGCGGTTAGAGTTGGTAAAGGCACAGTTCCTATGTTGTTCATCGTGTAAGAGAAGGAAAATGAGCCTAAGCTAGCGTAGAGAAGAGCAATCGCCGCTAGAAGGCAAACGTCGCCTACACGGGTCATAAGGAAAACTTTGATGCCTGCATGAACAGATTCTGGGCGTTTGTACCAGAAAGAAACCAGCGAATAAGAACAGAGTCCTACCATTTCCCAGAAGATAAACATCTGAAGAAAGTTATCCGACATCACCAGTCCAATCATTGAACCGATGAAAAGAAGCATGAAAAAATAGTATCGGGTTAAGCCTTCTTCGCCCGCCATATAACCTAAGGAGTAAATAATGATTATGAGACCGAAGAAAGCAATTAAATTTGCAAATAGAATGCTTAGCGGGTCGATTAACACCCCTGCATTTATACCTAACGTAGGAATCCACCGTACCATAGACTCTGGATTCGTCAAAGTGTCAAAGTAAACATCAGGGACCATTGAAAACGCAAATACAGTAGCAGTTAAACTCGATGCTACTGCAAAGCAGTTTCTTACCCTCCCGCCTAAACGCGCTGCGATTGGAACAAACAAGCTAGAAAGGGTTGGAATTACCCAAACAAGCCACGACGCATAAGGAAGCAACTAGACAATGTCCTCCTCTATTCTGCTATTACTTTCTTCTTCTTCACCTTCAATCGTTTCATACTGGTCTAACTTCGCTAATTTTCTAATGTCGCATGTTCCATATTTCTTAGAAGCTATGACCAACAAAGCCAATATGATGCCAGTTACACAGGTGTCAGTGGAAAAGGCAAGGATCAAAAATGCTTCGCCTAGCGCCTTGTTCAATGAAGAGGCGATCAACACGAAATTCATCGATGCTGCAGTTGCGATTAATTCAACTGATATTAGAACTTTCAACAGGTGACGCTTGGTTAACATACCGTAAATACCAATTGCAAGCAATGTCATCGAAAGAATTACATAATCCATCAGTTTTTTCCCTCCTTTTTTTCGTGCAGAACTATGGCAATGCCTAAAGCAATAGTCATTATCACTAAACCTTGTAAAACAACATCTATTGCTCTCAAGTTCCATAGGGCTTCTGAAAACGAAACACCAGAAGAAACGTTGGTTGGGATAGTTCTGACTGAAAGAAAAATGGAAGGAATCGACAAAAGTAACGCTGCTGCTATGGCTAGAAAAGTATTTTTTAAAGGTTTTTTCCCACTCGGTTTTTCACTAAGCATTTCACTTGACAAGAAAAGAACCGCCAATGTTCCTACACCTATAGCCAACTGAAAAACAGCCACGAAAGTGGCATCGTTTAGAGAGTATAAAACCGCCGCCAAAATGAGTGTGCCTGTTAGAGAGGCAACTGAATAGACTGCGTCATCAAGATGGACTGCCAAAAAAGCCGAAACAATCAATCCTACTGCAAGCAATTCCAGAATCATTTATGCCTTACTCCTCTTTTGAAGATTTGTCTGAGGTTTTACCACTAACTCATGCTTATTCGTTGAGGCGAGTTCAAAAAACCCAGAAGTTTTAATAGCGTTTCTGGGACAGCTTTCAGCGCATTGATAACAGAAGATGCAAAGGTCAAGATGAAACAATGGTTTTTTCTTTCCTTCAACATCCACCATCTCAATGGCTTTCGCTGGACAATCTCTAGCGCACAAACCACAACTGATGCAAAGGTCCATATCGAATATTTGCCTGCCACGGAAATCGTCAGGAACTTTCGGTTTGACCTCGGGATATTTTTGAGTGGCCGGTTTTCTGAAAATCTGAGAAAGCACCTCTTTCAACATCGGTGATAGCTTGATTTTTTTAGTCATTTTGTCACACCACAAGTGGATTAAGCCAAAACGCCACTGCGACGGTCGCAACAAGCGATAGAATTGAGAGTGGTATTAGCATTCTCCAGTTTATGACCAGTACTTGGTCAATGCGCAATCTTGCGAATATGCATGTTAAATATTCCGTTATCATAACAACAAAGAGAACTTTAAGTATGAACCATAATGTGTACCAGAATGCTGGCAAGCCGAGAAACACTGGTCCATATGGACCACTTAAGAAAAGTTCAACTACGATAACTGCGCCTAAAACAATTTGCACATCTTTAGCTAGCTTAAGAAAAGCCAATCGGCGACCGCTATATTCAGTTTCGTAGCCGGCTACTATCTCCGTTTCGGCGTGGGGAACATCAAAAGGGTCTTTCTCCAACTCCGCTTGAAGAGTAATAGTAAACAGCACAAAAGCCCAGGGAACCAAAAGAGCAAATGGAACATTTTGACTAGCTGCTATGGTTGAGATGCTGAGATCATTTGCGAGAAAAGCGGAGGTTAACGCGAAAATAAAAAGAGGTATGTCATAGCCGAGAAATTGTGTTAGAACCCTGGTGGCACCTATCGCGCTGTAGGGGTCGGTTGAAGACCATCCGGAAAGAAAGAGGAAAAAGTTAGCAACTGTTACTAACGCCAGAACGAAAATCAAGTCACCATCAAAGCTTGAATGGGGAATCACGTTCGCCCCATCAATGGGCAAGAAGAACAAAGCGAAAACGAAGATTGAGAAAGAAAGAATAGGCGCAAACCTGAAAACGACACTTTTTGTGCCGCGTGGGACTATGTCTTCTTTCGTTAACAACTTGACGAAATCAGCGAAAGGCTGCAAAATGCCTGCAGGACCAGTGTAAGTAGGGCCAATTCTGTTCTGCATTCGCGCCTCTATTTTTCTCTCAACCCAATCACAAAAAAATGTGAATAAGAGAATGAAGGTAAAGCCTGGAAAGATTAGCACGCGAAAAATGTATGCCGAGTCTAAACTCATTTTTTTAGCCTCGTTATCCGATCGGTGCAAGCGAAACAGGGGTCTAGGCTTATGAAACTTACGGGCACATCTGCTACATTGCCGCCTTTTGCGATTTGAGCGAAAGATAAGATGTTGGAGAAGGTTGGAGTACGCACTTTAACACGTTCAGGATACGCGGTACCGTTGCTTTTCACGTAATAAAACAGTTCACCTCTCGGCGCTTCAACACAACTGAGCGCCTCGCCAGTGGGCACGATTCTCGGAACCCTAACTCTGTAGGGTCCACCTGGTAGATTGTCTAACGCGAAGTTTATTATGTCGATGCTTTCACTAATCTCGTCAAGGCGAACCATTAGTCTTACCCAAGAATCACCTTCACTATAAGTTATCATTTTAAAGGGAATTTCGCTATAAGCAGCGTAGGGCTCATCCTTCCTAACGTCCATCTTCACATCTGAACCCCGCGCCACTGGACCAACAACACACAATTTTAGCGCATCCGATTTGCTTAGCACCCCTATATTTTCCGTTCGCATTCTCAAAGTTGGGTCTCTCTCAAAAAGGTGCTTGTAGAAGACCATTTTTTCCTTTAAAGCTGCCAGTTTTGCTTTGATTTTCGGAATCTTTTCTTCTCTTAAGTCTCGTCTTACACCTCCAATGGTGATAAATGAAGCGATAACTCTATTGCCAGTGAGCAACTCCATCATATCCATTACGAGTTCTCGGTCACGCCACATGTACTGAAAAAAGGATTCATACCCAGCTTCAAGACCGGCATGGCCCAACAAGAGCATATGACTTTGAATCCTGTTCAGCTCTAAAATTATCGTGCGCAAATATTCGGCTCTAGGCGATACCTTCGTTCCCATTACTGCTTCCACCGTTTGACAAAAACCTGTAGCATGAGCAGCATTGCAAATGCCACAAATTCTCTCAACCAAATAAACATCCTGCAAGTAAGTGCGTTTTTCCGCGGCTTTCTCAACTCCTCTGTGAACATAACCGATGCGGAGGTCAACTTCTTTCACGACTTCTCCATCAACCTTCAAAGAAAACTTCTCCGGCTCTATCAAGGCAGGGTGTTGCGGTCCCACAATTACGTTTATCAGCGTTCCCACATCTGAAGACTGCTTATCCACATCGGAAATGGTAACAGTTTCTGCCTTGTTTTCAATGTTTGTAATCTCAGCGTCTTTCCTCAATGGAAAAAGGTTTTTCGGCCAGTTATCTGAAAGGATTAATCTTCTTGGGTTTGGATGACCCTCGAAAGTCACGCCGAAGAGGTCAGCGACTTCTCTTTCGTGAAAATCTGTGCCCGGAATCAAGTCGGCTATGCTCTCGATTCTCGCATCTTCTCTTGGCACTTCGGTTCTGATCGTAACTATAGTGCCGTGCGTACGGACGTGGTACATTAATTCAATTGTTTCTCCCAAGTCCACACCTGTAATCGCTGATATGCCCGCGCTTTCATCTTTGTCGAGCAAGATTCTCAAGGCGTCTCGGTGAACCCCAGCGTTGACTTGAACAAAGACCTTTCCAGACTGTGGAGTTTGGATTTGAAGGATTTTTTCTCCTAGCTTATCGCTAAGCACCGTCAAAATCCCTTGTTCAACGCTTGTCGTTAGGCTTTTGCCTCCTTCGCTGATTTAAGCAGTTTCACAATTCCGTCAATTATTGCCTCAGGTCTCGGTGGACAGCCTGGAATGTAAACGTCGACTGGAACAACCTTATCTATCCCTCCCAACACGTTGTAGTTTCCCTCAAATACACCGCCTGAACAAGCACATGCACCTATTGCCACGACAAACTTGGGTCCAGGCATCTGTTCATAAATACGCTTCAGTCTGTCTGCACATTGTCTAGTAACGGGGCCTGTGGCTAGCAAAACATCAGCATGTCTTGGTGACGGCTGAAGCCTGATTCCAAATCGTTCAATATCGTATCTAGGTGTTAAGAGCGCAATAACTTCGATGTCGCATCCGTTGCATGCTCCAGAATTGAAGTGAAGAATCCAAGGAGACCTTTTTTTAGCCCACTTCACAAGACTAGCGCAACACGTTACTGGTCGCCTCCTCCGAGAAGAAGGAAGCCTGATACAAGCACTATTAACAAGTAAAACATGAAAAGCAGCATGTTTGCTGTAGAGAGCGCGAGAGAGGAAAAGGCTACTAGCAGGACCGAGGAATCAAGAATCACAAAGTAGATGAGATATTTATACAATGACACATTAATTTCCAATTTAGGGAAAGCCGCCTTTTCTCCACAGGCATATGTAGACCGGCCATTTTCGCTTTGGACAGTTTTGGGTGACAACCAACGACCAAATAAGTAGATTAGAAAAGATGCGGCAAATATCAAAATGAAAGCAGCAACAAATTCACCAAGCGTAAACAGTGCCTCCGTCAACAACTAGCGCTTCAGTCATGACTATCATCTTCACTTCCTGCGCCCGCGTCTATTTTGCTTAATCTCTTCCTGAAGCATTTCCAGATCTTGACTCCAGTCCAAAGCTGAACTCACACAGAGATTTAAATTTTGCTATGGTGGGTAGTTTTTAGGTGGCTTAAATCTGATCTACGCTGTAGGTTTGTTTAAGATTCAGCTCGGTCAATAATCCTCAATTCTAGAAGCACGTGCAATTTTCCAAACAAGCATACTTTTGTCTGCACTAAAAAGCTGAGCTTTTTCGCGTTTTTAGTAATACTTCTTCACCAAGTTTCTTAACTTTCCGAATCGCGATTTCGTTTCTCCATGAAAAAAGACTCCAACTTTCTTGTTTCCGGTCTCTTCAATGTCTGGGCGCACTTTCTTGGGTCTAAAGCCCTAAAGTCTAGCTGAAGAGTTGCTAGAAGTCTCTGAACTCCTTTCGCAATATTCGGCGCCACCAAGATTCCCCTCACTTTACGGTTTACCTTGCTTTTAATCGCTTGAACATATCTTGCGAGTTGAAGCACAGCTTCACTGCCTGCTGTTTTACGCTTGATTTCCACAACAACGAAGTTTCCATCCTTATCTGCACCATAAACATCTACAAAGCCCGGCTCAACCTTTTTTTCATAGCTTATAGGTTTGAATCCATTTTCTACAAGCGAGGGCTCCAACAGAATCGCTTTTTGCATGTCCTCCTCACTTGAGTAGAGAGCGAACTCTCCAGAATCCACAAGGGTCAGAGCGGAAACCATTTGGATTCTGTCAAAAAATACCCTAACGGATTCGGGTGGCTTCCGTCTTACAGCACGAATTTCCAAAATGTTGCCTTTGACTTTTATGTGAAAAATGCAGCCCGGAGGCTGCCAGTTAACAGGCTCATAGCCGACTGAACGATGAACTAGGAGGGAGTAATCTTCTTTAATTATTAAGATGCGTTCGCCGGGCTCCAGTTTTGACCTTGCTCTTCCGTAGTAATGCACCCAACAGTTACCAATAACAAGTAATGTTTTGTGTTGAGAAACAGCCTCCTTGAGAGTCTGTGCTGCTTCCTCAACGCTTGGACTCAGCAAAACAATAAAAGGCTTTGAGCTTGACACTTCGTGTTCGCCTATATTTTTAGAAGGCTATGTGTATAAATAAAATTTCTGAGGAGTTCGAAATGAAAGAATGGGACAAGAAACGGGATGTGATGCAGAGTTACGATTCAACGGCACACCTTTATGATATGAGGTATGCTGAAGAACAAACTGCAAAAATTGAGGCTGCTATGAAGAGTATAAACTTAGAAAAGCATAATTCAGTTTTAGATGTTGGTTGCGGGACAGGTCTCTTATTTAGTTATGTTGCAAACAAAGCAAGAATGGTTGTCGGACTGGATATCTCCAGAAAAATTCTGTTTCAGGCAAGGGCGAAAGCGAAAAAATTTCCGAACGTGCACCTAATATGTGCTGATGCTGACAACATGCCTCTGAAAAAAGTCATCTTTGACTACGCTTTTGCTGTAACGCTAATCCAGAACATGCCGAATCCGCCTGAAAGCTTGAATGAGGTTGAACGGGTTACAAGAGAAAACGCTTTTATTGTGATTACCGGTCTTAAGAATAAGTTCTCGCTAGAAGTTTTTGAAGAACTATTGAAGAAGGCTGGTTTAGACTTGTTTGCTCTGATGAACGAAAACTTGAAATGTCATGTGGCACTTTGCACCAAAATTCTTTATTAAAAATTTACCTAATTCAAGCCTAAACTATTTATGAAGGAAAATCGTTAGAACAGACTTCAAACGTACATCGTCATGATGTGACTTGGCGGGTTAATGTATGCCTCTGAAAACACTGAAACAAGACACGGCGGAAACATTAACCTTAGAATGGGTTTTACATGTCAGAAATTACAAGTTAACCCTTAACAAGAATCTGTGTGTCGGATGTGAAATCTGCGCTCTGGCATGTCCAAAAGAAGCCGTTAGACTTGAGAAGCAACCTAAAACTCTAGGAGAGAAGACTAAACGCGCAGAAATTGACATAGACCTAAAGAAATGCAATTTCTGTGGAATATGCGACATACTGTGTCCTTATGGAGCAATAAAAGTAACCGTAAACGGGGAACACATTTTATCAGTTGTTGAGAAGGAAAGTTTCCCAGAGCTGATTCGCAACATTCAGGTGGATACGAGCAAATGTCCCGTGGATTGTGTGGAATGCAAAGAAGCGTGTCCCCTAGACTTGATTAAGATAACGCAGTTAACGGCTGATGGAAAACCTGTTGAAAACATAGACTCCTTAACCGAAAAGGAGAAGAAAGAACTTCAAATCAAAATCGACATCGAAAAGGAGCACTGTCCATGCTGCAGAATCTGCGAATTCAAGTGTCCTAAAGGGGTGCTGCGCGTGCGAAAATTTATTCACGGGAAAATTTCTATTCATCCGGAAAAATGTCCAATAGGTTGTACAGACTGCTTGGACGTTTGCCCAATCCTCGGTGCCCTTTATCTCTCTGAAGACGATAAAAAGGTGCATGTTAACGAGATGTTTTGCGTTTACTGTGGAGCTTGCAAGGTTGTTTGTCCAGTTGAGGAAGCTTTGGAACTTAAACGAACTAAGATAAGCCATACGCCTGTTAGTTCTGGAGCGTGGAACATGGCCTTAGAAAGATTGGCTTCACCAATTGAGATGACTAAGGAGTTGAAGGCGAAAGGTTCTGAGAAGACGAGAGAATCCGTTGAGAAGAGGCTAGGCTGGAAGGTGGCGTAGGTGGCTCAGAAAGAAAACCATAAACAAGGTGAAAATGAGGAATTGCGAATAGGGGTTTTCGTATGCCACTGTGGCTTAAACATAGCTGGCGTGTTAGACATAAAGGAGCTAGTTGAATTCGCAAGGGCTTTGCCACACGTTGTCTATGTGAAGGATAACCGTTACACGTGTGCAGACCCTGGGCAGGATGAAATTAGAAAGGGAATAGAAGAGCATAAGCTCAACCGTGTTATTGTGGCAGCGTGTTCGCCGCGGATGCATGAACCCACATTTCGAAGAACTGTTTCTGAAGCGGGCTTGAACCCTTTCCTTTTTGAGATGGCGAACATTCGGGAATTCTGTTCGTGGTGTCACCCAAGCGTGCCAAAGGAGGCCACAGAGAAAGCTAAGGACTTAATAAAAATGGCTGTTGCAAAAGCAAGGCTGTTTCGACCGCTTGAGACAATGGAGGTTCCAGTAACCAACAAGGCATTAGTCATAGGCGGAGGCATAGCTGGAATGAACACTGCACTAGACTTGGCTGAAATGGGCTTCAAGGTATACTTACTAGAAAAGGGCGAGAGTATAGGCGGTCACATGGCTCAGCTTGACAAAACATTTCCAACCTTAGACTGTTCCATATGCATCGAAGGTCCAAAAATGGTTGATGTGGGAAGGCATCCCAATATCGAGATAATATCTTATGCTGACTTGTTAAGTGTCAGCGGTTACATAGGCAACTTTAAGATTAAGATTCGGAAAAACCCGCGATACGTGATTGCTGAGAACTGTACTGGCTGTGGTGAATGCAGAGAAGTTTGCCCGATTGAGTATCCAAACGAGTGGGACATGAGCCTAGGCGTCAGAAAATCCATATCCGTCCCATTTGACCAGGCAGTTCCACTCATCTACACGATAAACAAGGATTATTGCATTGAATGCTATAAGTGTGTTGACGCTTGTGGGGCAAGACAGGCCCTGAACTTTGAACAGCAACCCGAAGAAATCGAGCTAGAAGTAGGCACAATAATCGTTTCAACAGGCTATGACATATACTTGCCGTATGACAATCCGCTCTACGGATACGGCAAATACACAAA
>Ga0209636_10007959_pt1 | contig 10801 bp, 12 predicted proteins | sample DeeMarSWOR152_54_FD_187464 | JGI IMG/M metagenome (GOLD analysis project Ga0209636, IMG submission 187464) | Marine sediment microbial communities from White Oak River estuary, North Carolina - WOR-1-52-54 (SPAdes) (version 2) | ecosystem: Environmental > Aquatic > Marine > Intertidal zone >... | reverse complement strand
ATCTGAATGGCTTAATATCCAATGCTTCTTCTGTAATAGAAATTATTGATGCAGAAAATGCTTCCGTATCAGATTTAGTTTTAGATGGTAACCGGATTGAAAACTTTTTTGCAGATGGTTGTAATAGCGCAGGAGTGCTAATATTCAGATCTAAGAATATAATTATTGACAATATTCAGGTAAAAGATTTTAACGGCGAAGGAATCAGCTGGCAAATTACAGAGAATGTAACTGTGAAAAATTGCGAAATATCAGGTAGCGGCAATACCGGCCTGCACCCGGGTACAGGTTCGCCTTTCTCTGTTATTGAAAACAATGATGTTCATCATAACGATCGTGACGGATTATTTATTTGCTGGCGGGTCTATCAAAGTAAAGTAACAGGAAATACATTCCACCATAACGGGCGTTACGGTTTGTGTACAGGGCATAAAGATACTGATGTTCTTTTTGAGAATAATCACATTTTCAATAATGTAAGCGATGGAGTTAATTTACGTGGAGAACGGGAAAGTAACGCTCCGCATAGAAATACATTTATCAAAAATATAATTGAAAATAATGGAACTGATGTTGGAGGTTATGGTTTTTCCATTAATTCGCCTGCCACAGATCTGGTGTTGAAAGAGAACGTTTTTAAGAACTCATCAAAAACACAAAAGGCTGCTATATATATCTATAAAGCAGGTTCTAAACCGAAATTGGAAAACAACCAGTTTGATAAGCATGAACTGGGTGAAGTGGTATTTGAGGAAAAGTAATTATAGATTTTGATTCCTGATAAGATTCAGCTTTAATTATTGATTGCCTTAATAAGGGATTAATTTATGAGGATTAATTTACTGACTATTGGAACCCGTGGAGATGTACAGCCATTTATTGCGCTCGGAAGAGGACTGAAAGATGCAGGGTATAAAGCGACTTTAACATCATTGCAGCAATTTAAATCCCTGGCAGAGGAATATGGATTGAACTATTTTTCAATCAGAGGAGATTATTTAGAGCTGGCACAGAAAAAAGATAAAAAATTCAATCCTCTTAAAAGAATTCGGCAATATAAGAAAATGGCCAGGGATACTCTTATTGATGAGTGGGAGAGTATTAAAAATGCGGATGTATTAATCTATAATCCTGCCGCATTAGGTGGTCACAGTATCGCCGGAAAACCTTCAATAATCTGTCCGGTTGTTGGCGATCAGACATTTTGGGGAAACAGGATATCAAAATTGGGAGCCGGTCCAGACCCTATCCCACAAAAGAAATTGACCGCTAAAAAACTGTCTGAATTAATAAAATATGTAACAACCGACAATACAATTAAAACCTCCGCAAAAATAATCGGGAAAAAGATCAGAGCTGAAGATGGTGTAAAATATGCTATAGATTTTATAAACAAAAAAATTGCAGTTCATTAAAAAGGTTGATTTGGAAATTAATATTTAAGTACTTATTTTTGTACTTATATAGATACTTAAAAATAATCGATTATGTTAGCAGCGAATTATTCAGAGTTCCGCGTAGACCTTAAAAAGTTTCTCGATATTGTTGAGTTTGACAATGAAACTTTAATCATTAAACGGGGAAAAGGAAAAGGTACTGTCATGATCTCCCTTGATGAATACAATTCCCTTATGGAGACTGTCCATCTTTTGTCTTCGAAAGCAAATGCAGACAGATTATATGAATCAATGCAGCAAATGAAAGATGGAAAAACAGTTTCAAAAAATCTGATTGAAGAATAATGAGAATTGTTTTTTCAAAAATTGCCTGGGAGGATTATACTTCATGGTTAAAAGAAGATAAAAAAATACTCCTGAAAATCCATGAGCTTATTAAAGACATCCAAAAAACCCTATACATCGGCAAAGGTAAACCAGAACCCCTTAAATATGATCTGGCCGGTCTCTGGTCAAGAAGAATTAATCGTGAGCATCGATTGGTATACCAGGTCCTTAATAAAGAAATATTGATATATAGCTGCAAATATCATTATAATAAATAATTAAACCACCTGACTGGTTTTAAAACATCGAAACCAACTAATCCATAAAATTCTGCAATTAATAAAAGAAGCCAAATATGAAATACAAAGTACATCGCATAGAAGTCAAAAGTGACAATATGCAGGAAAAATTGGAACAGTTTTTAAATAAACTCGATGGAGAAGTCATATCAGTCGTTCCAAATGTCCGGCCAACATTCCAGGGAATGGGAGCAACTGCAAAAATTGACTTCTTACTTATTGTTAAAAAGATTAAATGAAAAAAACATGATTGACTCTGAGATGCTACCGGTAAGATTTAATTTGAGGATATTGTATCTGTTATCCCTTTTTATTGCTCTTTTAGTTACAACTGTCAGTGTTATCGGAGTTATATATCAAAAAAGCATATATCCGACGGAAACCCTGTCAAACTCCTTTGTTCCAAATGACATTGTGAACATGATTGCCGGATTACCACTTTTGCTTATTTCATTATGGCTCACCTGGCGGGGTAAGCTTATTGGCCTACTTTGCTGGCCCGGGGCAATTTTTTATATGCTATATGTCTATTTCCCTTACCTTATCTGTGTTCCATTTAATTTTCTTTTTCTACCATATCTTATTTTATTCTCGTTGTGTATTTACACATTAATTTGGATCATCGTAAGTATTGATGGTAATGTTATCATTAAATATTTATCAGATGTTGTGCTGGCAAAAATCTCAGGAGGCATTCTCATTGGACTTTCAGTCCTCATTATTATAAGGCAAACAGGTCTTATTATCAATGCCCTTATTAACAAAACGTTAGTCGAACAACAAGAGCTTGCCTTGTGGATTACAGATTTTGCTATTGGAAGTCCTGCAATGTTTATTGGCGGATTCTTTCTATGGAAAAAGAAACCACTTGGATATGTCGTCGGTCCTGGACTGTTAATTGTTTATGGAATCCTGTCACTTGGGTTGATACCCTTTCTTGCTATTCAATCACATCTGAAAAATACATCTTTAGACTTATCTGCCATTGTTATTCTTATTGTTATGGCTGTAATTTGTCTTATTCCGTTTTCGTTTTTTGTTCGGGGTTCTATGAACATGAATAAATTTATAAATCAATGAAACTAAAAAAAGAAGAAAAAGTTATTGATTCCTTTAAATCCGGATTAAATTGTGCGCAATCAGTATTGACAGCGTATTCTGATGAATTCCGTTTTGATGACAAGTTAGCATTGAGAATATCCTGTGGATTTGGCGCAGGGATGGGCAGACTCCAGGAAACATGCGGAGCAGTGACAGGTTCTTTTATGGTTCTGGGCATTTATAATTGCAATAAACATGCAGATAACAAAGACCGAAATGAAAAAACCTACGCTATGATACAAAAATTTTCTGATGAGTTTACAGCAATTCATGGCACAACAGAATGTAAATCATTGATAAATTGTGATTTAAAAACAGAGGAAGGACGACAGTATGCCCATGACAGGCAGTTATATGAAATTGTATGTGAAAAATGTATATTGGATTCAATAAGAATTATTGAAGAACTGATTGCGGAATAATAAAACTAACCATTAAAAAGGATCAGAAAAATGAAAATGGGTAATATAGAAAAAAGGTTTGTCAACAGCCAGAAGCATGCACAGAAGAACCTGGATCTTATTGAACGTTTATTTACAAATGTCGATTTGAGCAATGTATCCCGTGTACTGGAAATCGGATGTGGTGTTGGAATAGTGTCTGCATATCTGGCCAACAAACATAATATGGATGTTACAGGTACAGACCTGGATCCGGAACAGATAGCAATTGCTAAAATGTATAACACAGAGAATGAGCATTTAAAATTTCTGGTAGCAGACTCAACACAACTTCCGTTCGGGGATCAGGAATTTGATATTGCTCTGTCAATATTTGTCCTTCACCATATCGGCAATTGGGAAAAAACATTGGAAGAGATAAACCGCATTTTAAATCAAAACGGTTATTTTATTTTCTTTGATTTTGCCTATTCAAAATTTGCAACCCGAATCTTCAGATCCGTAGCAAAAAATTATGGAATTTATACAATTGATGATGTGATTAACTGTTTGAAAATAAATAATTTCGATATTATTTATACAGAAGGTCCCAAAGGAATTATCATGAAAAACTATTGTATGGTGTTCAGAAAGCAGGCTGAAAATACTGAAGTCTGGGCAGTTGAAGATGATCTGACAAGGAATCAACAAATGGGGCTTTAGTTGGAAAAAACTTTTAACCTGTTGTGAGATTGGAAAGACCAAGTTAAGTGAATTATAAATTTTATTGTAGAGCCGCCCCGCGGCGCGGCTCTATAAATATTTAAACCTCAATATCTTTGGTTTAATTGTGCAACGGCTTAAAACTTTTCTTCTTTTAGCATCTCCTTTAAATATTCAATCTTCATCATCCTGTTAACTGAATATATTTTTGTGGTAGTTTGCAGGTATTCAAGAATATAAAGTGACTGCTCCAGGATATGGTTCCCGTCTCCCACCCGGTCATTCCGGATCAGATTTTCACCGGTTGCCTGCAATAATTCCGCAATTGTTTCCAGGTGATGCTCCATCAATTTGTTTTTCTTTAAAAAGGTTTCTATGATCTCTTCTCTAGGTATTGTGATCAGTTCTTCCACATCCAGGTCTAGTTCGTTTTTGTATGTCTGCCTGAGCTCTTCCAGTCCCAGACTTTTATCCCCTTTCTGTTTGATGCCCAGCAGCCTGGCAAGCATCACAGCTAGTACCTCTCCCAGCTGTTCGATCTGGCGCATTAAATAATCACGTTGCTCCATTACAGTTCAAAGTTCAAAGTTAGTTTGAATTTGAGTAATGTGTGTGAACCATAGTTTTTAGTTCAAGGTTCAAAGTTTAAAGTTCAAAGTTAGTGTGAGTTTGAGTGTGAGTTTGGATTGTGTTTGTAAATAATTACCCTGGATTTTAGTTAAGCTAGTGTATGGTTAAAATAATGCTGTAATATTGACCGATATTTTCAAGTTTTTGTCATAAATGATTAGTATAAATATAAACTAATCTTTTTTACCCATGGCAACAGTTAAGAAATTTGAAGAACTTGAATGCTGGCAGAAATACCGGGAACTTTGTACAAAAGTCTATTAACTAAACAACAAAGAAAAGTTTTCAAAGGATTTTTCATTGGTATGGCAGGTCAGAAAATCCAGTGGTTCAGCGATGGATAATATCCCCGAAGGTTTTGAAAGAGGTGGTAATAAGGAATTTATCAATTTTCTTGGTATCTCACGAGGATCACTGGCAGAATTGAGATCACAACTTTACAGAGCACTGGACCAGAAGTATATTGATATAAATGAATTTCAGGATAGTTATGACCTTGCTTCAGAATGTTCAAAGCTGGTCACAGGACTGATCAATTACCTTAAAAATTCAGAATTAAAAGGATTAAAATTCAAATGAACCTTGAACCTTGAACTAATATTAATTCAGTATTTTTGATGAAAATACAAATTATTTCACTTTGTAACCTGACATTGTTTTTCTTTTGAGAATTCATTTTCTGATATTGCTCTTATTAATACTCATCCCATTGCATCTGGATGCCCAGGAGACAACTGACAGGATAAATGTTCTATGGGGAGAAAAGCTTTTTCTTGAATCGAAAAACGTAATTCCTGAAATCATCGGTTATGATTCAACGGGTTTTTACGCACTGGTCCAGGACTATCAATGGGCTATCGAACATTATAATACTGACCTTGATCAGGCCAGAAGAGAATACCTTAGTATGAGTTATGGATTGCGGACAAGAGAACTTGAAGCTCTGGTCCATTTTCATGGTGTCCTTTACCTATTCACTTCCGAAATGCGTTTTCGAAGCCGGATATTATATGTCCAAACAATTGATAAAAAGACACTTCTGCAAAATGAAGACGACCATGTATTGATTGAAGTTCGCGATATGGGAGGTTGGAGAGCAGATTTCCACTTCATTTTATCCCGTCTTGAACAAAAACTATTAATTGTCAGCCGGACAGTAATCTGGGGACCGAAAATACAGGAGGTCAGGTTCATGGTTTTCGGGAAAGGATTAATACCTGAATGGGAATCTGGTGACCGGATCCAGCACGACAGAAAAATTTATAGTGAGGCTGAATTCGTTGTGGATGAAATTGGGAATGCTTACATGCTTTGTCTTTATTACCAGCCCGTTCTATTCCAGCATCTGAGTCCAAGAAAAAATAGTTATCTCATTGTGGCATTTTCAGATCAGGGTAAATCCGTGAATAGATATTTTGCCGAATTCCCAAATAAATACATCAGGGGCATTGCTATCGAACCTAACCTTGAGAATGAATTAGCCTGTGCAGGTTTTTACTCCCCAAGCATTAATGATTATACCATCGACGGAATATTCTTCTTCACGGTCGATCACCAGTATCAGATTATCAGGGATTTGAAGTTCCATGAGATGGAATCTTATCTTCTTGAAGAGAGTATGGAACTTAAACCAGGCCAGCAATTAAAGTACCTTTACAGTTTTTATCTCGATTACCTGGTACTCAGGCAAAATGGGAATTTTGTCCTTACTGCTGAGCAAGTTTTTGAACAGAATTATGAAAACCATAAGAATATTATAGTCATGGGAATGAATCCTCATGGTGAAATCCTGTGGAAAAGAGTGATTCAAAAGATCCAGAACCACGATTTAGATAGTTACCCGGATTATACATCTTATGCTCTTTTTGCTCCTGCTTGGTGGAACAAGGTTGAGATCCTTTATAATGAAAACCTTAAAAACCTTGAAAGATCTCCTGAAAAAGACCAACTTCCGTTCAACTATAACTCAAAGGCATACCTGTCATGTGTCGAAATAGGTGAACATGGGGAAATGGGGGAAAATATTATCTACCTGAAGAAAAGAAAAAGAATGCTGACTCCGGCACCTCTCTACTTCTATGATATGAAAACAAATGAAATGACTATGCCGGCATTAAGATTCAGAAAATTCAAATTTATGAAACTGACTTTTAATTAAGATCCCATCCCAGTAGTTTTAAACTCTCCAGATTTTTTTCCAATTTTTTATTTTCCCTTTCGATCGCCAGTTCTTTCTCATCTTCACTAAGTTTTTCCCATTCTTTCAGGAATAGTCCACCCGAAGCAAATCCTTTGTGCGCATAATAGGGAGCTTTGAAATATACATCTTCTTTGCCTGTCATTCTCAGATCTCCCCTTTCAATCAGATAATCCTTCAATTCCTTTTGAAGTCGAATCAGTATTTCATTGTATTCTTCCATCAATGCCATGTTATGAATTTGAAAAGGATCATCGTCAAGGTTATAGAGTTCAAATTCAGGACGTTTCCCCCATGCCAGATCATAATACCATCTCATTGCTTCATTGTCTTGCAATGAAAGAATGAAATCCTTGCTTGGACTATTATCCACATCTCCATAGGGATAATAATTAAAATTATATTGCGGATCAGGATGGCCGGCCGGATACATATCAGGATTTGGATTCCAGATAATTAAAAATTGATCCTTCCTCATTGCTCTTATGGGGTATATCTGACCACTAGGTTGAACCCATGCATGCCGCTCCCTGAATGTAAATATTCTGTTCCTGGAAGGATCAACCTGTCCTGAGACATTTGAATTAAGGATATCTAACAGGCTTTTTCCGGACATTTCCTCAGGAACTGGTAATTCTGCGATCTCCAAAAAGGTTGGAGCCAGGTCTGTAAGACTTACAAGATCATCAATCTCCCTGCCTCCGGGTATTAAATTCTTACAATAAATTACAAGTGGCATATGTGTGCCATAATCATAAAGATTGGATTTTGCTCTTGGAAAAGGCATTCCGTTATCCGAAGTTACCACAATCAGGGTATTATCCAGTTCGTTCTCTTCACGGAGCAGATTTATCATTCTGCCCAGGTGATCATCGAACCATTCTATCTCAACCAGATAATCTAATATATCATTTCTTATCTCCGGGACATCCGGTAGAAAAGCCGGAACATCAGCATCCTCAGGACGTTTACCCATCATCAGACCAATGTCTTTTAAATAATCCCGGTGCGGTTCAAATGCACCATACCAGAAACAAAATGGTTGACCCACGGGTTTCTTTCTTAGAAACTCAGCGAAATTGGCAGCATAATCCACATTGCTCATCGGATTTGAATCCCCAAACTGTTCATAAGGAATGGTACGAATTCCCTGATATTCTTCTCCTGCAGGATTTTTCTTCCTGTCACTTTCTTCCCAATCGCCCGGTCCCCATCCCTTTCCTGTATAACCTGTTGTATAGCCTGATTCTTCAAGATATTCTGTATAGGTCTTGAATTCTGAAGGAATGATACTCCAAAGGCAAGCACCTTCCCTGAGCTCAAAACCATTTCGCCCTGTAAGAATAGATGCACGGGATGCAGAACATGATGGGGCAGAACAATAAGCATGGTTAAACCAGACACCGTTCCTGGCCAGGTAATCAATATTCGGAGTTTGAATAGCCTCACATCCGGCAAAACCTGCATGCAGCCAGCTCATATCATCAGCAATGGCAAATAAGATATTGGGCCGGTTATCTTCTACCAATCCCTCATCTTCTGAAATTTCCTGATTTTGCTGTTTTTTCCCCGAACAACCAAATAATGTCAACAAACAAATAAAAAGGTTGAAAAATATGATTGACCTCATGATTTATCTTTTTACTTTTTCCTTTTTACTTATTCCTTAATACAGCTTCCAGCACCGGATCCCTGCCTGTAAAAAAATCTGTTGATGATAGTTCAATTTCAATATCCGGGTATAAGGAAGGTTCATCTTCTTCTGTCTCCTTGAAGTATTTTGTAGAATAATTGATCGTGATACCACTATTTGGAAGAATAAGATTCCTGACCTCTCCATAGTGATTCGGCTTTCCACCGGTTGGTTCTCCAACAAATATGGCATTTGTTTCCTTTTTCAATTTTATTGAATTCAGAATAGCTGAAGAAAATGTATTTCGACCAATACAGACAAACAGCTTACCATGGTGGTTTATCTGCTCATTATCTTTCAGGGCCTTAATTAAAGGTTCGGCAATAGAAGAATTTCCACCTCCATTCAGCCTCATATCAAAAATGAACTTTTCTATCTTATGATCATCCATAAATGCCAGCATCTCTTCCATAAAATCTTTAAAGGTAAGTGTGTCAGCTTCTGCACAACGGTTATACTGAAAATATAAGGTATGCTTATCATCAATCCAGTAATACCAGTAGAACAGATCTTTATTCCTTAAATAAAGAGGAAGTTCCTGTCCTTCATCAAAAGCTGAAATAAGGTTAATCCCTTCCGTATCAAAATGGACAGGTCTTAGCAGTATTTCACCAACACCTTCGAATTCCATTTTTACACTATCCGGCCCATCTACAATATCCAGAGCATCCAGAATTTCAGAACATCCCAGAAGCCATGGAACCTGGCCTTTAATCTGTGCTTCATTCTCATGCGGTATGACGGCTTCAAGCCTGTCAATGACTTTTTCAATCCCAACCTGATTGATCCGTATCAATTTTTTCCCAACAACTGTTTTGTATTCTTCTATAGCTGCCGTTGCAAATACTCCGTCACTGTAAAGCTTAAAATCAACCGGAATATATCTGAAGGCAGGTATTTTCCATATTGCTACTGATGTGTGGGAATCTCCGACTTTCGCAATAATCTTCATGATCCCTGCGATAATCTTGTAATCTTCAAGGTAAGGTATTTCATCCTTGAGCTTTTCAATGTCTCTGTGGAAATCTTCTTCCTTAAGCTGAAAAAACAGGTTTTTATGATGTTTTGGTAGCTCAGTTGCCAGATAATCGAGGTCTTCCAGCCATTGCCCGGTTTGCAAACCAGACTCCCATGATTGTATGATTTCCTGTCTTTTCTCCTGAGCACATGACAACAGCATAATAATCAATGCCGTTAGCCATTTACAAGAATATAATTTAAAATTCATTTCACCTGATATTATTTTGTGATGATATCCATTATTACAAACTATAAACCTGAATTTTATATAATCAGTAATTTCCTGTTTTTCAGGACTGCCAGCTATTTAACTTTCTTTGCAGGCATATCCCCGTCATGATGATAAATCAGTCCGGTTGCCTTACGCTTTTCGTCCAGCTGGAAAGATATACCCCCATTTCTGTTTAAAAACCGGTATGTATAACGGGATTCAGGGATCAGAAATATTTTGTTGTCCTTGATTTCCTCGGCATACAGATTTGTTCCGGTTGTAGTAATCCTGATTTGTCTGTCATCATATAAAAAATGATAATCACCTGTCAGAGATTCGTAAAGTGCTTTATCTGTACCGACAGGTTCTTGTTTATATTTCTTATGCTGCAGGAACCATTCATATAATTCCGGATTGTTATAGGTCTCCGTCCAGCTGTCATGATAAGCTTCCGGATAAACAGTAAACTTTACTTCAGGATTATATTTTTTCATGGCTTTCACCATTACTTCCGACAGTCCAACAGAGACAACCTCATCTTTTGCCCCATGGAATACCCATGCAGGGATATGCCGTATGTTCCATGCCAGTTCAGGGTGACTGCCTCCGCAAATAGGAGCAATCGCTGCAAAGCGATCAGGATATTTTGAAGCCAGGTCCCATGTTCCGAATCCTCCCATACTCAGGCCGGTAATATAGATTCTTTCCTGATCTATTCTGTATTTTCCAATAACTTCATCCAGGAGCTGGTTTAGCAATTCTGAAGACCACCATTGCCCCAAAGGACATTGGGGTGATACAATGATGAACCTGAAATCTTTCC
>Ga0209636_10007958_pt1 | contig 10802 bp, 9 predicted proteins | sample DeeMarSWOR152_54_FD_187464 | JGI IMG/M metagenome (GOLD analysis project Ga0209636, IMG submission 187464) | Marine sediment microbial communities from White Oak River estuary, North Carolina - WOR-1-52-54 (SPAdes) (version 2) | ecosystem: Environmental > Aquatic > Marine > Intertidal zone >... | reverse complement strand
AAACCCAAAACAAACCCAATTCTAAGCCAATTTTACCCAAATCAAACCCAATTTTATCTCGCCGAAGCCCCTGTCCTTCGTAGCTTTAGCGGAGGAGGATTGGCAAAGGCGGACAAACTCAAAGCGAAGCGAAGATCCCTATGGGTGTGCTTCTTGGAATCATCAAACCAGGGACCTATTTCAAAGGCAAAAAATACTGCTCTGCGGCCGGTTCGGGTTTATACCGGAACCGATATCTTATCCTTACGAAGATTGCCTGCCCTGAATTTACGAGGCGTCATACCAACGAGCCTCTTGAATATCCGTGTAAAATAGCTTTGATTATTATAACCGACCTGAAAACATATCTCCGTGCAGCTCTGCTCCGTCGCCAGCAACAGTTGCTTCGCACGCTCTATACGAACACTGGTCAGATAATCTATCAGTGTAATGCCCATCTGCTCTTTGAATACATGGGCCAGACGGGAAACGCTTATATGCGATGCCCTCGCTATATCCGCAAGCGTTATCGGCTTATCATAGTTGGCGTCGATATAGTTTATCGCTGGGCTTATCTGTGTCACCTTCCTCGCATCCTGAGACGAATATACCAGTTCAATAAACTCGTTCAACGCCGTGCTTATCCACGCACACAAATCGCCCTGGTCGTTAATTTGCATCACTTTATTTACATACGCAAGGTTCTTCTCAAGCATAACATCAACATCTACTCCCCCCTCCACAGCCGACCGGCTCAAAATACTCAACAACTCCAATAACCTCGCTTTAAGAACCCCTAAGTCACCAGGATTGTGAAACAATATCGTCCCCAATATCGAATTCAGTATCTCTTTGGCTCCCGTCCTGTCGCCTATCTTGACCTTCCCCAAAAGCTCTCGCTCGCTCTGCAGCGGATATTCCCATTCGGTTCCCAGTCTCTTCCTCTCCTGGATAAACTCCCCTATCTGCGACTGCTGTTCCGTCCGCTGCTGACGCCATCGTATAACACGGCCGTCAAATCCTCCTACTTCATAAAGCAAATCGAACAAAAACTCCGCCGCCTTATTTATCTTTCGACCCGGAATAATCGATAACTTACCTATCGCTGACGTTAATTGCCTCCTGTCTATACGAATATCCTTCAACCGCTTCTTGATATCTTCAACCAAAATTTGGCCCGCCGGCTCCCATAAACATTTCCCGAAAAACATCCCTCCCAATGCCTTGTCCTTATCCATAACCGGAACACATACCAGCACTATACCCGCATGGCAGATTGAAATATAGGATTGTCCCGTCTCTATCGCAATCCTCAAACTACGCTTCCGCTCCCTATTACACCTCCTCAAACCCTTACCATCGCCTCGAACAACTCGGCAAAAAAACGGATGACAATCCCCACTGCACCTCCTTTTTATTTCCTTGCCGCTGATGTCCCGCGTCTCTATGCCGAACTGAAAATGCCTGCGAAAAACATCCTCAATTCTTTCGAATCTCTGCTTGGACAGTAACTTACTTAACTGTGGTTTATCACCCATCTGCAACCTTACAAAATACAAACATAGCAAGATAGTGCTATTATACCAAACCAGCAGGATAAGAACAAACCAAATCCCATCCATCCTCTACCAGATAATCAATAATCTTTTATCAATAATCAATTTATACCCCTTGACCAAACTCTCCCGACCCTCATAATAAGAAAGTGCCAAAAATAAAAATAATAACCAGGGCTGCAATTATAAGACTATCTATACTTACAGCAGCCTTTTTTGTTATTTACCTGTTGGCGCATCTGATTATGGTAAAAATGCCCGGAAAAAGTTACGCCGGTGAAATTCCGCCTCTTAACGATGCACAAATCGCTCTGCGAGACCAGCTCCGACAGGATGTAGAGACCCTCGCCAGCCAAATAGGCGAGAGAAACATCTGGAAATATCAGAACCTGACCGCCGCCGCCGAGTTCATAGAAACAGCCCTGACCAAAGCAGGATACAAAGTCAACCGACAAAACTACAAAGCAGAAAACAAAACCTGCTCCAACCTCGAAGCCCAAATTACAGGTCAAACTCTCCCTGACCAGATTATAATCATCGGCTCACATTACGATTCCGTCTACGGCTCACCCGGCGCAAACGACAACGCATCCGCCGTCGCTGCCAACCTTGCTCTCGCCCGCCACTTCGCAAACAAAAAAACCGCCCGAACACTGCGCTTCGTCTTCTTTGTAAACGAAGAACCACCGTTCTACCAAACCGGCCAGATGGGAAGCACTATCTACGCAAAAACCTGCAGAGAAAAAAATGAAAACATAATCGCTATGCTCAGCCTCGAGACCATCGGCTACTACACCGATAAGCCCAAAACCCAGAAATACCCTCCGCCTTTTAGCCTCTTTTACCCCCCAACCGGCAATTTTCTTGGTTTTGTAAGCAATCTCTCTTCCCGTAAGCTTTTGCACAAAGCTATTGCTTCATTTCGCAAGAACTGTAAATTCCCTTCGCAAGGCGGCGCTATTCCTTCATTTGTCCCCGGAATCACCTGGTCCGACCACGCCTCCTTCTGGAAATACAACTACCCCGCTATTATGCTAACCGACACTGCTATCTTTCGATACCCCTATTACCACTGCCCCGATGATACCCCCGACAAGCTCTGTTACGACGAACTTGCTATCGTCACCTCCGCAATACAATCCATCATCAACGACTTACTGACCTCCGATTTCTGACCTCTATCTTCTGTCGTCGTTTCACTATTCGTGTCGAAGTGCAACTATTGGGTCTACTTTTGCCGCTCGAATCGCAGGATACAATCCAAAAACTATACCAATACCCCCGCTTATAAACAAGGGAAGCACAATACTTCCAACTGTGATGACCGTCGGCATGCCGGAAAAATATGTTATTAAAGATGGCACCAAAATCCCCAAAACAATTCCTATAAATCCACCATTTATCGACAACACAACCGTTTCTACAAGAAACTGGCCTATTATCTGTCGCCTCTTGGCTCCAATGGCACGCCGAATACCTATCTCCTGCGTCCGCTCTGTTACAGACGCCAGCATAATATTCATAATCCCTATTCCACCTACCAGCAGACTAATCCCCGCTATCGAGCCTAATACAATATTAAACGTCCGCTTCGTCGCCTCCGCCTGACGCAACAATGCCAATGGCACGCTCACAAGATAATCCTTCTTCTTGTGGAATCGTTTTAGCATCTCCTCAATCCCCTTCGCTGCAGGTTCGACGTCTTCAATTGAGTCAACCTCGACTATCATCTGGTGCAGTTCCACCAGCTCACGTTCTCTCGTCCCGGCAGTTCTTCTGCTTATCACATCACCAAAATATGTTCGGGCTACACTGATAGGAATATACGCATCCACCTCCTGGTCCGGTATTTGAATGTTACCTGCCTGGCCACTTTCACTTTTGACAATCCCGATGACCTCAAAATAGTCACTGCCTATTCGAAGGGTCTGACCGATAGTATGTTCGCCCGCCAGAAGCCTTCGGGCTCCGAACTCCGTGAGTACCGCCACCGGTAAATAGCCGTCTTCGTCCGAATCCAGCAGAACACGTCCCGCTATAATTGGTCTTCGCACCAACTCGAACCACGTCGCCGTCGTCCCTACTACTCGCAGCTCCAGCGCCCGCTCTCCGAGCCGGCCTTCTTTGCGTATCAGCTTCACGGGTGTCACCCGCCTTACCACCTTAAAAGTTTCGGATACCCTGATATGGTCTTCGTATGTCAGCCCGTAGATACTCATATGAGAATGAGTCGTGCTGGTCGATTCTTCCTCTATCGATTTAATCGAACTGACAATTATATTATTGCTGCCGAGTTTCCGTATCGCATCCAGCGCCTCCTTGCTGGCGCCTTCCCCCACCGACAGCATCGCTATTACGCTGCCAACTCCAAAGACTATGCCTAACATCGTTAGAAATGAGCGAAGCTTATGCAAAAGTAGATTCTCCACACCCAGAAGAACGTTGCGCACAACCTTAATCTGTCTCATCGGTCATCCCTCTTCAATCCGTTCAACCAAACCATCAAGCATATACAAACGTCGATTTGCGTGTGATGCAATATGTGATTCGTGGGTCACCATAATTATCGTCCTGCCCTGCTCATTAAGTTCGACCAATAGTTGCAGTATCTGCTCCCCCGTCGCTGTGTCCAGATTACCCGTAGGTTCGTCCGCAAATATAATCTCAGGGTCGTTTGCCAAAGCCCTCGCAATTGCTACACGCTGCATCTGACCTCCCGACAACTCCACCGGACGATGTTCTAAACGCTCTCCAAGGCCTACCTTTTCAGCTAATTCTCTCGCTCGTTTAGCACTGCGATTCGCATCCCAACCCAGATAATAAAGTGGCAATTCAATATTCCTTTGAACGGTTAGCTGCGGAATCAGATTAAAGCTTTGAAATATAAACCCAAAATATCTGAGACGAAGTTCGCTGAGAGAATCGTCATCAAGTGTGCTCACGTCCCTGCCCTCAAGAATATATCGACCCGAAGTCAATCGGTCCAGACAGCCCAGAATGTTCATCATCGTGCTTTTACCTGACCCGCTCGGGCCCATAATCGCCCAAAAGCTGCTGCGGGCAAACGAAACCGTTATCCCGTCAAGGGCCTTAACATCCTGAATGCCCATCCGGTATATCTTATGCGCATTTTCTAACTGGACTACCTCCTCACCTGAATTTGACCCCGACCCCTGTTTCATCCACCTTCCCCCGTCTGCGCCCGTTTCTCCATCCACTTTTGACGCATCTTTTCCCTCTCTTCAGGAGACATCTTTTCAAACTCCTCCCGCATCTTCTGCATTTGCTCAGGCGTAAGTTTCATCCTCTCCTTCGACCGTTCCTGCTCAATACTCTTCATATCTGGCCTCTCGCCGGAGTCGCCTTCAACAGGCCTTGACCTTCGTGAACGACCTTCTTCAGCAACAGATGGCTCACCTAAAGTTTTATCTGCAGGCTCTTTTACAACCGCTGAGGCAAGCGGCGGTGTAAGCAAAACCTTCTCGCCTACTTCCAAACCCCCTATGACTCTTACCATTCGGTTATTGTCCAGACCAACCTCGACCCTGCGAGGCTCAAAACTTCTACCATTCCACACATAAACAGTAGGCTCCCCACCAACCCGCAGAACCGCCTGAACAGGAACGTATGTCGCATCACTATACTCTGCTATAATAATTTCTGCTCTGCAGCTCATCCCCGTCCGAAGATAATCACCTTCACCCTCAAGGTAAATCTCAGTATTATAGACCTTCAAGTCAGGGTTCATCCAAACCATTTGAGCATCCGGCAAAGGAGCAATCTTCGCAACACTGCCGGTAAATACCCTGCCGGGTAATGCATCGACTGTAACCCTTACCGGCAATCCAACGCTCACTTTCTCCAAACTCGCTTCATGGACCTTTACCTCAGCCTTCACCGCTAATGCCGTCGGTAGATATATAAGCTCCTCACGCTCGTGAACCTCCACCCCTTCATCAAGAGGCTCCTGATTGCTGCGCCAAAATTTCGTTTTCGCACTGGTCGCATAAATGACTAAGCCATCTGCAGGGGCATATATCTTCGTCTTTTTAATCTGCTCTTCAAGCTTCGTCAGCTTATCTTGTTGACGTTTATATTCAGAATCTTTTGCCCTAAGCTCAGCCTCCGCCTGCACCACATCAGCTTTGGCCTTACGCTTCGTTCGCTCCAGTGCCATCTCCGCCTGCCTAACGTCACTTTCCAGTTCCGCTAAATTACGCGGATACGTAAAATCTTCCAGCAAACGCAGGTTGTTCTCTGCTAATTCAAGGTCCAATTTCCTTTTGTTCACAGAAAGCTCGTCAATTTGTAACTCCGTGCGAGAAATATATTCCTTCTCGAAAAGCCTCTGCGACCATCTTAATTTCTCCTCCGCCGTTTGCAGCTCCTCCTTAGCTAACGTAATCCGAGACTCCGCCTCTTTACGCTCATTTTGATATTCTCCTTCCAGATATTTCCGCAAATCCTGCTTCGCAAATTCAAAAGTCAGCTCCGCCCTATCAATATCGCTTTGCGCCTGGTTCTCTGCCACTGCTAAATTCTCACGCGCTCGAATGAAAGCTGCCTCTGCATTTTGTACCCGAATTTGCTGGTCAATTCTCTCATCTAACAACCGGCTTGAATCCAATTCAACCAGCAATTCGCCCTCCTTGACTTCTGTGCCTTCCTCCACAAGAAAAAGAATCGTCGTTTTTCCCTCTACCTCGCTTTTAATAATTATCTGCTCACGTGCCTGGATCGTCCCGGACTCTGTTACACTTATCCGCAACGGACCACGCTTGGCCACAAAACTCGGCATATCTCCTGTCGGATTACTCTTCGAACCGGAATGATTAAAAGCTACTACTAAAATACCTATCAGCAGAAATACGACCACCGCCGTCAAAATCAAAGGCTTAGTCCATAAAAAAGAAAATTTCGATTTGTCAATCCGCACTATCAATTTCCTCCAGCCAATTTCTCTGCCATCGTCTTTTTTATCAACACCTAATAATCCCCTTTTAATCCCGAGCAAATTGAATGGACTTAAATCCCCAGGCTCTCCTCTGAATCCAAACAAAATAACTTCATACTATTATAGCAAAAAAACATCAATCTAATCAAGTCTTTATATTATTATAGACGAAACACTATGCCCTCTTATTGCATCAAAATCGCAGAATTATCGGCCGCCCCCAAATATATTTACCCCCAAAAGCTTCTCTTGTAGGCTTTTACGCCATCCTCACCTGATAAAAGACCTGCTTCAAGGATTGATTATCCAAAATCCCGCTTATCGCTGTCAGCCTTGCTCCCCACTAACTGAAAGCAGCTTATCCCTGAAAATAAGACCTATTAGCCGATAGATAAGCTTCGCTGCTATAAAGTCAGGTGTTGGATTACCCATAATCGGACAAAGCTCAACAACATCAAAACTAACTACCGTCTTCTTGCTTATAAGACGCTCAAAACACTCCTCCATATCATACCACCCAAGCCCGCCAGGCTCAGGATTGGCTACCGCAGGCATCTCACCGGGGTCCATTACATCAACGTCAACCGATAGGTATACACGCTCAGGCAGCATCGATAGAACACCTTCAAAAGCCTCCTTCGACTTCAGAACCTCTCGAGCCCCGACAACGGTAATACCCGATTTATTTATAAATTCAGTCTCATCCCGAGATGCCGTGCGAACCCCCACAATGGATAATGGTATCCCAAGCTCATCAATTCTACGAGCAACGCTCGCATGACCGTATTTTGTGCTCTCGTATTCATCAAACAAATCCGGGTGTGCATCGAATATCACAACACCCAAATCCTGATACTTATTAGCTGCTGCACGCACCGCCCCAAGCGTCAGTGAGTGGTCGCCGCCGACAACTACCGGAAATTTATCGCTGTTCAGCACCTCTCCTACAACTGCTTCTACAACCTGCGAGTTCTCAAAAGGACAGTTAGAGTTCGGCTCCACTTCGTCCATCGTATAAATGCCAATTTTGTAAGTCTCAATACCAAGCTCCGAGTCAAACAGCTCAAGGTTCCGAGATGCCCGCAAAATCCCCCCAGGACCGCCTCGTGATGACATTACCGGATTATTGGCCGAATCGTATGAAATGCAAATCACATAAACCGTTGAATCAACGTTCGAGTATTCCCTCGGAATCACACCAAAGTTATATGGATATTTCTTTGAAGCAGAACCAATGTTAATAGACCCCATAATATTTGCTTGCTTTCCTAACTCACTCTCTTCCAAATTACCGACACAAACCCTCACTGTAAGGTTTACCTCCTCAACAGAAGCAAACCTTCATCTCAACCAGCTCTATTTCATTAAAATATGCTGAAAAAATCGTAAAAGTACCACGCTTCCGGAAAAAGCTCGCCTGTTGATAACTCAGCTAAATCTATTTAGCGCCTGCTGCTCGAACTTCTCCAACTGCAGGTCGGCTTTTAATTGCTCCGCTATGGCTCGTGCGTCCGTATCTCCACAGGTGAACACATCGATTGCCATCTTGCCTTCCTCGGCATAGGTATGAACCGATATGTGACTCTCGTCTAACATGACAAATATAGCGCATCCAGGGGGTGAATTATGACCAAAGTGGTAACGCGCGGTGTTTATTATCGTCGCGTCATTCAACATCGCAGCACGCACCACCGCATCAAGTAAGCCTTTGTCGTTCAGGCAAACATCAGACGGCACACCATAACAGTCCAGAATAACATGCCTTCCCTTACTCAATTTTTATTTCCTCCAAATTATCTCTTTCCCAACAAAAAATCCGTTTCGCTCTTGCCGGACCTCCCGAGCAATCGCACAATACTGCTCCTGCTACCAACGGCAGACCTATTGTCGCATCTACGTATGCAGTAGCAGAAAATCCTTCTCTGGCAATCTTACCCCACGACTTAGATTCAGATGCCGTGCAGCCGCTGAGACCACCAAACTTCGGGTCATCCGTCGTCAACTGAATGAAATACTTGTGACCCTCGCCCTTTACCCCCAAAACATCTAACATCGGTGTCAACTGCTGAATGTAGTTCTTGGGTACTCCTCCGCCAAGATAAATAGCTCCCGTCCGGACAGCATCTCGCTTTATCTGAAACATCTCAAAATTGTCACGTATCTGGTCTATTATCAACCTCGACTCTCCTTGCCTCCGGACATAATACTGTGTCAGTGCCATCCCAATCGCTGAATCGCATAATGCAGGACAAAATATCGGAACACCCTCCTTCCTCGCCGTCAAAAGTATCGATTCATCGTCGTCAAGCTCACCAGCCAGATGCTCCAAAAACTCCCTGCTCGAATACACCCGCGACTCCATCCTCGATGCAATCTCCGATATCCTCTCCTCCGTCAAAACTAATTCCGCATCGCTTACATATGTGTCGTAAATCCGGTCAACTTTTGCCTTCCGCAGCTCTCCGTCATCTGCTTTTGAATCCCCTATGTAATGATGGTAGCCCAATGCCTCAAAAAAATCGTGGTAAAGGTTCGCTCCTGTGCTTACAAGAACATCAACCAAGCGATTCCTTATCAAATCCACTATGACTTTGCGCATACCCCCGGGTACCAATGCACCGGCAAGACCAAGAAATATAACCGCCTCATCGTCTCCAAGCATTTGCCTGTACACCTCAACGCACCGAGACAGATTCCTTGCCTGAAACGATGCACAGGACAACGACTTCACAAAGCTATGCAGACCCCTGTCACTCGAAACATCAACATGCTGCCTAAACTTATTGAGATACTCCGACATCCTTGCCTCCAATTTTTAGTGCCGGACTCCTTTGACAAAGAGCAAATCATCTTAAACATAAAGCATCTTCAAAATTCAGCGTCTACCTTATAGCGTCGACCTCGCCAACGTCAAACCAAATTTTCGTCGATGAATATAAATATACAAAACAAATTTTTCCGTCAATACAAAAAACTTACAACACAAAACTTTTTTTCAGCAAGACTCCTGATAAGAATTTGCCTCTACAGACTGCCTTCGAATCAACCGCACACAAAACTCAAAACATCTTCTCTACTTTTCCACAACCCTAACCAATCCATCTCAGACTCACCACAATCCCGCCGTCAAGAAACACCTTCTTTATTTACAGCCATCACACAAGCCCAAATGCCGATGACAAATCCCCGAAATTCCCCCAAAACTCAAAAATTTAGCCGATCCCCCTAAAATTTTACAACGACCACTTGCCAAACAACCTCTTTTAATGTATAATTAGTTTTATGAGCGATGACCATATAACTACAATTCTTCTGAAAAAGGCAAATCTGTGCCTTAATGCTCTGCTCTTGCGCCGAAAGGCGCAATAACCCATTCTACATCCAAAAAAATCTGTATTTTTAATCTCGTGTTTTCTAATAAATTCGTAGAAATTTAATCTCAATTGGTGCATAATTATTCACAGTCAGCTCGATAAATTTGGAGTAAAAGAAATGGCAACTGAAAAAATTATAATTTTCGACACCACTTTAAGAGACGGTGAGCAATCTCCGGGCGCCTCGCTTTCCATCTCAGAAAAGCTCGAAATCGCTCAACAGCTCGCTGCTCTGGGTGTCGATGTAATCGAAGCAGGCTTCCCTGTCTCCTCTCCCGCTCAGTTCGAGGCCACAAAGCTCGTCGCAGAAAAGGTAGCTCGACCCGTCATTACCGCTCTCGCAAGAGCAAATGAAAACGACATCGAAGCCGCAGGAAATGCCCTCGCACCGGCTAAGAAAAAAAGGATACACACCTTCATCGCTACCTCACCTATCCATATGAAATATAAGCTCAAAAAAACAAGCGATGAAGTCCTGAAATTGGCTGTCCAGGCCGTCAAGTTCGCCAAATCTTTCACAGATGACGTCGAATTCTCCCCGGAAGACGCCTGCAGAAGCGATATGTCGTTCCTCATCGAAATCCTGACCGCCTGCATCGAAGCCGGCGCAACTACCTTAAACATCCCTGACACCGTCGGATACATCCTTCCCTACGAGTATGGCCAGATCATTGCTAAGCTCAAAGCAGATGTCCAAGGCATAGATAAGTGCATAATTAGCACTCACTGCCACAATGACCTCGGCATGGCTGTCGCCAACTCACTCACAGGCGTCAGAAATGGCGCCCGACAAATCGAGTGCGCCGTTAATGGTATGGGTGAACGTGCAGGTAACGCTGCGCTCGAAGAAATCGTTATGGCTATACACACAAGAGCCGACTTCTTCGAAAAGTGTGATGTCAAAACTAACATCAACACCAAAGAAATCTCCCGCACCCG
>Ga0209636_10007957_pt1 | contig 10803 bp, 9 predicted proteins | sample DeeMarSWOR152_54_FD_187464 | JGI IMG/M metagenome (GOLD analysis project Ga0209636, IMG submission 187464) | Marine sediment microbial communities from White Oak River estuary, North Carolina - WOR-1-52-54 (SPAdes) (version 2) | ecosystem: Environmental > Aquatic > Marine > Intertidal zone >... | reverse complement strand
TAAACTCCAGACTGAAATCAGCGGGATTTGCAGGGCAAGTCAAAGTTGGCGTCCCGGATCTACTACGTACATTACAGGGCCCCCTGCATTTCTTTTGGAAGCTCTTAGAATCGCAAGAAAATGGTTGCTTTGAGTTAGGGATGCGCGAAGCAAGGACGTTTTCTCAAAGTAAAATGCTTGGGACTGACTATGCCTCATACTCGCACCTCCCAGACCCCTGTGACCTGCAATGGAAACAAAGGGGTGAAGGGCACAACGCAGCAGAAAAGTCGCTTGATAACACTCGCACAATACTGAACTCAACAATACTCAAGTGAACCTAACGTGAAACAGAAGAAAAAAAGCTACTTTTGGGTCTCAAAACCACCAATTAGACCCTTTATCTCGTTCATCAGGGAATTAGAGGACCCCTAGATTTCCACTGCAAAGAAGAAACGACAAGAGGCACATAAATGATTTCTCCCAATCAGATTCTCAGTGAACATCGTGAACCTAAAAATAAAATTTCCAAGCATCAGAGTGTATTTGACGCTGTATCCAGAGTTTTCCGCAGACCCAGTTCACCACAAGGTCTATAACTTGTGAACTGTTAATCTGTTAACACCACGTGAAGAAGCATGCCAGCGAAGAAAATGCGAGTAGAAGTCTTTGATGGAGGCGGAAACAAGTATACCGTCACGTTCGACGGGCAAGTCACTAGAGAGAAAGCCCTCCGCCTACTAGACATCGTTGAGCTCCTCGGAGGTATGCCTGGAATATCCCCTCAAGAAGGTAGCACACCCTCAAGTATGTCGAAACTTGAGAAAGTTCGCTTGGTTGTAGAGAAACATTTTCCAATAGTTTGGTTTTCTGCTAAGGATGTCCGAAACGTGTACGAACAGGAGATCAAGGAGCCTATAGCCCTGAGCATGGTCTCGACGTATTTGACGCGAATGGCAGACAGAGGTATGCTGCTCAACACTCGAGTGTCCAACAGCAAACGCTATAGGTTAGTTGTCCACGAAGCGGAGAGCCAAGTCAGCCTCACAAAAGATAATAAGTGAATATGCTGCAGTTTAACGACAATGCGTTTAATTGTGGGACTCAGTTGGGAGAGGTAACTTCAGTTAGCGAAGCGATCCAATACGATCTTGCGGAGATGGAGAAGCGCCTCAGGGTCTACGTTGACAAAGGCAGGGTCACTGGCGGAGTTGAGGTGAAAGAGGAGCCAGTCATCGCGACTAGACCGGATGAAACTTTGATAAAGCCGCTTAACAAGGTCAGTCGGCATGCGGGAGGTTTCTTGGCTGTTGACTGTTCAACAAGGACTCTTAAGAGGGCTAATAACTGGGGCGTGTACCTGATGAGGGCAGCGTACGCTGCAGTCAAGGAGCGTGACGTGGACTGGGGCTACAACGAAAGAGTGTGCACCGTTGTGGGTGATGCACATGTACGTAGGAGCTTTCTGCAAGACTTCAGAATAGAAATGGAAAGTCAAATTGCCTTGGACTTGCTTTCGGGCAAGATCTCCATGCCTCACTACGTACATGGTGATGTACGTAGTATGTATCTCCTTCTCGATGGCGGTGGCTATTTTGGCGGGGACAGAAAATGTCGAGTGTCACTTTATGAGAAGTGTGAGAAGGAAAGTGTCAACCTTCTAGCTATCAGCAAGAACTCGCCTTCGCTTCATGATGAAAAGGGAAGAGACTTCATAGCTACTACGTACAATATGACTTCATTTGATACTTGGGTGTATCACCCTGTGAGGAAAGCTGACAAAGATAAAAGTCTGTACGGAGACATTTCAGTTGTAAAGCTCTGTGGCGAGAGCTTTCGGGTGTTCCGTTGCGATATAATGGAGTACTTGACGAGCAGCGACGTTAGCGAATTGCTGGCGCCGTTAACATGCATATCCGAAGATCCAAGGTGTGTAGGTTATCCAATCGCTCTATGGTTGGCTCACGAGTTTTCTGCGCCCTCCAACTCTATGCTCCTTTCTTACCATGACCAAGTTGAGGAAGGGTTGAAAACTGCTGGTCTTCTTGAAGCCCTACGAAGAGAGGAGCTCTGCTGCAGCTTTGCTGATGAGCTTCACGGAATAAAACATGCTTTTGAATGGGAGTGGTGGGATGGCCAGGTCTGAGTATATAGGATTTGTATGCGGAACGAAAGGCGACTCCGTTAGCTTCTTCCTGAATAAAGGAGTAAACCTTTCTTTTGGACAGATAGTGCGAATAGACTCCAGTGAGAGAAGCTTCTACGCTCGAGTCGTCAACGCTGCCAGTAGCTCTACACTTGAAACCCTTGAGCAACTGCGTGAGGCAGAAGGAAAAGAGGCTTTTGGGCCGTACTCGTCCTATAGAAGTGTCGAAGCCATTCTCTTCTTAGAAAAGGGTGCTGGCAAGGTTCGTTCTCCCACCTTCAACCCAAACTATAGGGACAAAGTCTACACTGCAAGCGATGAAGATTGCTCTATTCTTAGACTTTCAGGAGAGCTTGAGGTTGGGCGCCTACGCTCGGGTGAGCACCTGTTAGGAGTGGTTGGCATAAATATTGAAACGATACCTCGCATGATGGGTATGTTCGGAATGACTGGCTCGGGGAAAACAAACACTGAGCTGATAATAAACGCCCAGATCATCGATAGTAGTCCCAAGACAGTTGCCCTCATTTTTGACTTTGCGGGGCAACTGCTCGAAGGAAAAGAAATCAAGCCGCAAAGAGGGTTGAAGGATCATCCCCTATTCCACAACAAAGTCCAGTATTATTCAGCCAAAGACGGGAAGATGACAATAGGCCTATACACGATAACTCCTGAGAAACTTGACACGCTTTTCCCTGAGGTGCACCCTCCTCAGAAAAGACTTGCTTGGACGCTGTATAAACAGCTGGGCAAGGATTGGATAGAGAAAGTGCGGGAAACTTATAGAGCTGAAGGACACGTTGGCGTGCGCGCGCAGAAGGTTGTTGTCGATGCTCTCATGCAGAAATTGCTATCCCTACCGCGTGACCTATTTCCAGCCTCTGATTACACTTTTGTCGAAAGCATTACGAAGAACGTCTGTAAGGGAATATCGTGCCTAGTCGACATTTCTGGACTTCGGTCTGAAGATCAGAATAGAATTGTCTGCCTCGCAGCTTCAGGTGTCGCCGAGCACTACAAACGTACGTGGGAGGAACACTATGAAGAATGGCAAAGGCTACCCACACTACTTATCACGCTTGAAGAGGCGCACGAGTTTCTCGATCCAAACAAACCGAGAGGCATATTCTCTGACATCGCGCTAACCTACCGCAAATACCGAGTAGGCCTCAACGCAGTGACGCCTAGACCATCCAGGGTCAACTTCGATGTGTTCGCTGAGTTGTGGACCAAAGTCATCATGAAGACTGAACTGCGAAGAGACAGAGAGTGGCTGACAGGAAACACGCCTTACTTGGAGTATAGTGACACCGAGATAAAGATGCTTGACGTAGGCGAAGCCCTACTGATCTCTGAACCAAAAATCCGGTTCGCTGTGCCAATAAAGGTCACACATTACCCCGAGTATCTCGACAAAAGAGGAACCCCCGACTACGGACTGCAACCTTCTAGGTCGCATGAGGACATGGATGAAAAGCTTAGGCGGCTGAAAGAAGCTGCTGGAGATGTAGCACAACAAGGCTTGGCTAAGCCTTAGCCTCGCTCTTCTTCAACAGCCTCAACATCTCTTCTTTAACACTGTATGCATATGGTGTCCTCTCTGCACGGCGCTCCAAGTATCCTCCTTGGTAGAGTTTTTTCATCAGCCTGGCAGTGTGCTCTCTGGTCAGTTTTATCATTTCTTTGACTTCGGGCGCCGTTCTTTCGTTCGAAGGGGAAGTCGCAATGAACTCTAGCACGCGGAGTTCAGTCTCTGTCAAGGGAGCGAGGGCTTGTTCTCGCTTCAAAGGAATGACAGCTTCAATTTGAGAGTCTGTGACAGCCATCGCGCGTTTCTTCCATTCTTCCTGAGCTTTGGATAGTCCCTCAACTTTGTCTTTCAAGTCTTCCAGAGTGGTCTTCACTGACTCTACATCTGGAAGCTTTGTGATCTTTGAATTGAGGTCTGCTAAGCCTGCAGAAACGCGGTTTTCCTGTTCCTCGAGCCGGCGCGCAAGTCTGTCATTTCTTGCTGCTTGTGTCTCGATCCTCTGCATTGTCGCGCCAAGTTGCGCTTCTTGGCTATTAAGTTGCTTGTCGAAGCTTATGACTACATCACCTACGGCGTTCCTAGCCTCCTCATAGGCTTTTGAAGCTTGCCTTATGCGCTTATAATACAACAAAGTCGTAGCAATCGTGAGCAATAGGAATAGAACGGACACTATGAAAGGAGACTCCACAACCAGAAGACTTTGTTGAAAGACACGGTCGCCACTGATTATGTGATTCAACTGTGATCTGAAACAAGGCTGTAATATCACAACGTCTCTGGTTAGTGGGATTGGGAATTGTGACATCACAAATCACAGAAGTAGATTACATCACATCTTAAGTTAAAACTTGCGCCTTATCAACGTTCTAATAACATTGCAACTCCATGACCCCTGTTAGAGCGCGGATGTTGTTGTGATTTGTGATATCACGCTTTTGACAGCGTCCTCGAACTTGACAGTTTTTCAAGTGTGGTTTCAAGTTCTTCGCGAAGCATTGTTGCGATTTGAAGATGCTCGGATGCGAGATCGTTGTTCGATAGTGCGCCCTTGTAGGCGCTGATGTATTCTTTTAGTTTGTTGGACACTTCTATGAAGGGATCTAAACGTGTGTCGTCGAACACTCCGAGATATCCGAGAAGAAGTATGGTGTATATGGATTGAATGATGTTTCTTCTGGCTTGCCTTAATGTGTGATTGAAGGCTCCGCGGCTTATTCCTGCCTTTGTTAGACGAAATAGGGCTTTTTCTTCGTTTGTCAGCGTCTTTCCAACCAGATTTGGAGCTAAAAAATCAATTAATAGCGTTTCCAACTGTGTTCTGGTGAGATGGCTGTTTTTGACAAGGATTTTGATGATTGGGTCATTTATTGAGCCTGACAGCCATTTCTGGATGATCTCTCTTGATGACAGTTTGATCACCGATCATTCGGTCTACAAGGATACAGTTTTGTATACGATTAGTAGAAAAGAATTACGGTAGAAATATTACAAATGTAAAGATTTTCCATAAAGGGGCAACATTCCCTTAAGGATGCTGGAGTTGAATCGCTACGAGTGGAATGGTGTCGCAACATAGTGTGCTACCCGTTGCCGCGTTCTTGACTTTGCTTTGTGCTGCAGCCATTGAACCCTTGAAGCATTGTTTGGGAGGATTGAGGTGCGAGTTCCAAGCGCGGACAAATGCTGCGAGTCTGACTGGAGAGACGTGATATCACACATCACAACTGACCTGCCATGTCGGTCTGCGCGGGTATCACAGATAGCTCACGAATGTGATCCAGACGTGATATTGAAGGGAAATCGCGAATCACGCAGCGAATCGTCGCATCCCGTTGCGCCATACTGGTCGCCACGTCGCCACCTCGTTAGCATGCTCTTTTGTGAGAAGACCGACCATTAATTCGACACACACTGTGCCTTCAACATATACATTGCATAAGCCTTCCGCGATCTGCCTTTCCTATTGTGCTGTTTCAAGTTAAGCCGTTCCTTACCTCAAGCGACAGTTATCGATCTGTTAAGAAAGGCAGTGTGATACAGTGATGTCACATGCGATTTGTGATTCTGTGTGATGTTACAGCTCACGCTGCGGGCTAGAGGTTCTCTGTTTCTTCTCGCAACGAAGTGTATATCTCAGGACGCAGATCACGCAGAATTGGAACCCATGCTTGAACGCGATTGATATCAGAGTAACTTATCGTTGCTGATATAAAGTCGTCAATGTCATACTTGGCTTGTGAAATCACACTGCCACTGGGCGCTATTATTCGGCTTCCGCCCCAGAACTGTAGTCCATCCTCCACTCCTGCAAGGTTCACAAAAGCAAAGAAAACAGTGTTTTCCATAGCTCTTGCAGCCGTTAGTGTTTCGAAGAATCCACGGCGAACTGACGGTGATGCCGAGATGCCGACAATGAGCTTGGCTCCCCTCAGGCTCAGCAATCGTGCGATTTCGGGGAAATACACATCATAACAGATCATCATTCCTATCTTTCCCACTTCCGTCTCGAAAACTGGCGTCTTATATCCGGGACGAAAATATCGCTTTTCCTCGAAGACGCTGTGGGTCGGCAAGTGCATTTTCTGGTACTTGCCAACGTAGCCTTTAGGGCTTATGAGAACTGCAGTGTTGTGTAAGATGGCGTTTGCTCTTGCGTTTCTCTCTATCATCCCAAAGATGATGTGAATGTTTTCCTTCTTTGCGATCTTCTCGATTTCGTGCACTGAAGATCCGTTGGGCACTGTTTCAGCCAATTCGTATGCTCTGTCTCTGACAACATAGCCTGTTAGGCTGAGTTCCGGGAAAGCGATGATGTCTGCTTTGATTCTCTTGGATTCAGCGATTCTCTTCTTCATGGTCTCTATGTTATGCTTCTTGTCGCCGGGTCGGCAAGAAATCTGTCCTAGTGCAATTGTGATCGCATCTGGCATCTTCTCTTCTGCTCCATCATGCTCTCCTCACAAGGGTTCACGGTGGCATGTAAGGCAGCCGAAAGTCCGCTCCTATGGTTCTGTACTCCATTTTCATGGTTAGGGGTGTTCGTCTCTTGTGCTCACTGGACAGCCAGCGCGTTTTAATGCCTTCTACAAGTTTCAGCGGCAGTTTGAGTTGTCTAGCGATCTCCTTTGTTGCCACGAAGTTTTCGAGTCCTAAGAGGACTAAGTCTAGAACCTCATATTTGATACCCAGTTCGTCTTCTGCGAGTTGCTTAGGCCAAAGCTGAGGCGTTGATGGCTTCGCGATTATCTCTGCCGGAATGCCTATGTGTGTGGCGAGTTGTCTAACCTGCGTTTTGTACAAATCCATCAACGGCGAAATGTCGGCTGCAACGTCGCCCCATTTTGTGAAGTAGCCCATCATGGTTTCCGATTTGTCTGAGCTCCCTACGACTATTCTGTTCTGGCGGTTGGCATAATAGTACAGGCATATCATTCGTGCTCTTGCCTTGATGTTTCCTTTGCACAATCTTTCTTTCGGATCAAATGCTGGAATTGCCTTGTAGTAGGCTTGAAGTACTTTGGTAATGTCTATGGTCACTAAGCTGAACCCGAATTTCTTTGCCAGCATTTTTGTATGTTTTATGTCTATTGGGCTGTATGTTTCCCTTTCAGGAAGTGACAACGCTACAACTCTGTTCTTGCCCAATGCGAGTGTTGCTAGAGCGGTAGCGGTTGCGCTGTCTATTCCTCCAGATAGATTTAGAACTGCTCCATCAGCTTTGGTTTTTTTCACGTAGTCCTCTATGAAACGTTTGAGGCGGCTTGTTATCAGTGGCAAGTCGAGCTTCAAGGCTTCTCTTGTAAGAAGCATTTGTGTTACACATCCCTAGGGGCGACTTTCCGTTAAGATGATGTATGTGTGGATTAGTGCGCAAATATTTAAGTTGTGATATGCACTGAAGACTTGGTTTGAAGTAGCTTATCAGTCACTTGGAGAGTGCGTGAGTGGGGAGAAGACGGAGAAAGGTTGTTCGTATTCCAAAGAAGAGATTGCCCAGGGTTTTCACGTGTCCAAGATGTGGCAAAGAAGCCATTAGAGTCGAGCTTGTCAAAGGCGAGCAGAACGCAATCCTACGCTGCGGAAGTTGCCAACTAAAGAGTGAACTGCCGACCAAACCAGCTTACGGTGAGATTGATGTGTACAGCAAGTTTATGGACCAATGGTACTCTGGAAAGGCAACGATAACAACTGCACCGCCCGCTGAATCCAAGCCGGGACAAGCATGATTGGGCAAGTGGAAAAATACCTTCTGAACAAGATTAAGCAGAACGGCGCAATTCACCTTACACTACTGGACCCAGAGAAAACATCACCTGAAGCTGCAGCAAAGACAGCTCACGAAGCTGAAAAGGATGGAACAGCAGCAATAATGGTCGGCGGCTCTACAGTGACGTCATCCCACCAACTTGAAGAAGTTGTGAAATCCATAAAGAAAGCAGTCAAGATACCGGTGATTCTTTTTCCAAACAACATCACTGGCATCTGTAGACATGCGGATGCACTATGGTTTATGTCGCTTCTTAACTCCGCGGACCCTTACTTCATAATAGGGGCCCACATTTTGGGTGCACCTTTAGTCAAAAAATTTGGCTTGGAGCCAATTCCCCTAGGCTACATTATTGCTGGTGAAGGCGGCGCAGCAAGTCTCATCGGACGTGCCTTTCCAATTCCTTTTGACAAGCCTGAACTTGCGGTTGCACATGCCTTGGCAGCAGAGTACCTAGGAATGCACTTCGTATATTTGGAGGGCGGCTCTGGAGTGCAAAAATCTGTACCGCCTAGCATGATCAAGATGGTTAAAAAGGTAGTCGCGGTTCCCTTGATTGTCGGAGGGGGCATAAGAACCAGAGATCAGGTGAGGGATATCGTGAACGCAGGAGCGGACCTTGTGGTCACCGGAAACATAACTGAGGAAGACACCGGAGTCAGACTGAGGGAACTGATAAGCGGCGTCAGAAGCAAATAGCCGTAAGCTACGCGGCGGAGGGGCTACTTGAACGTTACAATGAGCAAAACGTACCAAGAGTACGCCAAGTCCTTAGAAAGCAATCTGCAGCAGCTCTATGAAGTAGCTAGGAAAGCACGCGAGAAGCATCTTGATCCAGTACCGCGTCCGGAGATAGACATCGCCAGAGATCTTGCGGGGCTAGTTGAAGGCCTTGTAGGCCCGCCAGGAGTAGCAGCGAGCATACGGCAGCTGAGCAAGACGTTGCCGCGAGAGGAATTGGCTTTCAAGATTGCAGAAGAAATCGTGTACGGAAAGTTCAGTCGTCTGGCCGCGCAGGCGGCAGCTGAGCAGGCTGTGAGGACTGCTCTGGCTATACTGACTGAAGGAATAACAGCCGCGCCTTTACAGGGCGTGGCTCGCGTAGCCGTCAAAGAGAATCTCGACAAGAGCAAATACCTAGCAGTGTATTTCGCTGGTCCAATACGTTCGGCCGGCGGAACCGATCAAGCGTTGACTCTGGTCGTTGCTGACTTTGTTCGTCGATTGCTGGGGCTCGACCGATACAAGCCTTTGCCTGATGAAATCGCGCGTTTCATTGAGGAGCTACGACTCTACGAGCGTTCCATTGGCAGATTCCAGTACAAGATTTCCGATGAGGAATTGAGGAATGCTTTGGAATTGCTTCCAGTTGAGGTCACAGGCATTGAATCTGACCGACTTGAGGTTTCTTCTTTCCGCAATTTACCTCGCATTGAGACGAATCGTGTTCGAGGAGGGGCTCTCCGGGTCGTCAACGATGGGATAATAGGTCGTTCCACCAAGGCTTGGACCGTCATAGAGAAGCTTGGCATTGAAGGATGGGATTGGCTTAAGCGAATTCAGCAGATACAGAGGAAGAAAAACGCAGGGTTCATGGAAGACGTGATCGCTGGGAGACCGGTTTTTTCGTTTCCATCGCGTTCAGGCGGCTTCAGGCTTCGCTATGGAAGAGCTAGAAACACTGGGCTCGCGGCGTTGGGGGTGCATCCTGTAACAATGTTGGTTCTGCAACGCTTCATGGCGGCGGGAACACAACTTCGAATCGAGGCTCCGGGCAAGGCAGGCGTGGTTCTCCCGGTGGACGGTATTGAAACGCCTGTGGTGCGCCTAAAGGACGGCTCTGTTGTCCGTGTCTCATCGGGAAATTTCGAGAGCATTAAGGATCAGATTGATCGTGTCTTGTTTATCGGCGACATTTTGGTCAGTTTTGGCGATTTCCTCTACAACAACAAGCCTCTATATCCTTCTGGCATAACTGAAGAATGGTGGGCTCAAGAACTAAGAGCTGCAATTCAACAGCATTTTGGCAGCAACGTGGAAGAAGCAGCCTCAAAACTGCACTTCAGTTCCGGCCGACTTAGCAATTTGATGAATGACGGTTTAGCCGCGTCCATAAGCGGTCATGAAGCTTTGACCCTGTCCTCAAGACTTCGTATTCCACTGCATCCTCGCTACACGTATTTCTGGAAAGATCTATCTCCAGAGGAATTGATTCATCTGCGAACTTGGCTTCTGGGCGCAGATGTAGAAGTTGAGACCGATGTAGTCCAAGAGATAACTGGCAACAGAGAAGAGCTGGTGAAGGGGCTCCTAGAAAGACTCTGTATTCCTCACTACGTAAAGGACGACAAGGTGATAATCTCGGGCGGCGATGCTGAGACTCTCGCGGCATGCTTGGGCTGGAGCACCCGTGAACTGAAATATGAAGAAATCCAAGATGTATATCGCATGATTCAGGAATTCTCTGGTATAATTGTCAAAGAGAAAGCGCCCGCTTTCATTGGAGCTAGAATGGGGCGTCCTGAGAAGGCAAAGCGGCGGGAGATGCGTCCCTTGGTTCACGCGTTGTTTCCAGTTGGATTGTCTGGGGGCACTCATCGCAATTTGATCGACGCTGTGGCAAAGGGCAGCATTTCTGCTGATCTGACGAGGCGGCGTTGTCCCATATGCCGCGAGCTAACTTTTAGACTATTATGTCCCAAGTGCAACGCTGAGACCGTGATCGAATGGATTTGCCCGCAATGCAAGCGCGTTGCTAAAGATAATACATGTCCGGCTTGTGGGGCTTCAACTCGAAGTTTTGAGAAACAGCTGGTGGATCTGCGAGGTCTGATGAATGAAGCATGTGAGAGATTACATGTTTCGCTGCCGAATTCGGTG
>Ga0209636_10007956_pt1 | contig 10803 bp, 5 predicted proteins | sample DeeMarSWOR152_54_FD_187464 | JGI IMG/M metagenome (GOLD analysis project Ga0209636, IMG submission 187464) | Marine sediment microbial communities from White Oak River estuary, North Carolina - WOR-1-52-54 (SPAdes) (version 2) | ecosystem: Environmental > Aquatic > Marine > Intertidal zone >... | reverse complement strand
CGATCGTAAAAGAGCAGATCAGTGCGACTATCTCCACCAAAGTTACCAGGTATGATTTTGTCCCATGTATGACGCCAGTTATCAGATTTCTTGATCAATTGCATGTCACCACTTCCATGGAATATGTAGAACTCAGCTTCTCCTTTAAATGGGTTATAAGAGGAAATCCTCCTACTCTCTGAATTCACAGTGCAATTTATTTGTCCAACTTCATCATATTGAGTCCGTGTTTCTGAATCAATTAAAAGCACGTGTAATTCATATTTTCCTGACCCAATTTCTGAAGCATGTATCGCAACTGATCTATTCAATTTCATTTTTCCCTGACCTACTATAAACTCCTCAGAATCTTTTTGATATCGTTTTCTAGTAGATAAATTAAACAGTACTACTCTAATTCTCATTTTCCCTGATTTATTGGACTGTGAATTTCGGGAAATATCAGCTAAAATTGAGATATGTTCTGAGAAAATTATAGAACTTATGCTTCCTGCATGGTACATACTCTTGATATCACCTCCGTCGGGAGAATAAAAACACTGGGAGATGACTGCTTCAGGTGGATTTGGGTAATTTTTACTTATCACGAGAAAACCTCCCGGTTGGTATTCAGACCACCATCCAACTTCATTTGGATCAATTAACCTTAACATGCCGTCTTCTGGACGCATATATGGATCATGAATGTAATAATTGAACCTTCCCATATTTTGTTTGTATCCAACTATGACAATTGAATGGCCACCTACATATAAATCTTTTTTAGATTGTCTCTTATTTACTTCAAAAATGTAGTAATTTACAATCACAGGTTTTTCATTGTCAATAATATCTCTAATATCTTTTTCGCTTAGCTTATAATATATTTTGAAGGAGAAACCTTCTCCTATTACATAGTTTTCAACTTTTTTTCCAAAAATCCAATCAGACTTTGGAATCCCGTCTTTTGGATCTCTAATGTTCAGAGCATTCGCCACATCCCCTGGATGAACATTTTTTCCATAATACCGCATTACCATCGCCAATGCCGAAATCGTGCACCAGTTGGTATCCCCTTGATTATAGTATGGGACAGGTAAGGGATTGGGATGATTTTTTCCAATAACGCTAACTGGGACTATTCCTAGTACCAAGCATAATAAGAATATCCCAACTAAAATTCTTTTTTTCATTTTCTTTTCCTCCCGATGTTTTTTCTTGCCTGAAAGGATATTCCATCAAGGAGAATTTTTTTACTCCCTAATGTTTTCATCCTCTCGTTATTAATTATTCTTCGGAAGGAAAGTATTTAAAAGTTTTCCTTGTGGATTTTTATAATGTTGGAAAAATAGGATTGAAAAGCTCCGCAATGGTAGACGTGATCATTTGATCAGCGCAATACAAATTGGAACATGTATTGATTTCAAAATAACTGATACTAAGATCTGAATACACGCTCATTATCCTTTTCAGAGGTCAATGCACTCACCATGGTTTGAATTTGCCTACAACATTATCATGGTACTTGAGATCGCATTTAGCAAAGTGTGCAACCCATGATTTTTTTGAATTTTCATAGAATTTAGTTTTTAATTATCCACCGTAAATTGAAAGACAGGTCATTTTCACGTTAAATCACTGAATGATTCTCAAAAAGCTCCTACCATAGTATGTAAGTCTTCCCTTACTTGATTTTTCCTGGTATCAGGCAAGCTATTCCAAAAGGAGACAAATTTATTGAAGAGAAGGCCATTGTACTCACGATGTTCCAATAACAAATCTGCATTGCAAGCTATTACATGATAAGGGTTGAATGTGTCGCTCTGGGCTATATTCCTCCACTCTCTGTCTCCATATGCTTTGAAAAACGGATTTGCTAGTTGATTTAACACTTGAGGACTGAGACTCCTCATTTGCGGAGAAGTTATTGTTGGAAATGGATTAAAATGTTTGTTTCTTAACAAATCTCCCAAGTAATCAAAGGAACGAATATGGATTCCCAGGTTATCTGCGTATTTATTTCTGAAAGGAAGTAATTCTCTGATATTTGACCTTTTACCAACAATTACCGTAAGCTTAAAATTCGGTTTCCCAGCTCGATCAATCAAACTAGCAGGAAACAACTTCTTAACTTCGTTAGGATTTTCTTCCACCCAGTTTTTCCAGTCCAGCACCTGTCTAATGGAATGTGTGAGTCTTGCTGAAGGATCAGACCTAGAAGTGAATAACTTCATATGAGGGGTCTCAATCTCTATGAGTTCATACCCAATTCCAAGGCTGTACTGGTCAGTTAGAACGACAAAATCAACCTCATATTGACTGCTTAATCTCAATTTTGATATTAGAGGTATCTTGTTTCCTTCGGAAAAGAAAACCCCAGCATGATCTGCAAGAAATTTATGATACTTGTTCTCTTTATTCTTTCTATTATTTAATAATCCTCCTCATTCAAAAATTACGTCTTCCTTGATTTCTCTTGCCTCAGAATCTAGGAAATCCCAAGGATATAGCTCTCCAGAATCTGCTTTTTCCATAGCTACTCTTTATAGTTTGAATACTTATATATCTTTCAGTGTCGATCGCCAAGATTATGACAGTCAAAAATCCCAGAAGCTGATCAATTCTTGAAATGAGAGTCACTTCCTCATCTTTTGTGACAATGGCCAAGAGCTGTTTTGCCAGGACCTTGCCACAAGATTCATATTCTCACCTAGAATGACCTCATCCTAGGTAACACATCTCAATAGAACATGGTCCTCTGTGATTTCTACACATTCATAGGTTCCCCTTTCTACTTATATTGATGCGCCAACTTCTACCTACAGTGTACATGGAAGTAAATACCTGTAGTTTTTCTTTTCTAATTCTTTGACTACTTTTTGTAATCACCTCATTTTGTACCATAGTTCCTCTTTTTCGAGTTCTTCCAAGATAGTGCCATATCAATCCCAGTTTCAGTAGACCACGCAGTCTTGTGTTCAATTGAACATCAACTGCAGCTGGAAAGGTACGAACACATATTAGATTCCGCTTGAGTTTCTGAAGTAAGAAACTCCACATCCCTCATGATAATGTGCGCTGCTCTAGCCATTGATTCAGCAGCTTCACCAATTTTCGTAATTACCTCCATGCAGGAGACTAAATCTTCAGAAAGTTTTACCTGGTTCTGGGCTAACAGTCTCTGGGCATTGCGAATGTCTTTAACACTTGTGTCTAATCTTTCTTCAATTTCTTGAACCTCTCTATCAAGTTCTTTTTTCAACATTTCAACCTTTTCTGGTATTTCTCTTAATTTCTTTCTATCAATTTTACCAGTAACTACATCATCAACAAAAGCCTCCAATTTCTCAGTTAACTGGTGGGCTTCTGGACCTTCAAACTCAAAGTGTAGTGACTTTGATTTATCAATTTTCATGACATATTTAATGAGTTCACCTGTTTGATCTACTGTTACTACCTTACTTTCAAAATATAGTAACCCTTTTCTTATAACATTCCGGGAAAATGGATCATCTTCTATTGCTTCGTGCTGTAATCTAACTTCAGCAGGTTCTGTTAAATCAATGGTCATGCCATAATCTCGTAGTCTGTCAATAACTTCATTAACAAAATCAATAACTTGATCATGGAACTCAAAGGGTGACGTAAAGATAAAAGGGTGCTTGGGTAGGATATTGACGAAGTGACCTGTAGGGTCTTTTGACTTGAAAATGTATGCTTCAGTGAAGTGTTTGTGAATTCTTTTCTTATCAAAGATCCACCCAGTCCCTTTCAATCTATTGTGATTGCATTTCAATAATTTGAACTGGATAATCATGCGGTGTGCATTCTTCTGCTGCCAGGCAATGTAATCATCAAAGGTTTCTAACACATCAAGTGGATCAGTTTCTTGGTCTGAATCATGTAACCCATCAGGTGGCTGATATGAATTCTCAACAGGCTGGTATAGTGGCTGGATTTTTGAAGACTCTTTACCAATTTTTGAGCCACTTTTTACCACTTCAAAAAACGTGGTTAACCCATTAACTGCCAGTTCTGTGGGTACAAAAACGAATTGATTTTTTTCCCTTTTAATTATGATTAGCTTTCTCTTTTCTAATTTTTCAGTATATTTTTTTACCATATACCTGGAAATGTTATTTTTTCTGGATAATTCCCTTTCAGAGAATCGTTCATACTTATTGTCCTTGGATAGTATATCCATTAAAATATTCTTCTCCACAGGATCCAACCCACTACGACCTCTTGTACACCTACCCAAGTGGCTGAAATTTTTCAAAAGTTTCTCAAAAGTTTTGCTATCATGGTCCAAAAAATTTTTATCTGAAAATGCGTAGTGTCCCCAGGATATTTTGATAGCTCTCTCTTCCTTAATCAAATTTCTCAAGTGGTAATGAGCTGTAGACCGGTCCACTTCAGCAAAGTGAGCAATGTCCTTGAGCTGATGTATGTTGTTTGCCAATGCCTGCAGAATCAGAGATCTCGTTGTAGTATTCTTTTCCTGTACATTAGTTCCTGTTACACGTGTAACATTTTTCCTGTCAGTCTGTTCATGTCCCGGGATTGATGCCCTGGTAGCGGTTAAATCCTTTTCCTTAATGCTGATGTTGTTGGTGTCAGTGGCGTTGGTGGACGCACACGTTGAGTCAATTTGTGTAGGCTCGCAGGGTTCATAACACTTTTCGGGCTGCTCACTGATCTCTGCATGGGCCTGTATGGCAGCTTGTTCACAATAGATTTCATCTGCCCGTCTGAAAAGCTCACAAGATTCATCATGTCCTTGACTGGGCTGTTCACAGATCTCTTCAGGTCCTGCATCAGGTTGTTCATGCTGTATCAAATTTCCATCAACATACACTTTCCATTCCCATTTCTTCCAGAAGCTTCTTTTAACCCTTTCCTCACTTTCAGCAAATCTTTGACAGTCCTCTCTATCTACAGGTAGGTTGATGTGATTAAATTTCCAGCAACCATCAAATATGAGCTTGCGGCTATAAGCTGAATACTCTTCGACAATGACTGCATGTCTACAGTGCAAACACGTGTGTAAACACGTGGGAAGTCTGTCGATCACCTGGCTCCCTTTCCTTTTATTACACTACCGATGACCCAGGTTACTGGGTTCCTTTCTGCCAGCAACGACCCGGATAGCTTTCCGTTCGTGTTTTTTGATTTTTGACTTCAATCTTCGTGAAATCACCTCTTTACTGTGCATTTTCTTTCTCTGAAGAAAGAGGTGTCTAAGAGAAGCACAAGTTCTGTAAATGACTAAAGTGCTCGTTAGACACCTACAACTATTGATTGTTACCACCAGGGTCTATCCCGTTATCCTGGTAGCTTCTTTGAGATCCTTACTTTTTGCACCTCCATTTCATTTCTTTATCACCTCAATACTTCGGGACATGCTTTCTGTACAGCTCCCCGTAGGTACTCTTGGCCACATGCACGTACCTCATGGTGCTCTGGATATTCCTGTGCCCCAAGTGCTTCTGGACCACTACCACATCACAATCATTGGCAATCAAGTTGGTAGCAGCTGTATGCCTCAACGTGTGAGGAGAAACCTTGGTCTTCATTACACCATTCTCCTTATAGGTCCGCAGACCCGCCATCAAAGCATACTTTTTAACTAACCGATTGACCCGAGTCCTTGAGATCCTTCTCTTCTTCTGGGATACAAAGAGGGGCTTTTCAGTGTCAACTCTCGTCTTTAGATAGCGCTCTATTGCCATGATACACTTCTCTGTTACCATAACTGTTCTATCTATCCTGTTCTTGGTGTTCCTCACCGAAATAGTGAACTCTTCGAAATCAATGTCTTCTCTGTCCAGATTGCACATCTCACTGACCCTTAATCCACCGTATAACATCACAAGTACCATAGCGTAATCTCTGAGATTATCAATCTTGTATAACAACGACTTGGCTTCCATCACCGTGAGATAGTCTATTTGCTTGACACGCTTTTTGGGAGGCTTTAAATTCAACTCCTTCCCGGTGAATTCGTAGTAATGCTTCAGAGCAAACAGAATATTCCTCACTGTAGACGCTTTCTTTTTCTCTTTCAACAGTTTGTCAACGTACTTCACTGCATCCTTTCTGCTTGGGTTTGGTGTATCTACCCATCTCAGAAATCGCCCCACTGAATAGCAGTAGTCTTTAGTTACTCCCTCAGAAATCCCTTTCTCGACTCTCAAATAGACTGAGAAGTCTTCCAATATATCGTCTAGCACTGAAATCATACTATCACCCTTGTTCTGTTTTCCGAACAGCAGCCCTTGAAAAAAACGGTGACAAGATAAAGACTTGTTCCGTCTAATGAAACAAGAACTCTTGAGAAAGAAGCAACATTTGCCCTTGAATCTCCGAAAAAACTCATGTATAACGCTGAATAGGAAGGTTCAAATGATCCTGTTTTACAAAACAAAATCGAAGGTCTTGTAACCAGAACTGCATACAGCATATCTTCAATTTATCTTGAAGATAAATAATTGCGAAATTCACCATAAAGTGTAGTTTTCTCAAGAAAGAAATAGAGGGAAAATTGGAAGATTTACAACGCCACCGAAAGCTTTATATATGAGATATGAGGAGTTATAATAGCTCGCGATTATGCCCCGGTATAAGACACACAGTATCCTCTCCTTTTCCTCCAGGGGCTAGGATGCGAGAAGGGGCTCCTCGATTTTCGGGGGGCCTTTGCATTTTCTCAGTTTGTTGTTACTACTCTTACATATCTGAGGTAAGTTGAAGAAGGTGTTTGTATAAGTTGAACTCTCAGAAAACTGGAATGCTCATGCGACAGTACATTTATTATCTTTACTGGCATATCATTGTCACTGCCTCTATTCAAAATTGTCAACCTTTCTGGTGGTATAAAGGTTAAATCTCTTTCAATATCAAAAAATAGTACAGAACCAAAGAGAATAACCTGTTACACGTGTAACAAATGAGACAGCGCCAAATAAGTGGACACTCCTCCTATCGGTAATTTTATATAGTGACTGTTGTATCCTGCCCTATGAACCGATTGTTCCTCGTGTACATCTTCATACTCATCAGTGTGTTATCTCCCCCCCTTTCAGCCCAAGACGAGGTCATATACTTCTATGAGGAAGGGTGTCTCCAGTGTGAGAACGTGTCTTTTATCCTCAATGAACTTTCACAGGAGTATCCTCTACATATTATAGAATATGATGTTGGGACAGTAGAAGGGTATACTCTTTTCGAGCAATATGGATTTACCACTACTCCAGCCCTCATCGTAAATGGAAAAAAACTGGAAGGGAAAATTGGAAGATCAGACATTCTCAAGGCTTTATCCCGTGGCTATGAATGGTACCATTTTTTGGCCGCTCTCGTACTGGGATTACTCTCAGGATTATCACCCACGTTGATGGAAATGCATGGTGATATCATTTCTGAAGTAGCACGAACCACTAGAGAGGAAACAGATGTAGTAATGAGGTCTTTACTCTTTTTTGTGGGGATTTTCTGTATTGTATTGTGTCTCTTTTTTGTCTTCGGTATTGGATTATTCCGCTTTTTGGCCCCCCTTTTGGGGATTGCACTCTCTTTGAATTTGTTGAATTCAGGGCTGCACTCTTTTAACTCGTACACCAAAATTGATCTGTATATAAAGGCAAAATTCATCACGTTAGAATCGTCTTCTGTACTGAAACTGGGGGGGTTACATGGAATATTGAAGTTTTCTGATTCAGTGCCCATGTTCCTTCCTTTACTATACTTCATCATTACCAGAGGGAAATTCTCTCAGGATCTCATTTTGGTTGTGTTATTCTGTACAGGGGTAGTAGTGTCCTATCTTGTCATACTGGTATTAGCAATCGTGCAGATCAACCTCTTCAGAACGTTTAAGAATGAACGGTTCAGCCAGCTGTATTTTTCTGTATCAGGTCTCTTTGCCATGGCAGTTTCTGTATTATTATTGTGGGAGATTATGGGTGAGATTCACCTGTGGATAGCTGTGGTTTGTGCTGTGGTTGTCATTACTATCTCAGGAGTCTTGATAGGGTTTAAGAGAAGAATCATCTACTGATCTTCTGAACACTTACTGCTTAGAACCTACTTTGATAGTCTAAATAGTACTAAGTTATATTTACAAAAAGTGAACTGTTACACGTGTAACAATTCAAGATAACCCCCAATTATTTGATAATCATTACAGCACAGCAGATGCCTAAACCTTTTTAAATATCCCCAGTAAGTAACCTTCATGAAAAAAGTGTTCATAGTTATCATGCTTACAGGGTTACTTCTCATGCCAGTGAAGGCAGAGAAAATTAGTATTATCTTCTTTTACACGCCAGGATGCGATCACTGTGCCCAGGTTGAAGAATGGCTTGAAGAGTTAAAAGCAGAATACGGAGAAGATATTTCCATCAGGTACGTGGATGTACTGAACAAGGAAGGCTGGGACGAATTCAAGAGTTATCAATTTTCAGTCACTCCTGCTGTGGTGGTCAATGAGGAGATCAGACTTCAATTCATGGATATTACCAGGGAGAGCCTTAGAGATGCTGTTGAGAAATCACTGGGCACGACCTCGACAGATATGAGGCTTCCGGTGTTGGTTATTGGTGTCATCTCAGGGACGACGGCCTGCGTTTTAGCAGTGGCAGCCTTCATGTTTGCTATGGTCACTTCTTCTGGTAACAAATTCAGGACGCTGTTATTTATTGCTCTCTCTTTCGGATTGGGATTGATTTTTGTGTTCATGGTGATGGCAGCCCTTTTGGCTGTGGGGTCCTACTCTTTGACAGGAGGAGGAGCATCTGTTGTCCGGTTTTATGTATCACTGTTTCTGGGATATTTCGTTTTAGTATTGGGGATAAACCAGTTTAACTATGCTTTTGAATTTGTGAAGCTTCCTGTATCCACGAAGCGGTTCTTCGAGCGCCTTCTTGAAGGGTTGTTGAGTAAGAAAGGGTATATTGGAGCTTTTCTGTTTGGGATCTTATTTGCTCCGGTAAAACTCCCTTGTGCGCTGCCTGCTTTAGGACTGATAATGGAGGATATTCTGGTGAAGGGAGATTTGATTGAGGGGTTAATCTTGGCTCTTGTGTATGGTATTGGGGTTTTGATCCCCTTGGTTGCAGTAGCTGTTATCAGTGGAGGTTCTGCCCAGTTTGCCTCGAAGCTGAGATGGAGTGATACATACCGGAAGGTGAGCTGGGGAATAGGAGGTGTAGTGGTTTTAGTGGTGGCAGTGTGGATATTCTGGAATGCATTCAAGATTCCTGAAACGGTGACACAAGAGCATTATGTAGCATTTGTACTGGTGGGGGTGGCGACTATAGTGGTTATGGTGTTGTTCATTAAATATGGGGGAGTTATAACCAAGAGTAAAACATGGAAAAAAGCTTCAAGAGGGTTACAGAAGAAGTTCCGGTAGAAGGAGGTGCATGAAAACAGAAGCCCTATTTGTATAGTGGAGATACCTTTTCCTTTTGGAAGCCCTAGGTCAGCTGTCAAGAATCTGTAATAACTCTTTGGCTTTCTCAGAGGTAGTAGACGGAACCCTCACTGAAATATTTGATACGTCCTCACCCAGTTTAACGCTCACTGTAGTCTAACCATTCTTGTACCCATTATTGTGACCATTGTCAGGATTTCACATATTTTTTAGTATATTTCAGAAAAATTGTCATCAAAAAAGTGATAATTGCAAAAGAAATTACCCCTTTTAAATTGCTTATCAACGTGTTTGGCAAATCCTGTCCCACAACTGCCATGTATAACAGAAGAACTCTCATTCTAAGAGAGGGAATAGCCTCAATTGAACCAATTACAGGAAGGACAAACTGCCTTAGAGCAAAGGAGCTAGGTATCACTATCAAGAGTACTATCATGATCCGTAACAATGAAACAAGAATAATGACAATCCCAATATGGTTCCATGAAATGTAGTCATAGTATACAATGAATAGAGCTGCCACCAAGAGGGCATTAAGAATATGAGCAGCTGCACCATGAAGAAAATACCCTGTCATAAAATAAAGTGGTGTTCCCACAGCAAAATCAGCCAATTGAATAACCAAGAGTATGCCAACTGCATACGTAAACAATAACCTGAAAGAGGGTGGGTTGCGCAAATCTGTAATATAGCTGTCTTTTTCCAGCGTGTCAAACCGTCTGTACAGGTCAGGATGAGTAGAAAGAATGCCACCGAGTTTCTTACTGCTGAACATCATCAAACAGGAGGAAGCGAACAGCATGCGTGTTGATTTTGCAGAAGCCAATCTGTAAAGAGTTCTTTTAAGAACATTTTTGTCAACCACAAGAGAAGCTCTCGCGTCAGCAGCAATCTCTCTCAGTCGAGAAAACCACTGAATCCCCAAGGCAAGAGGGAAATATACAAGAAAAACGACAATGATGAGGGCCCAAAATCTTAGAGAAAACAAGAAAATACTTATAGGAACGCCAACGGGCAAAAAAATATACAAAAATCCCAAAAGAATAAACAAGGGGGAGATGAAAATAGTTCGCCGTGCAGCAGCAAAATATGCCATTAAGGTAACATCCCTATTTTTGGTGTGAGCTATCTCATGGGCGAGAACTGCTTTCAATTCTTCATCATCCAGGTGTGTTACTAACCATTTACTGACCACAATTGTTGATTCACCTTCCCTCTTTCCCAGATTGAAGCAATTGGCAAGATTTTCAGTAGCATATAGGATGGCTGGAGGTGAAATTCCCATTTTTGAAGCTATTTCCTGTGCCAGAGAATACACATGCCCATACTGAATGGGGAGAGGTCTCAAGGAATACCACACTCTGATGAAGGTGGGTGTCATGTACCAC
>Ga0209636_10007955_pt1 | contig 10805 bp, 9 predicted proteins | sample DeeMarSWOR152_54_FD_187464 | JGI IMG/M metagenome (GOLD analysis project Ga0209636, IMG submission 187464) | Marine sediment microbial communities from White Oak River estuary, North Carolina - WOR-1-52-54 (SPAdes) (version 2) | ecosystem: Environmental > Aquatic > Marine > Intertidal zone >... | reverse complement strand
AAAAATATCTGTCTGGGTATACAGATTGTCGGATTGGAAGCGAGCCCCGAGGGCAGGCAGGTCCTCCAGCGGCTGTGCAATGTTGTCGAGAACTATTTCCAGATAAACCAATCCGGCGCCAAGCAGCAGGAAATGAAGGGGGCCCCAAACATAAAGGGCTTTTCAGAATCCCCGCCGATACGCACCGTGTAACGGGCATACGTTGCTATTTGTATCCCGCAAGCCAATTCACACGCAACCATATACGTTTCAGTCGCCGGGGTGAGATTATTCTTCAGTTTCCAACTTTGCGGCCCCTTCGAGAGCGGGCAAAACGGTCTCTCTCTTACGGATTACCCTGTAATAAAACCATTTCACAAAGCTGATTGCTGCAAAACCACAAAAAATCAATACCAAAGCCGCCTGTCTGCTCCAGAAAATAAAAAGGATAAACAACAGCAACCTGATAAGATGTTCGAAAGGTTTCTTGCCCTTTATATATTGATTGAGGATATGCGGATATCGAATCCTGCTGACCATCAATATCGCGACTCCCAGGGCCAAAAACGGCAGGGCGTAAATAACAACACTTTCACAGAAGCCAAGATATGCCGGGGTGTCACCGGCTGAGAGCTCCGGCAGTATTATTTCCTGATGGAACAATATCAGGCTAACTATTACCCCTGCCGCAGCGGGAGTCGGCAGACCTATAAAACTCATATGAACAGACTCGTCCTCCTCGTTTTCGACATTAAACCTGGCCAATCGAATAGCGGCGCAGCTTATATACGCAGCCGCTGCCAGCCAGATGAAGCGCTGCAGGAAACTTGCAAAAGTAACGTTGAGCCGGACAAAGCCGGCCAATCTGTACTCATGTAAAACTTCCAACATCAAGAAGGCCGGCGCCACACCGAAGCTGATAATATCACAGAGGCTGTCGAGCTGGCCTCCGAAGCTGGAAGTGCTCTTGCTCATTCGAGCGAGCCTTCCGTCGAGCATATCGGCAATCATTGCCAGCAGGACCATATATCCGGCCATCGCAAATGCGCCTCTGCCGGCGAAAATGATGGCCGCGAAACCACATACCCCGTTGAGAATTGTTATAAGAGAGGGCAGGACCGTGACGTACTTCAGCCTCTGCTTTCGCACCCGCCGCAACAAACTCTCTTTTGCAGCTTCTGTTTTTAATCTGGTCATAACTCGTACCTTACAAGAGGTGTCAGCCCTGCTTTGACCTTGTCGCCTATCCGGACCAGACACTTTGCGCTTTCACAAACTGGCACATACAATTCCGCCCTTGAGCCGAATTTTATCATTCCGAATTTCTCTCCGCAACTCAATTCTTTTCCCTCGCTTGCATCGCAGACAATTCGCCTTGCGATTGCGCCGCTGATTTGCCTGACAATCAGCCGCTGCTGGGGGCTGTCAGTCCTGAGTAAGCTCAGATTGTTGGATTCATTAATCCGCCCGGACTGCGGGTTTGCGGCGTTCTTGTATTTGCCTTTCTTATAGGTTATTTTCTCGACTCTTGCGTTACAGGGTGCGCGATTGATGTGAGTATTAAAGATGCTCAAAAATATTCCGATACGCAGCGCGGCTTCGCCAATAAAGTTATCTTCGTCCACAATCTGAATATCAGTCACCCTTCCGTCAGCCGGCGCCAACAGCAGATTTTTATCCGAAGGCGGGCTCCGATAAGGGTCACGGAAGAACGTCAACACCCATATCGCAATAACAGCCAAGAGGGCTTCTACCGAAAGAATAACCCACGGCGGCAAAAAAACCTTCCCAGCCAGCGGCCAAACAATCATCGCCGCAAGCACGACCGCCGGATAAACAGCTACCTGCGGCCAACCGTATTTCGTCAGCGGTATTCTCATAGGCAAATATAGTAATCTCCAGCCGGCGGACAATCAAGGCCGTTAGAGACTTTTTTCGTATTTCTCCAACGAAGTCAAAAAAAAGGCCGACATAAGAGGCATCGGCCTTTCGGAGGAGGGTGATGACATAAGATTTTATCCCGCACCAAATTCCCTTTTACGTCTGCGACAGCATACAATGAGGTGCTAACAGCTGCATTTTGCCTCCTACAACGAAGCCGCAGGTTTTTTTGCGCGGAAAGAACTCTTCCTTTATTTATAGACATGAAATAACCTGAAAAGTTGCAAAGTTTTAGTAAAACCTGTTTAAAACTCATAAAAACCCGATTACACTTGGTCATTTCAGGAGGATTAACAAAATAAATCCTGCCTAAAAAAAGGCCGACCCTACGGGGATCGGCCACTTGAAGGAGTATCATACAGGATCTCAAGTGCCGCCTACACTCACAGAATAGTTATTTCACAAACTATCCTGTGAGGGCGGCCTCGAACTCCTGCTTCTATTAATAATAGACGTTAGAGAACCTAAAAAGTAACAGACTTTTTTGTAAAATTTCTGTAAAATTACATAAAAACGGCGATTCTGGGTCCCTTTCCCGTATAAAAAGGCCGACCCAACAAGATCGGCCAATTAAGAAGAAGGAGTATCATTCAAAATCTCAGAAGCCGCATACACTAATGTGACAGCTCTTTTGCTAAGACTGCCGCGCGAGGCTGGTACTGCTGCTCCTATTTATATAGACGTAAAAGAGCCAAAAAAGTTACAAATACTTTTGTAAAATACGTGTAAAATTACTTGAAACCGGCGTTTCCGAACCAACAAAGGCCGAGCCGAATCCGCCTGGCCTGTTTGCGCCCTCCATTGGACAGGACTTTAATGTCAGTTTTTCACAACCCCTCAGAGGTCATTTGTCTCTGGGACAGGAACAAGCTGGGCGTCCGGTGTAAATTTAATTTGGCCTAAAGATTATTCAAACACACATTTATTTATTACCCTTTGGCAAGGTCTCCGGATCAAAAATACCCTCAGGAAATTCCGGATCTGTATTAAGAAAGATTCGAAGGATCCCGATTCTTTTTGGATACCATTGTCCGGTATCTGTTTGTCCAAATTCAGTAACTTCTCGATCCCACTGCGTCTTTTCCTCGGGAATCCTGTTGGGATCAAGTCCCTCAAGCCATGATTTGTCCCTTTGCCAGGGTGCATTTCGTACATAATGCTCTACAAACACCTGACATATATAATCGCGTTGGGGATTGAGGTACCACAGACTTTTGCAAGGTAGTGTCGCCGAGCCTTTGTATACTTGTCCCTGCCAGAGACGTTGCAGGCAAATCAACTTTTTTCGTTTTGAGTACTCGTCCTCGATAACTGTAATCGGCGGCTCTCCAGGGATTCCGAGGCTCAGCCTGTATAGCGGCCAACCCCAACTTCCAAGTCCATAAAGCAGATAATTCCTTTCGGGGTCATGCACTGGAGGTTTAGAACTCCACTTTTTTGTTTTTAAATCGCATGAGAGCCTATAATGGTACTCGTTGTCATAGAGCGTTATCAACACGCAGCCGCTGTGCTCGCCCTGGGTCCACCACTTAAGCTGTGAATCAAAAGTATTTCCCATCTGAGCAGAGTATTTTGGCCAGTTATCAAGGTACTCCAGCCAATCGACAGGCTGGTATTTCTCGTATCTCTGAAGCCTTCCATCGTTATAAACCCGTGTGACTTCATCAATTACATCTGCGCCGATTCGCTCGATATGATGATAGTTCATACTTACCGCAATATATCGCGACGGCGCATTCCGGCGGTACGCCCTGTAAGTGTTAAATATCTCCTCGGCCTCCGGCTTCGTGCGGTCATCAATGACAGCAGCCGACCTTGGTGCCCCAAGTTCATAGATATCCGCCGGCCCGTCATCAGGATAATCAAAAATCATTTCACCCACCTCAATTACATTGCCGTCAGGTTTATACCCTCTAAGCTTCAACGTCATAATTAAGTGGGTGTCGCTGTCCACCATAAAGAGCCATTCCTCAACACCCTTACTTCCCTTATTTCCCCTCGGAACTCTAACTTTATATATTTCAACATCGCTTCCGTCATATTCGTCGTTCTTACGCGTTACCTGAACTCCTTTGTTTTCACTCAGTTGCTCTATAGTTTTTTCCATCAGTTCCCAAGGCGAACCGGCTCCCCCAGCGAACTTTCTCTCCCTAAGACTGTAAATAGTTATTTGCTCTGTACATGGGTCGTATGCGTACGCCACTTGCCTGCTATAATCGTAGAAAGTCAGCTTGCCATTCAGTTCTTTGCTCGCTTCAACCTTTAACGTGAAAGAGTACCAATATTGGTATTCCTCTTTGTGGTCTTCTCGCTGATCCTGGAAAAAAGTGTGTGCCCAGGGCATTTTTTTCATGTTCTCCATAACCTGGCCTAATGCGACACTTGATCCATCAATTGAGCTACCGAACCAGGTTACAATAATCGTTACTGCAACGATTATCACGGCTGCGGCAGCGAGTTTCATAAGAGGACTCTTAATAAAGCTCATGACCAGGGGCTTATCATTAATTCCGCCTGATTCACTAAATGGCACGGTTTCAACGCGGCTCATTACATTCTCGACGAGCGAGTCTTCGGAACCTATCGCCCGGCCTAACTTTTCCAATTTCTCTTCGATGGTTTCTTTGTTGGTCATTTTTTCGACCTCTCTAATGTAGTCCGCAGGCGTTTGTGCGCCCGTGAAAGCTGCTTGGTTACGGTACCGACACTTCGACCAAGTATATCAGCGACTTCTTTTACGGAATGGCCGGAGAAGTATCGAAGCATTATCACCTGCATTTCACTTTTTGGCAGCTTTATAACCGCAGATAAAAGCCATTGTCTTTCCTCATCAAGACGGCCATTGCGATCATTACTCCCCGTTGAAACAACCGTTTCCATAGAGGACTGTCCGTCCTGTCGACGCACGCAATCAAGTGCACACCTGCGAGTGATTTTCATCAGCCAGGCTCCGAAGGCCGCCGGCTTTCGCAATCCGGGCAGATTCTCATAGGCAGTTACGAAGGCATCCTGCGATACGTCCGTAGCCGAATGGTAGTCGCCCAAAACGTCAAGTGCTGCCGCACGAACCGGACGCTCGTAACGCTTAACAAGCACTCCAAAAGCCTGCTTGTTTCCATTTAGAACGGCGTTTACTAATTCAGCATCTGATTGCACCTTGCAAAGTCTCCACATCGGAATCGAAGCGCTTCTGCTAATAAGAGCGAATCGAAAGCAAAAATGCGACAAGAAAAAAAATTTCCCCAGTCCACCACAGGCGGATTGACGGGGCAGGAAAAACCCTGTAACCTTGGCGGCAATTGCCCGCCCGTGGCGGCAGCAGCGAATTTCGAATAAGAAATAAGGAAAGGACATAAGATGTTCACAACGATTGTTGACGTAATGGCAAGGGAAATACTCGATTCCCGCGGCAACCCGACCGTCGAAGTCGATGTGCTGCTTGATGACGGCTCGTTCGGCAGAGCGGCGGTGCCATCCGGAGCCAGCACAGGCGCATACGAAGCGATCGAGCTTCGAGACACAAAGGCAAAACGCTATATGGGAAAAGGCGTTACCGCGGCCGTCAAAAACGTAAACGAAGTTATCGGGCCAGAAGTTGTGGGTACAGACGCAACGCAGCAGGAAGAGCTCGACCGGCTTATGATTGAGCTGGACGGCACGGCCAACAAAGGCAAGCTCGGCGCAAATGCAATATTGGGCGTTTCGTTAGCGGCAGCAAAGGCGGCGGCGGATTCTGCCGGACTGCCTCTGTACCGTTATTTAGGCGGATGCAATGCAAATATTCTGCCCGTGCCGATGATGAATATTCTCAACGGCGGAAAACACTCGGACAACAACGTCGACTTCCAGGAATTTATGATTATGCCGATAGGCGCAAAAAGTTTCCCGCAGGCTTTGCAAATGGGAGCGGAAGTCTTTCATACTTTAAAATCCGTGCTGTCCAAAAAAGGTTACGCCACATCGGTCGGCGACGAAGGCGGCTTTGCGCCAATGCTCAAAAGTAACGAGGAGGCGCTGGAAGTCATTATGGACGCAATCAAAAAAGCCGGCTACAAAGCCGGAAAGGACATCGCAATTGCACTGGACCCCGCTGCTACCGAAATGTTCGACAGCAAGACAAACAGCTACAGGTTTTTCAAATCCAGCCCGAAGAAAAAAATCTCCTGCGATGCCTTGATTGCGCACTGGGAAAAATGGGTGGACAAGTATCCCATCATTTCAATTGAAGATGGGCTGGCCGAGGATGACTGGACCGGCTGGAGCAAACTTACCAAAAAGCTCGGCGATAAAATCCAACTGGTCGGCGACGATTTGTTCGTAACAAACACCAAGCGTCTCGCGAAAGGTATCAAGCTCAACAGCGCAAACTCGATATTGATTAAGCTCAATCAGATAGGCACACTTACGGAGACATTCGAGGCCATCAATATGGCCCGTAAAGCGGGCTGGACGGCCGTCATCAGCCACCGAAGCGGCGAGACAGAAGACAGCACAATTGCCGACCTGGCCGTTGCCACAGGCGTCGGACAAATAAAGACCGGCTCACTTTGCCGAACAGACAGAATCTGCAAGTACAATCAACTGCTCAGAATAAATGAAGACCTTGGTTCGGCCGCTCAATACTCCGGCTCTAATCTCGTGAAAGGGTGAAACGTCAATAAGTAAAAAAGTAAATAAGTAAATATATAAACTCACTTACACATAAAGGCATCCGCGAACTGCGAGATACGAAATTGCGAAGGCAAAATATCATCCGAGTGTTCTTGTTTGTTGTCTTTTTCAGCATCGGGGCGGCAGCACTGAGCGGCTCTGTTCTCTGTGCCGATTTGCTCCAATACTACCATAACAAAGGGCTGCTGAAAGCAGAGGAGGAATTATCAAACAAGCTCAAATCCCTGAACGCCGACTACGATGCACTGCTGCAGCAGCTAAGAGACGACCCCAATCTTATCAAGCGCATCGCCCTTGTTACGCTCGGCAAAGAGGCCGATGATGCAAACACCATTTACCCAAAGGCAACAGCCGAGCAATTAGCCGCCGCCAGAAAGGCCCTGACGGAAGAGACAATCTCAGAACCTGCTGAGACGACACCACCCCGGTGGCTTACCCGCTGCAGTGACCCACGCCGGCGAACAATGCTTTTTTTTGCCGGCGCCGGCCTAATCCTTATCTCGTTTATATACTTCGGTCCGGTTAAAGAGAAGACTCAGGAAGAAAACAAAAGTAAAAAACGCAAATAGAGCGAAGCTGTTTTTAATCCTTCCCAGCAGTTCCTTTACACGTTCTGCATCTGTGCACCCAAGGCCACTCTAAAGATAGCACCACTTGGTTTGGCGGTGATGATTTCCACGAAACCATTGTGCGCCTGGGCAAATTTTTTCACGAGTGCAAGACCCAGACCCGTTCCGGTGGTTTCACGTGTAGCTTCAGACCCGGTGCGGTAGAACTCCTCAAAGACCTTGTATTTTAATCGATGAGGCACGCCGGGGCCGTGGTCCTCTACTTCGAGCAATATGAATTGGCTGTCGCTTTTGGTTCGGACCGTAATAGTCCTGTCTTTTGCATTACGCGCGTACTTAATTGCGTTGTCGAGCAGGTTAACAACTATCTGTGTAACCGCGTCCCGGTCGAAAGCCCTTTGTCCAAGCTTCCCGAACTCTGTCTTTATCGAAAAGCCGTTCTGCGCGGCATAGGGCGTCATCATCTCGACCACGCCCGCAATGCACCCGTTAATATCGCCCAAGCTGAATGTATACTTTTTTCGGCCCTTTTGTATGCGAGAAAAGTCAAGCACGTTCTCGATAAGTCTACTCAATCGCTCACTTTCCTGCCTCATACTGCCGTAATATTCGGCGAGCTTGTCCTCCGATTTGACCCAGTTTTTCTCTAACATCTCCGAGTACATCCGTATCGAAGTCAGCGGCGTTCTAAGCTCGTGCGAGACGGCGGATATAAAATCGTCCTTCTTCTGTGCCAGCTTGAGCTGCGCCCGCGCACTGAGCCATAAACTTCCAAGCGCCAATGTCACTGCCAAAAATACTACCGAAATAATACCGAAATACACATTTTGAAGTTGACTTATTTGTTCGGAAATCCAGGCAGGATTAATCTCTCGAAGGTGTAATATCAATTCACCAAAGTCAAAAACTAAGACAGCCGTATAGGCAATGTCTGTATCTTCCCCCCACCCATTTTCCGTTTGAGGCAATTCAAAGCTCATGCCTTCACGCATCAGTCGCACTGCGGACTCTTTGACCTCATCAATCAGCTTTTGTTCATTGAGCTGGAATCCCTGCAGAAAAGTTTTGTCTTCGATTTCTACGTTTCTGACTAAAAACACCTGCCCGCTAAAGATGGATTCCTCAGCGTTTGCGCCACCGGTAACTACCGGCTCAAAGCCTCCAACCTTGACCTGCACCGTATCACTTTGGTCCGGCCCAACGGGCGGCTGTACGCTGACGTACTGTTCCGCCATCTGCGCCAAATCATTCGCCTGCGGCTGGTACTCTGCCTGTCTTGATTCCTCACCTTGATCTAAATACGTTTGCGCACTCTGCTGCCGTGGACGAGACGGTGCTACTCGCCGCTGCAATATCCCTCCCCCCTCGTTTGCAGCAGTATTGTCTACAAATGCCTGACGCTGTTGCTTGATAATCCGAGTCCTCTGTCCCTGTGCAAGTAGACTCTCGATGGGAAAAACCTTCCCCTGCCCGCTTGTTAGTCCTTTGACCTTTGTCTCTTGTTTCTTCTGAACGTTACCTTCGGCCGCCTGTTCCTCTTCATAGGTATCCAATACATTCTTATATAAACTTCTGAATTCACTGGGTTTTGGGCTGGTGGTCACTTTCAATGAAGCCGGCGTCACACCCTTTAGAACAGGAAGAAGATTTCTCTCTATGTTTGTGCGGTTCAACCCCACTTGAGCATACAATTTTTTATTTTCCTCGGATGGCCCTTCTCTTTCCACTATTTCATCATTTGGCGTATTGAGAGTGCCGTTCGACTCGATTTGAAAGTTGCCATAGGCAAAGCTGTTGTAAAGACTTCCCACCAGCGGAGAACGCAATACGGTCACCTGCTGCTCTTGACTAAGCGCGACATTGTCCGGCACATAATAATAATTATAATCAGTATAAGGACGCTTCTCTTCGGCCTTAATGAACTCATCGAGCTTGCGTTTGACGTCCTGCCTGATTTGCTCCGCTACTTCGGCAAACTCGCCCAGACGCGCACCTTCCAGGCCCTCAGCCCATTTTTCAACGGCGTGGTACCCCAGCACGGACAGCCCGCATATGGCCAAAATAATTATCAACGATAATATAATAAGTCGCGTGTACATTTGCCTTAACTGGTCCTGCTAAAATTAGTTTTCACCCCGTTAGAAGTCGACATCTTACTTCTAACAGGTTTCATACTTATAGCCGGCCCCGCGAACGGTTTTGATAATCTGTGGGTCGGCCGAGTTCTTTTCAATTTTACTCCGAAGTTTCGCGATGTGCATGTCCGTGGTTCTGGTGCCCAAGTCACTCATATTCTCGTCCCAAACCTCTTTGTAGAGTTCTTTTCTGCTGATGACCCGGTTTGGATTCGCCGCAAAATATTGTATGATCGCAGCCTCACGCCTGCTAATTTCTATTTCCTGAGCCTGGCGTGTTACTTTCAGCGCTGCAATATCGACATCCAAATCCGCAAACTTAAAAGTTTGCCCGACTGCCCGGCCGGGGTCCGTCCGCCGAAGCACCGCCTTTATCCGGGCCAGAAGCTCCTCGAGCGAAAACGGCTTGGTGATATAGTCATCAGCCCCGATGTTCAGACCGGTTACTTTTTCTTTCTGTTGACCCTTAGCTGTCAGCATAATGACGGGGGTTTGCATGCCGTCCCGACGCCATCCTGTACACAGCTGTTCGCCGCTGATTTTCGGCAGCATCAGGTCGAGCAAAATCAAATCAAACCGCTTCTCAGCCACAACCCGCTGCGCTTCGAGACCATCTACAGCCTCACTTACACCAAAGCCGTGAAACTCCAGAAAGTCTCTCAGGGCCGAGCTGATTTTCCGCTCATCTTCAACTACTAATATGTGCGCTTTTTGTCCCATACACCACCTACTTATATTATAGACCAAATCAGGGCTGAAGGTTTGTAAATACTTTGTAAAAAAACTGAACCTTTATTTTACACCCATTTTACTCAACTCTCAACCGACAATGTCGTATTATTTATTTAGTAAGAGATCAATTTTTGAAACCTTATTTGGGAGAAATCAAAAATGAAAATGCACACAAAAACCTTCAAAGTAGCAACTGCAACAATCATCTCGATAGTGGCGGCCTTTGTTTTGGTCGAGCCGGCGCGGGCACAAATGCACCACATTAGGATCAGGCCTCCGGCTTCAAATGTCATTGTCCCCCAGAGCCGGGCGCGGGCATTCACCCCCGACCGGCGTGGAACTGTTGAGATTACCGAAATCAGCGCGCTAATTGACATCCTTGAGAGCACCGCAACTACAACGATAGAGATTCGGCTGCAAAACAGAAGCAGCCGGCGACAGGAAGCTGAGCTAATTGTCCCCGTGCCGGACGGCGCCGTCATACGGGGCTTTGCTTATGACGGGCCACATGGCAAAATCACGGCCGAAGTGCTCCCAAAAGATGAGGCGAAAAGAATATACCGGCAGTTGGTTTCCAAAATCCGCGACCCGGCGCTGGCTGAATTCATCGGCTACAATCTGATTCGCTCAAGTGTCTTTCCTGTTGAAGCCGGAGGCAAACAAAGGATACGTCTGACATACGAGCATCTTCTTGAGGTTGACGGCAATCGCGTGGACTACGTACTGCCGCGAACCGAATCATTGAAGTATAATGTACCGTGGAAAGTTACTGCAAACA
>Ga0209636_10007953_pt1 | contig 10807 bp, 12 predicted proteins | sample DeeMarSWOR152_54_FD_187464 | JGI IMG/M metagenome (GOLD analysis project Ga0209636, IMG submission 187464) | Marine sediment microbial communities from White Oak River estuary, North Carolina - WOR-1-52-54 (SPAdes) (version 2) | ecosystem: Environmental > Aquatic > Marine > Intertidal zone >... | reverse complement strand
TTTATACGTCGGTCGTGTTCAACCCTGTTGAATTGGCGGACAATATGAAGCGCTACGGCGGCTTTATTCCTGGTATCAGACCAGGGCCAAGAACCGCCAATTATATCGACAGCGTCCTCTCCAGAATAACCTTACCCGGTGCATTGTTTCTAGGTTTCATAGCCCTCGTTCCCTGGTATTTGATCAACTTTCTCAACGTACCATTCTATTTTGGTGGCACAACACTGTTGATTATCGTGGGCGTCGCGTTAGATACATTGCAGCAAATCGAATCACAGTTGATGATGTATCATTACGAAGGCTTTATGAAAAGAGGTAAGATTAGGGGCAGGAGATGAGAATTCTGCTCTTCGGTCCCCCCGGTGTTGGCAAAGGTACTCAGGCACAACTACTCGCTGAGAAATATAACCTGCTGCGACTCTCGACCGGCGACCTGCTGCGTGAAGAGGTATCATTGAGTAGCCCGACTGGCAGGAAGGTCGAGCAGTATTTGAAGAAAGGGCATTTAGTTCCTGACGATATCATTTTTGAGATTGTGGATAGCATATTGATTGAGAACAAAGACCAAGATATTCTTTTTGATGGATTTCCTAGAAATCTAAATCAAGCAAGAGACCTCGAGAAAGGCCTGGCTCAACTCGGACAATCAATAGATATCGCTTTCCAAATGCATCTTGACGATAATGAAATAATCAGACGTCTCGTAAACCGATGGTATTGCCCGAAATGCGGCAGAATTTATAATTATATCACCGATCCGCCAGTCATCGATGGCATCTGTGACGCCGACAAGCACAAGCTATCAAAAAGAAGCGATGACACCGAAGATGTTATTAGAAAAAGACTCAAGATATATGAAGCGGAAACACGCCCCCTCATAGGCTACTATAAGTCATTAGGCATCTATCACGAGGTGAATGCACGAGGAAGCCAAGAGGAAGTATTGAACAAGATATCCAACATTGTTGATGACTATCTCAATATCAAATGCAGAAGCAATTGATCGTATTACGATTGCCGGTCATATCATCGACGAGGTCTTCAAGAGAATCGACAAAATGGACCTGAAACATATGCGTACGCTTGACGTTAACGACCGCATCGATACGTTGATTCGAGAAAGAGGCGGTATTCCTGCATTCCTGAACTATCGCGGTTTTCCCAAGAGCTGTTGTATTTCCTTGAATGACGAAGTAGTACACGGTATTCCCAACAAGCGACGTATTGAAAATGGAGATCTGGTGAAAATCGACGTCGGCGTCAAATACGGTGGATACATCGCTGATGCCGCGCGTACGTTCACCGCAGGAGAGGTATCAGGCAAAGTACGACAAATGCTCGCGGTGACCGAGCAGGCTCTCCGAAAGGGCATTGAGGCTGCACTGCAGGGCAACAAGGTATCCGATATTTCACGAGCCATACAGACGATGGTTGAAGAGAACGGTTACAGCGTGGTGCGCGAGCTGACCGGACACGGTGTTGGCAAAAACCTCCATGAGGAACCAGTGATTCCCAATTTTGTGAGTAATGGACCAGAAATCGAAATAAGACCAGGGATGGCGCTGGCTATCGAGCCCATGGTAAACATGGGGAGTTATGATGTAGTCACCGCACAAAACGGTTGGACTATCCTGACCCGGGACAGATCCCTGTCATGCCACTACGAAGACACCGTCCTAGTCCTCGAAAGTGGCAATACTAATCTCACGAGAATCGAGGAGAACTGATAAATGGCGAGAAAAGACCTTATTCAGACCGAAGGAACCATAGTCGAGACACTGCCCAATGCGATGTTTCGCGTTGAACTTGACAACGGCCACAGGGTACTCGCCCATGTCTCGGGCAAGATGAGAATGAGTTACATAAAAATCCTGCCTGGAGACCGGGTTTTGCTCGAATTAACACCCTATGATTTGTCGCGCGGCAGGATCGTCTGGCGATACAAATAGTGATGAAAAAGCTTGATTTCCATGGGATATCGATTATAATAGTAGTTTGTAGGAGGAAACTTGAAGGTTAAGGCATCAGTCAAGAAACGATGCGCGTCATGTCGAATTATTAGAAGAAAAGGCGTTGTGATGATCATATGCAAAAATCCCCGACACAAGCAACGTCAGGGATAAAGGCAGGTGCTCGGTGCTGGTGATAGATATTTGCTGGAAGCATACTAGCAACGAGCCCCAAGCCCCCGCCCTATGTGAGGAGGTTTATGGCCAGAATTGCTGGTATTGATTTGCCACCGAATAAGAAGGTGGAATATGGATTGACTGCGATCTTCGGAATTGGATTGTCGACCGCACAAAAGATCATTGCAGATATTGGCATCGACCGATCAAAGCGCATAAAAGATTTGACCGACGATGAAGTTACTAAAATAAGAAAATTACTGGAATCCGACTATCGTGTAGAAGGCGCGCTGCGCGCAGAAGTCGCGGCCGATATAAAACGTCTCATCGATATCGGTTCCTATCGGGGAACAAGACACAAGATCGGATTACCAGTCAGAGGTCAACGCACGAGAACCAATGCCCGTACTCGAAAGGGAAGGAAGAAAACCGTTGCCGTTTACCGGGGCCCTAGAGGAGAGAGAAAGTGAGAAAACCAACTCGAGCACCACGTAGAAGAAAAGGCACCAGGGTTGAACCGACTGGTATCGCCAATATCTATGCGACATTCAACAATACGATTGTTTCCATTGCCGATAACAAGGGCAATGTTCTTTGTTGGTCATCAGCCGGCAGGATAGGTTTTAAGGGAACAAAAAAAGGCACTGCGTATGCGGCTGCAAAATGCGCTGACGCCGCTGCGCGTGAAGCGCAATCATTCGGTGTTCGGAAGGTCGAAGTGAGGATCAAAGGCCCAGGACCAGGTAGGGAAGCTGCGATCAGAACACTGCAAACAGTCGGCCTTACCATAACCGCGATCAAAGACGTGACACCGCTACCGCACAATGGCTGCAAACCACCGCGACGAAGGAGGGTATAGTGGCTCGTTACATTGGACCAAAGTGCAAAATATGCCGGCGCGAGGGTGAGAAGCTCTTCCTGAGAGGTAGCAGATGTTATACTGACAAGTGCGCCTTTACAAGAAGAGGATATCCACCAGGTACTCACGGCCGTGTGGGTCGACGAAAGTTAACTTCCTATGCCACCCAGTTACGGGAAAAACAAAAGGTGAAAGCAATGTACGGCCTTTTAGAACAGCAATTTCGGAATACCTTTACCAGGGCCGCAAGGAAATCCGGAAACACAGGAGAGAATCTTCTCGTATTATTGGAAAGAAGATTGGATAACGTAGTCTATCAGTTGGGCATCGCATCGAGCCGTACCCAGGCTCGTCAGCTCGTGCGTCACGGGCATATCCTGGTCAACGGAAAGAAAACCGACGTTCCGTCCTATTTTGTTAAAGCAGATCAAGAAATAAAGCTGGTGGAAAGTCAGAAGAAGAACCCCGAAGTCAGCAGATCGCTTGAGGAACGCGATCTCGAGAAGATAGTCGGCTGGCTAAAAATCGATAGAGACAGTATCACCGGCAAGGTCTTACGGTATCCTAATCGTGATGATATTACACTACCTATCCAAGAAAGTCTGATCGTAGAATTCTATTCAAAGTAGAGGGAAGTTATGATACTAAAACCGCTGGTCATGCCAAAAAATGTTGAAATCGACAAAGAAGTAACTAACGATACATTTGGCCGATTCATAGTCTCACCTCTCGAGCGTGGCTTTGGTGTAACATTAGGTAATTCACTTCGCAGAGTACTGCTGTCGTCAATCCAAGGTGCCGCCATCACGCGTATCAGGATCGAAGATATCTTACAGGAATTCTCTTCAATCCCAGGTGTCTATGAAGATGTCGTCCAGATAATCCTGAACCTAAAGAAACTACGCGTGAAGCTGCTCTCGGATGAACCAAGCAATCTCTATCTGAAAGTCAAAGCAAGAAAGGAATATCTTGCTGAACATATCGAGAAAAACCCTAATGTAGTAATCTCCAATCCTGAACAGAAAATACTGACCGTCACCGATACCAAAGTCAATTTCACAATGGAGATGTACGTCGAAGCCGGACGTGGCTATGTGCCGTCTGAAATGCTAAAACACGGTGATGTTCCGGTCGGTACTATCTTCATAGACGCCATGTTCTCTCCGGTGCTTGCCGTGAATTATGACATTAAGAACACGCGAGTTGGCACGCGTACTGACTACGATCATCTGGTTCTGGACGTGAAGACTGATGGCACAATCACGCCACTCGAGGCAGTTGTCGAGGCGTCCGGTCTTTTAAAACATCATCTCTCCTTTTTCACAAACCTCGGTGTCGAACCCCAATTCTCATCCAAAGAACAACTCGACGCTGAACACCGCAGAATCAGGGAAATATTGAAGCGCAGCATAGATGAGCTAGAAATATCAGTGAGAGCATCTAATTGTTTAAAAGACAAGAATATCAAGACAATCGGCGAGTTGGTTAAGAAGAGCAGTAAAGAGTTACTCAGTTACGAGAACTTCGGCAGAAAATCGCTTAAGGAATTAGAGAAGAATCTTGCGAAAGTAGGACTACATCTGGAAATGGACGTTAAGAAATACCTAAAAGAGGATATCTAAAGCAATGAGACACGGTGATCGCGTCAAGAAACTCGGCAGGACAAAAGAGCACCGCCGAGCCTTACTGAAAAATCTCTGTCGGTCACTATTCATCTTTGAGAAGATCAAGACAACGCTGCCCAAAGCCAAGGCAGCGAGGCAGATGGCTGAACGCCTCATTGAATATGCAAAAAGAAACGACCTTGCGGCGAGAAGACAAATCTATCGCTATATACCTGATCATAAACTCGTCAAAATTGTCTGCGATGAGATCGGTCCTAAATTCGCGGACCGTCCAGGAGGTTACACACGCATCTACCGTTTAGGTCCACGCCTAGGCGATGGCGCAGAAATGGCAATACTCGAACTCGTCGAACAGAGCGAGGTCGGTGCCATTGCTCAACGTAGAAAGTTAATCCAGCGGCGTAATATTGTTGAAGCCAAGAAAGAGAAGAAAACGAAAGAGAAAAAGCCGAAAGCAAAAGAGAAAGGCAAGGAAAAAGAAGAACAGGCAACACCGACAAAGGCACCGAAAACCAAGAAAACAAAAAAGAAAACTAAATAGCAGTTCGGTGCACCGATCTAGATCAGACAATCATAGCCCGGTCCTTATAGACTATCAGTCGTGAACAATATGCGGAAGAGACTGCTATACGCGTTCCTTTCATTAGTAATTGCCACGGCATGCATATCTCATAGAGTAGAGAAGAGACCGATCGAGTCAGTAGAGAAAAAGGCAGCCCACGAATTCCGCCGGGGACTGTGGGTACGTGCTTCATCAACAGCCGCACCGGAATCAATCAGGCGTATTGTTCAGATGGCTGAGAGAATGGACATTACCGACATATTCGTGCAGGTAGTAGTCGGTGGTTATGCATACTGCAAATCAAAATTGGTGCCGCGCAGTCAATATCTCACAGAGATTTCAGGAGCAGATTACGACCCGATCGATTCTCTCGTAAGTCATTTTGCGAACACACCAGTCCGTGTCCACGCGTGGATTAATGCCCTATTGTGCTGGTCACTACCAGAGCCGCCCGAGTCATCTGGTCACATCTTCTATACTCATCCCGAATGGTTTATACGTGATGTCAATCAGGTATCGATGATTGACTACGGATATATTCAATGGAAAAACCTCCATCTCGAAGGTCTGTACCTAGATCCGGAAAATCCTGAAGTAAGAATATTTGTAGAGAAAATATGCGCCGAGATCGCAGCACGATATCCAATCGACGGCATTCATCTAGATTTCATAAGGTACCCTGGTATAATATGGGGACTGCCTAACAATGACAGAGCGGCGGTACTTGCCGGCATCGATGCTGGTCTAGTATCCTGGTGCAGCCTTGTTCGCTACGGAAAATTGGATTTCATCCAGCGCTGGCAGGTATGGCATGCGTGGCGCATGACCCGAGACCGACAATGGACCATCGCACGCATAATCAGTGATGTGGGACAAGCCGTAGCGCAGCACGCACTGAGAAAAGATTGCCGTCTATCAGCCGCGGTTTTTGCCAATCCTTCTCTCTTTCGTTACTCTTTCGCCCAGAATTGGCCTGACTGGAGTGAAGATGACTTCTCACCCGTTGTGATGTCATACACATCGGATATTGCCCTTTTTAATGACTACATGAATTTCGTATTTTTCCATCGCCCCGACGCGCTGATGGGTATCGGATTACTCTGGCCCGGTATGAAAGCAGTGGCAAAAAGGCAAGTGGATGCGGTTCTTGATGCAAACGGTGCTGGCGTTTGCTATTTTGATTTTGCCAACATCGACACGATAGCAGATTGGTACACATGGGAACATAGCAACTTTCAACCTGAGAGTATGCAGGTCGACAGCACACGATACGATGCAGTACCTAATGTATTCAGTGATCTACCGCCTGCGGCTATTGTCGAAGGTGGGCGATCCTTCACCTCGTGGGGTAACGATCCAAGTTTTGCGGCATTCCTGATGTCCCTTTCTTTAAACCCAACGCGCGACCTCGCACGCATAGGTCTGGACCGTGGTCAATTTCTGGACCTCATATCGCAAGACGTTGCGGCTTTTGAATACCTCAACGAAGAAATATTCCCCATTGGCGATCTATTCATTGAACCACCGCAGAGAAGGATCCGCTACACCCTCATACCGTGGTCAGACGCCGATTCTCTAGCAGCCATTGAAAAAGCGGACTCTGTCGTGGAACTTGAGAACGACACCGTTCTATATCCAAGTGCAGGTGACCCTCTGACCAATGCAGCATTTAATGCCCAACTCCATAGCCGGGAAACGTTATTAGCACCGGCCGGTATCTATGTCTTCAAAGTCGATAGCATCTACAGCGAGGGAAGAACAGTAAGCAGAGAGAATGTGTCACCGAGACTGGTTCCGGTATTTGTCAATTGGACAATCATGGATAAGGCGAAGGCAATTCTGAACAGCCTTGATTGACTTGTATCGCACGCAGAATAATAGTGTGCGCCACCGATAGGAGTTAAGATGTTTGAGAAAATGAAATCAATATTAACGAAGATTAAAGCAGACTACGCCGATATACGTCATGAGATCAAGAAAGAAACAAAGATCTCTTTTAATGGCATGGAATTAGGCGAAATTGGAAGCAACACAACCGATGGTTATGTGTTACGTGTGCTACATAAAGGAGGATATTCTTCGGTAGCTTTCACCGGTGCTGAAGATCACGAAAAAGCAATCAACATCGCCATGGAAAATGCGAAATTGATGGCGAATTTCACTGCTCAGCCTGTGGGCTTCGCAAAAGCCGATGTCATAAAAGATAGCTACATACCCAAACTAAAAGAGGATCCACGCCATATCACGATCGATGAAAAAATGCAGCTTACCAAGAAATACAATTCACTCGTTCTAAAAAACAAATTCATTGCGACAACAAACATTGATTATGTTGAACTCATCAGGAAAAAGCATTTTGTGAACACCGAAGGTAGTGAAATAAAAGAAGAGCTGATAACAACGCGTATCAGCGGGTTGATTACAAGTCGCGATGGAACTTTGCTCCAGAACGTCCGGGTCGCTGTGGGTGGTAGCACCGGATTCGCGATAATGAGAAACCGTGAGGATGAATTCGAGAACAAAGCCCGTATCGCTGTTGATTTGCTGAAGGCCGAACCGATGAAAGGCGGCCGATATAACGTCATTGTCAATCAGAGCCTTGGTGGTGTTTTCACCCATGAAGCGTTTGGTCATTTCTCGGAAGCCGATATCATCGAAAACAATCGTTCAATGAGACAAAAGATGCAAATAGGAAAGCAATTGGGGAGTGATATCTTAAATATCACTGACGATCCAACGTTACCTGATCAACTCGGACACTACAGATACGACGACGAGGGCGTGGTCGCGCAAAGAACCCCATTGTTGAAGAACGGCGTCCTCGTTGGCCGGCTGCACTCCAGGCGAACTGCGGCGGCATTCGATGAGCCACTAAATGGACACAGTGTTGCCGAGGATTATCGGTACGCGCCGATAATCAGAATGGGTACTATTTTTATTGAACCGGGGAAAGAAACATTTGACGGACTCCTCGAAGCTCTGCGGGATGGTTTCTACATTATCGATGCAAAGGGCGGTCAGACAAGCGGCGAGAACTTCACCTTCGGCGCTCAATACGGTTACGCAGTCACAAATGGCAAGATTGGAAAGATGGTGCGCGACATAAATATCTCAGGTAATCTGTATACCACTTTAAAAAACATTCAGGCGATCGGCAATGACTTGGAATTGAGCCAAGTGGGAGGTTGTGGTAAGGGTCAGACAAACATTCGTTCTTGCCATGGAACACCGCATCTGCTCATCAGGAACTTAGTCATTGGAGGAGCATAACATGGAAAAAGTAATCAATCTTGCCAAAGCATACTGCGATCAGGTTGAACTATATTCATTAGAGCAAACCCAGAACACAATAAGATTCGAAGACAAGAAACTAAAAGACATACAAAGTACTTTGCTATCCGGATCCAGCATCCGGGTGCTTAAAGATCGTAAAGTCGGATTTGCCTATACCCGCAGCTTGGATAATCCTGAAATATTAGTGCAGAATGCTCTGGAATCACTCAAAGGCGGTGTTGATGTGCAATTCGATTTTCCACTGACCAAGAATGTGCCGAGGCTGAAGACGTATGATCGCGCCATTACCCAAGCAACGAACACCAAAATCGCGGAAGAATGCAGGCGAATATCTTCCTTCCTAGAGCAGAAAACAAAAGGGCAGGTGGATCTCCGTGCTGTTACGACAATCAGTAGAATGAAAATCGTAAACACCGCAGGTAGTGATTTATCGACGAGTGCTTCTTACTACTCCATTACGATCATGATACTATACCCGGGATCAGCAACCGGCATTCACAGATCATTTGCTTTTAAAGCCTTTCAAAACATAGATGATAAAGACTTGAGTATGTTGGCTGAATTATACAAACAAGGTGAAAAGGAATCGATTGCTTCCGGCGCCCGGATGAAGGTATTGTTTATGCCCGAAGCCATGTATACCCTCATCTGGCGCCTGCAGAGTGCAACGAGTGGCAAATCCCTATATCACAGGCAATCCCCCGTTGCCAATCGATTGGGTGAGAGATTATTCAATGATAAACTAACGATTGTCGATAACCCTCTCGATGACATAAAACCAGGCGCCCGTGCTTTTGATGACGAGGGTGTCGCCTGCAAGAGATTGGTGATCGTGGATAAAGGTGTTCTCAAGAATTACTACTATGATCTCGATTATGCAGCAAAACTAAATGTCGCCCCTAGCGGTCACGGTTTCAAAACCTCACGTTGGGCAGGTGATACACTATCCATAAAACCTATGCCGACGCTTCAATATTTAGCTTTTGAGAGAGGCGACAAGTCATTCAGGCAATTAGTACATGAAATGGATAGAGGTGTTGTTATTTGCGGTGCGTTGGGTGCTCATAGCGGGAATATTCCCAATGGTGATTTCTCGATCGGACTATCCCCTGGTTTGTATGTGGAGAACGGCGAAATAGTGGGTAGGCTGAAAGATGCCATGATTGCTGGAAACATATACGAAGTCATGAAGCGCATTATCGGCATGGAGGACACGACACATCCGGCTTATACTGGTTATTATCCGGCCGTTCTGCTTGATGACATTAATGTGGCAACGCAGAGTTGATCATTTTGTGTATCCAGGCTTGCTTTGCGTTCTTGACTAAGTCAAAATGAACAGAAAAAGGCATAGGGCGCCGAGACGATCCCGGTTCTATAATGAGCTGGCGCCATTGTACGATTTCATATGTACGCTCGAGGGTCGAAAAAGAGATGTCGCGGTTCTGAAGAGAATCATAGAACGCCATCTAAAATCAGATGGTAACAAGCTGCTCGATGTTGCATGTGGTACAGGGCTGGAAGACAGATATCTTAAGAAAAGCTTCGATGTAACGGGCCTTGACTTGAATAACGGTGTGCTTCGAATCGCCCGGAAAAGAAACCCGGACGTTACCTACTTACGAGGTGATATGAGGGATTTCAGACTCAACACGACCTACGACGTCATTACCTGCTTTGACGCGATGTGTTATTTGCAGACCTATGAAGAGCTACGCAAGACAATCAGTAATTTTCATCGCCATTTGAAACCAGGCGGTCTGTTGATCTTCTATATTGATCCCGTCTTTCTGAAGGAACACCACAAGCAAGATACAATAATTGTCAGCCCGGAGACCAGAAATAGCAAAACCGTCATCCTCTTCGAAGTCTATCATAAGTATCATAATAGCATAAAAGGGTATACTGCGTTTCTGATAATCGAGGCAGACCATGCCCGTTTCGAACTGGATGCCTTTGAATTGCTCGGTTTCTTTGAGGTAAGAAAAATCCAAAAAATCTTAGAAAATATTGGTCTTAGAGCACACTTGTATAATACTGGCGACCCCGTGACATTCTCACTGGAGAAATATGACGGACGTAATTCATGTCCGGTATTCGTGTGCGAAAAGCACCTGTATATTCGATAGACTGAGTGCCAGAGGAGAATGAGCTACATCATGCAAAACGAAAAGAAAACAAGCGGCCTACTATTGGGTAAGGCTCAGACTACTGATCGTGCCATGTCAGTTGCCGATTTTTTCAAAAAATGCCCGTACTGTGCAACCGCGACTAGTACCGGTAATTCCGTTTTGGCGGTCCTGGTCTTTCCGGCCAGTCAAAAGTGGTGGTTTGAATCTAT
>Ga0209636_10007952_pt1 | contig 10809 bp, 13 predicted proteins | sample DeeMarSWOR152_54_FD_187464 | JGI IMG/M metagenome (GOLD analysis project Ga0209636, IMG submission 187464) | Marine sediment microbial communities from White Oak River estuary, North Carolina - WOR-1-52-54 (SPAdes) (version 2) | ecosystem: Environmental > Aquatic > Marine > Intertidal zone >... | reverse complement strand
CGGCATACATTTCTGCATGTTTAGCAGAATCTAAGGATATTCCCTTCAAGACTCCCTTGACAGCGGGATTTGCCATTTCAACTAAGGAACTCCTCAACGAGTCCACGATCTTGTTTTCAATTCTAATTTGGTCATTAAGAAAATTTACCAATTTTCCGTTTGAATTCAAGCATTTACCTCCTTTCTCAAGAACATGTCAAGTTGGGCGCATAAGTCTTTCGGAAATTTTCCTTCCGAATTGTCTGCATTTTTCAAGTGCAGCTCGGTCTGGTGTATATTTAATTAAAAGGGGGGGCTCTGTAACAACCATCTCAAATTTGTTTGTCATGATCTCAAGAACCAGTCGTGGTGCTTCACCACTCCATCCATAAGATCCAAACGCTGCCCCAATTTTCTCCTTCAACTTTATGTCCTTCACGGCGGCTTCCTCGAAAAGCCTCTTTAGGTCAATAGTCATGTCATGATGATAAGTTGGCACCCCAACCACTACAGCATCAAAGTCAGCCAGCTCTTCAGGTGTCGCATAATACTTCACTTCCACATCAACTCCATGAACAGCTCTAGCTCCCCCAGCAACTGCATCAGCCATCTTCCCAGTGTTTCCAGTTCGACTGTAATAAAGAACGAGGATCTTCTTCATTCATTACCCCCCGCTTTCCTATGCTTGACTTGGCTCAGACGTTGCTGGCGACACAAATACCCGCGACGCAAGTTCCTTGTCGATCATGAACAATCCGTTACCTTCTTTCCCGACTAGCTTCAATTTAGTGATGATCTCATTGTCATTGGCTTCCTCTTCTATCTGTTCAGTGACAAACCACTGGAGAAAGATCCTCGTAGCATGGTCTTTCCCCTCGATCGCAAGGTCGACGAGATCATTGATGCATTTCGTAACGAACTTCTCATGTTCCAAGGTCTTCTCAAACATGTCTAAAGGCGATCCGAATTCTGTTGGTGGCTCTGCAACGGTCATGAGCTTTACCTGTCCGCCTTGATCATTAACATAGTCGTAGATTTTCATTGCGTGCGTCATCTCTTCTTGATACTGAACCATAAACCAGTTGGCAAATCCCTTCAGTCCTTTAAAGGTGCTATATGCAGACATGGACAGATACAGATAAGCTGAATAAATCTCCCTGTTGATCTGCTTATTCAGCGCCTTCACCATCTTCTCACTTAGCACACTATCACCTCCTTTCAATTTGTCAAGTTGTGTTCTTTATGTTTATCTAAGATTTCATCAGCTAACCCGTCTAACTTCCTAAAATCTTCTTCCTTTGGAAAGCCTTTTGCCACGACCGGGTTAAGTAACTCAACCTTTAAGTTAGACAACATCTCCGTGATTCGTTCCACCATCCTGCCGCCCCAGCCATAAGATCCGATTATTGACGCAAACTTCAGTTTCGGCCTCAAAGCATTTGCAAGATAAACTCCATAAACAATATTCGGATGCGGTCCAACCAAGACTGTGGGTGAGCCTACTACGATTGTTGCGGAATCCACTAATGCCATCGCCAATTTTCCAATATCCGTTTTAGCTAAGTTAAACTGTTTCACGGTTATGCCTCTTTCAACCAAAGCCTCAACAAAATATTCTACCATCTTCTTGGTGCTGCCGTGCATTGAGATGTAGGGCAACACAACGATGTTTTCAGGCGGAGAGTAAATCCAGTCCCTGTATGCTTCGAGTATGAACTCTGGTTTGTCATAGATGGGACCATGGCTTGGAGCTATCATGTGTATTTGTAAATCTTTTATCTTCTCCAAATTCTTCTGGATGACTGTTCTAAACGGCATCATGATTTCAGCATAATATCTCTTAGCTGATTCGTAAACTGTCGCTTCGTCGGTTACATAAAGATTAGATGTTGCAAAATGAGAACCGAACAAATCGCAGGTGAAGAGTATTTTATCTTCTCTTAAGTATGTGAGCATGGTCTCTGGCCAATGAACCCATGGAGCATGGATAAACTCTAAGGTTTCGTCTCCTAACGATAGGGTTTCTCTGTCTTCTACTGTCATAATCTTGTTTTCAGGGATCAGAAGCAAGTTCATGAGCAGACTTTTACATTTAGGGGTCGCAACAACTTTGGCGTTTGGATACAGCTTCAATATTTGAGGCAACGTTCCTGAATGGTCTTGTTCCGCATGATTCGCAATAACATAATCTATATTTTTAACATCCAGCTGATTTAGATTATTTGTCAGCACACCTGCCATAGTTGGATCAACAGTATCTATCAAAGCCGTTTTTTCACTGCCTTTGATTAGATAAGCGTTGTAACTTGTCCCATCGGGAAGTGGAATAAGCTCATCGAAAAGTCGCCTATCCCAATCAACCGCTCCAACCCAGTAAATGTTTGCTTTTAATTTTCTGGGTTTCATTTTATTCTACCTTTTCAAACTGATCTTTTGTTGCTCCGCAAATCGGGCAGACCCAGTTATCCGGCAGTTCTTCAAACGAAGTCCCTGGTTCTATTCCAGACTCTGGATCTCCCTTTTCCGGGTCGTATATATACCCGCAAACAACACATCTGTATTTAGTCATTTCATCACCTTCCTTATTTTTTCTCCTCTTATATAAGTTGGAGCCGCTTTAGGAGTCACACCTCTCTTTATTAAATGATAATAAGCATAGGTCATAGGTTCCTCGTTAGTGAGGATTTCGGCATCAACCACTCTACCGATAAAAATGGTGTGTGTATCTGCATCAACTTCTTTAATCACTTCAGCTTCTAAACATGCAACTGCATAATCCAAAACTATTGGTGCACCAGTTCTTCCAACTTTATAATTTATCCCTTGAAACTTGTCTATGTCTCTTCCAGATTTGAATCCGAAATGACCTACAAACTTTAGTGGTGCATTCTTTGAAAGAACGGAAACAGCAAAGACGTTGCTTTCTCGAATAAACTCATGTGTAAGATTCTGCTTGTTGATACTTATCGCTATTGTTGCTGGTTCAGATGTCACTTGGAATACTGTGTTAGCAATCTGCCCGTTAAAATCGTCACTTCTTCTGGAAGTCACGACGTACAAGCCGTAACTTATTTTGTGTAACGCTTCACGCTTCATTTTTCCACACCTTTCATTCATATTTTCGGAACAAAAAACTTTTATGTCGGAGCTTCTTATATATTTTTCGTTAGAAATTCAGCGATAAAAGGATAAAACGGTACGAAAATAGGAAAATGATAACCATGGTTGAAGTTGAGGCATTAGACTTAAAGATTCTGAAAATCCTTCAAGAAGAAGGGAGAATTCCATTCACAGAAATGGCTGCAAAGCTAAGGTTAAGCGAATCAACAATTAGAAAAAGGGTCCAATCGCTCCAAAAGAAGGAAGTAATAAAGAAATTCACAGTCGAGATCGACCCATCTAAAATAGGGATCCGTACTGTCGCGATAGTTGGAGTTGACGTAGATCCAACGGAGCTTTTGGAGGCAGCTCAAAAGTTCTGTGAAATAAAAGAAGTCCGCTCAGTTGCAATGTCAACAGGCGACCACATGATAATGACAGAGATATGGACGAAGGACGGAAGAGAACTCACAAAATTGATTTCCGAAAAAATCGGGAAAATCGACGGTGTCAAAAAAATCTGTCCAGCAATAATTCTGGAAAAACTAAAAAGTTGAGTCTAACACACAAAACTTAGGGCTTCCATCTTTTTAGCAGCATTGAGTTTCCAACTACTGTTATGTCGCTGAGTATCATCGTTGCCGCAGCGATTTCAGGTCTAACCAAAATGCCGAGAGATGGATAGAGAATGCCTGCAGCTAAAGGAATTGTCAGCATGTTATAGAAGAACGCCCAAAACAGGTTTTGCTTTATCTTCCGCAACGTTTTCTTGCTTAGCTTAATGCTTACTGCTACGTCTCGCGGGTCATCTTTGACTAGAACTATGTCTCCAGCTTCCATAGCGATGTCTGTTCCGCCGCCAATGGCAATTCCCACGTTTGCTTGGGTGATTGCTGGTGCGTCATTTATTCCATCGCCTACCATTGCAACGAATCTTCCTTCATTTTGCAGCTTTCTTATTTGCTCAACTTTTTCAGCTGGAAGAACCTCGGCTAAAACTTCATTGATGCCCAACTGCTTTGCGATGGCTTCACCTGTTCTTCTCGTGTCACCTGTAAGCACAACAACTTTTAATCCCATCTCTTGAAGTGTCTTCACAGCGATTTTAGAGTGGTCTTTAATGGTGTCAGAAACAGCTAACAATCCAACTGCTTTTCCATCAATCGCCACGATTAATACGGTTTTGCCTTCCTTTTCCAGCTTCTCAATGTGGTCCTCTAACTTCCCTATTGCCACCTTATGATTTCTCATTAATGCACGGTTTCCAAGCAAGATCCTCTTTTGTTTGAACTTCACCGCCACACCAAGTCCGGGTAAGGCCTCAAAAGAATCTGGTTCAGGGACTTCAATTCCTTCACTTTGAGCTTTTTTAACAATTGCTTCGCCAGCTGGATGCTCAGACCTTTTCTCGGCAACAGCAGCAATTTTCAAAACATAATGCTTGTCTTCAGCGACAATGTCTGTGACTTCCAACTCGCCTTTAGTCAATGTGCCAGTCTTGTCGAAAACAATAGTGTCGAGTTCTTTAACAACCTCCAGCACTGCACTGTTTTTAATTAGAACCCCATTTTCTGCTCCCTTGCCAACACCAATCATGATCGCAGCAGGTGTTGCTATACCTAAGGCGCATGGACAAGCTATTACCAAGACAGAAACGAGAGTGGTTAAAGCTAATATTTCGTTCTGAAAGAAGGAAAACCAAACTGCAAATGCCCCAACAGCAATTACTATAACTATAGGAACGAAGAAGTTGACAACTTTGTCTGCAAGCCTTTGGATCGGCGCCTTACTTGCCTGCACTTCACGGGTCAACCTCACAATCTGAGCCAGAGTTGTTTCCTTTCCAACTTTCACTGCCCTAAACTTCAAAGTGCCGGCTTCGTTAACTGTTGCGCCAAAAACGGTGTCTCCAACGTTCTTCTCAACTGGAACAGATTCACCAGTTATCATTGATTCATCTATGAACGAATGCCCGTTGATCACAACACCATCAACAGGAATTTTTTCTCCAGGTCTAACAATCACAACGTCGCCGACCTGAACTTTCTCAACTGGAACCTCTATTTCCTCTTCATCCCGCACCACAATGGCGGTTTTCGGTTGAAGTTCCATGAGTTTCTTAATTGTCTCTCCTGTTTTTTCGACAGCCATCTCCTCTAATAGCATGCCAAGAGTTATGGTAGTGATCACAATCGCTGATGCTTCGTAGAAAACCATCGGGTTATTAAAGACTGTTGAAGATAATGAATAGAAATAAGCGGCTGAAGCGCTTAAGGCAACGAGCACATTCATGTCCGCAAACCTGTTTCTGAGTGAATTGTATGCGCCTTTGTAGAAGTGCCAACCTACGATAAACTGGACAGGAGTTGTCAGAACCAACAACAGAAGATTCTTTTCAGGAAAATCTAGAAAGTATGTAATGACAACGATTGGAATTGTTAGAGCAAGTCCAACAAAGAAAAGCATCAACTTCTTCCTCATTGCTTTTCTACCCTTCTCAGCAGAGAAGCCCTCTACTTGCTCCACAGCTTCGTATCCAGTCCTCTTAATAGTCGCCTTTATTTTCTCAATGTTTGTCTTGTCCGAATTGAATCTTACAATGGCTTCTTTGGACGCCAAATTCACTTTGGCTTCTATTATTCCGTCAAGTTTTGATAAGCCATTTTCAATTCGTTGTACGCACGCGGGACAGTGCATCCCAAGGACTTGAAGGATGACTTCTTGCTCTTTCATTTGCAGGACCGTCCAACCGTTGTGAGGCAGATTCCGCATTTTTCAATGTCTATTGTTGGGTCAAATGCTTTATGCAATTTGCACATTAAACCCTTTTCTCTAATTGTTGCGCAGATTTCGCAAAACGCAGAAATGAAGTCTTCAGGTGACGAATTGCCATTAGCTAATGAGGCTGCCAAGTTCTCTATCAAAAATGTAATATCACTTTCGTTCTCTAAGTCGATTGCCTTTCCACGCCTTTCTCTGAAATAGAGACTTATTGCGGGTTGACTGACCCCAAGAAGTTTGGCTGTTTCCACTTGTTTTAGCTTGTGTTTCATCATAAGTTCTTTGGCTATCATTGCTCGAACTACGGGTAGAACGCATTTTACTGCAACTTCGCAAGGGACCAACATTATTGAATGCTCCGCTTTTAATTTGTGGAAAGGCATAAATAAACGTTATTACAATTGTAATATCAAACAAAGAGTTGGTGATGAAGAAAATGACCGAGAATAAGAAGAACATGCTGAAAGAGTTGATCAAGCAGTTACATGCTGGGGTGTCACCGTTGGAAGTCAAGGAAAGGTTTAAACAAGTTTTGGAGGGTTTAAGCCCCTTAGAAATCAGCAAGATTGAACAAGAGCTCATTGAGGAAGGAATGCCCAGAGAGGAAATCCGAAAGTTGTGCGACGTTCACCTAGCCGTTTTCAGGGAACAACTAGAGAAACAAAAACTGGACATTCCTGTTGGACATCCAATCAGCATTCTCATGGAAGAGCACAAGATTATGTTGCGACTTGCAGAAAAACTTGAAGCTATTGCTAATAAGGTTCAACAAGCCAGCGACATAAGTTACGTCAGCGACGAAATACGCAGTCTCGAACATATAGCAGAAGACTTTAAGGACTCAGAAAAACACTATCTGCGAGAAGAAAACGTGCTTTTCCCTGTTCTAGAAAAACATGGCATCACAGAGCCACCTTCAATAATGTGGACGGAACACAACCAGATCAGAGAGAAAAAGAAGGAACTTAACACTCTAACTAAGAATCTTACCACTTTAGAATTTCAAGACTTTAAGGAACAACTGCGTGAAATCGCTAGGTCTTTTAGCAATTTTCTTCCGAGCCATTTTTTCAAGGAGAATAACATAGTTTTTCCCACAGCTTTGCAAGTAATTACAGACAACGAGTGGAAAGAGATTAGAAAAGAATTTGATGAAATTGGATATTGTTGCTTTACGCCCACACAGGTGATCGCAATGCGAACCGAAGGGATTAAAAAGGAAAAGACTGAAAGGGCAATTGAGGCTGAAGGGATGTTACAGTTTGAGACTGGTTCTCTTTCAAAAGAGGAAGTTGAGGCTATTTTAGATTCGCTTCCAGTTGACATATCATTTATTGACAAAGGAGACCATGTAAAATATTTTAACAAGGCTGAGGAAAGAATTTTTGTTCGCACAAAGGCTGTCATTGGAAGAAAAGTGCAACTGTGCCATCCGCAGAAAAGCGTTCACGTTGTGAATAAGATTCTTGAAGCTTTCAAAACAGGCAAGAAAGACGTGGCTGAATTCTGGATTAATCTGAATGATCGTCTGATTCTCATCAGATATTTTGCAGTAAGAGACAAGAATGGAAAATATTTAGGAACTGTAGAAGTGACGCAGGACATAACTGACATGAAGAAAATTCAGGGTGAGAAAAGGCTTCTTGATTGGGAAAGATAGGTAAGTTTGCTCTGTGTGAAAGTGTACGCGTTCAAGAAAGCAACTTAATGTTTCCTATTCTTGTGTTTTTTAGGTGTTTTTCCGCTGCTTTTTGGCACTCCATTGCTTGTTTTTTGCTTGTTGTTGGCAAGTCTTTCATGACGTAGCACGGATAGAAGGCTAACAGTGTGTATGGAATATTCGAGTCTATTTCACTTATGAATTTGGCAATGTTCTCAACTTCTTCTGCATCTATGTAGCCTGGAACAAGTAGTGTGCTGGCTGAAAGCACTGGCAGTTCTGGTCGCTGTTTAAAGAATTTTTCTCCTATCATCTTGAAGTTCTCAAGCGTAGGCTTGTTTGAAACTCCACACAATGCAATGTTTGATTCTTCACTCCATGTCTTCAAGTCGAATTTTATGTTGCCACCGCTTCCCAAAGCGTATTCTGCAGCCTTCTCAGCCAATTTCGGATTCACATAGCCATTAGTCTCCCAGCAAACTCGAAGAATACGTTTTTCAGCTTTTGCTTTATCTAGTGCTATACGGCTTACCTCCAGTGAATGCGGTATCTGTGGTGAAGGGTCTCCGCCGAAATAGCATACGCAAGAAACATGTTTATCCACTTTGTTTGCTAGAGCCTTGGCACTCATAACTGGCTTATGTTTAACAGCTAATTTGCGGTAATGCCAATTCTGACAGTAAAGGCAATCATAACTGCAGGCTCCGTAAAAAACCGCTAGGTTAGCATAGCCATGTTCTGCTTCTGGCTTGTAAGCATATTTTGGATAGCCCTTTCCAGTGCAGCCGGGACAAAACCACCAATTAACGCAGTTAGTCGGCAAACTATCGTAATACCATTCTAAAACGCCTTTCTCGGCAGTACCGCCGAAACGAACCAAATGTCCACCGATGTTCCAAACAAGTCCACAAAAACCACTCTTGCCAATGTCAATTACGCAATCGTTAGCACAAACTCCACAAGACAAACCTCCAGCATCCTTAGGCGGAACAGAAGGTAAACCAAAACGAGCACGACTCTTTGCATGTACACGACCAGTGATTTCCAAAGCTTGCTCAGGCTTCTCCCTTATACACTTTAGACAAACACCTAAACCACCAGAAATAATCGTGGCTTTTTCGCCGCAAACTAAACATTTACCCATAAACGAACTCCATAAAAACTTAACAAGATCTGTGAATATAACTTTTGTATGGGAACTGTCATGAGTGAAGAGCGGGTATGTGTCGCGGCTTGTGGTGTATGTTGTAGCGTCTGCGGGCTTCATTTAAAGGGAATATGTCTTCCGTGTGGTTCAGGACTGAAAAAGGATGAGGATTTTGCCAAGAAGAAAATGGAAGAGCAGGTAAAGAATATGGGTCATGTTTGTTCAATTCTTCAATGTGTGGTTGAAAAGGGAATAGGCTACTGCATGAGGGACTGTCCAGAATTTCCGTGTAAACTCTACGAAGAACACTTCTTTCCATACTCAGAAGGATTCCTTCAAATGTACAAAGCAAGAAATAAATAGCCTCACCTCTAACGGCAGACACAAAAACCACGGGTTCAACAAATAGTAGAATGAAGTCAACCACCGCCAACAGGTGGCAATATGGCTAAAACGTCGTCGTCTGTCAGTGTCGTTTCGAATCCACCAAGTACAGTTATGCTTCTACCGTTTACAAGCAACAGCAAACGGCTTTGAATTTCGCCGGTTCTCTCATCAAAAACATATTCGACAAAATCCTTTCCGTGAATCTCAGATAAACGCTTTAACACTTTTTCAACTGTGGTTTCATCGCTGTCTTCAAACTTTACGCATTCCATCTTTTTTTCAACCAACGCCCGCAATGAACCAAAGAAACGCACAGAAACATGCAACAGCTAAACCTCTTTAACAATTCAGCCGCCAGTATCAGCATACCCAACTAGAACTTCGCAGTCAGAATTTAAGGATTCGTTCCTTACACTCAGAAGCACTCTGCCACCGCATATAAAAACGAATGTGTCCAAGAGTCTTTCATCCACCTCTCCGTGACGTCTCAATTTCTCCCTAAAAATGCTCAAAAGATCTTCATACTTGGCGTCGCTGGAAACATGAATGGTTTCCACTTTCCCAGATGAGTCGAAATATTCAGCTATGCCACGGCTTAAGTACCTTACCTTGACCTCCATTCTGACAGTCCACGCCATATGCTTAGTTTCAGGTACAAGCTTAGTTTCAACTGTTATAAAAATTGTGAAAAAGCAAGCTTGGATCAATGTCAATAAACGTAAATGTGTAAACACACAAGACCGGTTGAGCTGGCTTTTCTTTTCAACGATAATGCTAACGAGAGCCATTAATAAATGATGGATTGCAAGATTCAACCTTCACAATGATGGAGGGAAGAATCACAGCGCCACGCAGTCTGACGGGTTCAAAATTCGCGACTGTCTTACTTTCTTTTCACTTGTCACTGAGCTAATACTAGAGCGCCTCTACCCTAACTATTTCCGGTATCTTTTTCCTGAGATACTGCTCCACTCCCATTTTGATGGTCATTGTTGCCATTGGGCATCCAGCACATGCTCCCTTCAATCTCACCTTAGCAATACCATTGTCCACTCCCAAGAGTTCAATGTCTCCTCCGTCAGCCTGTAACCGTGGTCTAAATTCTTCAAGGGCTTTTGCGACTCGTTCTCTAATCGTTTGGTTCACTGAGTTCACCAATACTGTATTCTAACATACTGCCTAATAAGCAGCACGCCCGAAATCCACTACGATTAAATCTCAACTCAACTAGTTTCGTCTCATGAAACATGCAAACAGAATAATTGATGAAGCCTTTTCATATTTTAGGATTGGTTACAATTGCGCTGAGAGTGTACTTTTGGCAATAGCTAAGATGCTTTAGAGATTAACAGTGATCTTATACCAAAAATCGCTACTGGTTTTGGCGGCGGTATCTCAAGACGTGGATACGTTTGTGGGGCAGTAAGCGGGGCTGTCATGGGCTTTGACTTGAAGTACGGAAGGAATAGCCCAGAAGAACTGCAAGCTAAAACGTGTAATCGGTAGTAGAATTCTACAAGCAGTTTCAAGAAAAGTTTGGAAGTATTGTTTGCAAAGAATTGAGTGGATGCGATCTTTCTACTATAGAGGGAATAAGAAAAATTAGAAAAGGAAATGTGCATGAACAAAGATGCCGTTACTTTGTCAGTGGTGCGATAGAAATTTTCATGAGTTTAATCGATGAAACCTGAATTCAGAGAGTAAGCTTTAGCCAGCCCAATATTCACATACGTTTAAGGTATGTCAACTTAATTTT
>Ga0209636_10007950_pt1 | contig 10810 bp, 12 predicted proteins | sample DeeMarSWOR152_54_FD_187464 | JGI IMG/M metagenome (GOLD analysis project Ga0209636, IMG submission 187464) | Marine sediment microbial communities from White Oak River estuary, North Carolina - WOR-1-52-54 (SPAdes) (version 2) | ecosystem: Environmental > Aquatic > Marine > Intertidal zone >... | reverse complement strand
ATCCGGAATCGGAATTCAATTTTTCACCCCGGTTGGCCCTCTGAGGATAGATTACGGCAGACAGCTTCCCATCAAAGAGAGCCCAGATACGGGAAGGTTTCATTTGAGCATCCTGTATGCATTTTAAATATAGGGCCAAAAGCCAAGACCAAAACCTAACTTAAGTTAGGTTCTGGTTTCCAAAAAAGGAAAAAAATAATGGCAAAACCAATAATCGGAATCACCTGCTCCATGGACTATGACAATAAAAAAAGAAAATATCCAACCGCTTATGCCTTCGATTATCTGAAAAGAAGCTATTATGAGGCGGTGGAAAGGTCTGGGGGAGTTCCTTTAGCCCTGCCAAATACAAAAAGATTGAATTTGATGGATGAAATGTTAAAAGTAATGGATGGATTGCTAATAACCGGAGGGGGAGATGTCGATCCGTATTTTTACAAGGAAAAAAAGAGGGCAAAAAAGCTGTGGCTGACCAAAGAGAGGGACCTTTTTGAGATAGCTTTGGTGAGAAAAGCAAGAAGAAAAAAATTTCCCGTCTTAGCCATATGTCGGGGTATGCAACTGGTGAATGTTGCCTTCGGCGGCACTCTTTATCAGGACTTTTCTTTTGAGAAGAAATTTCTTGATCATACTTTGGAGGGTTCCCTCCTTTACAATAAAAAACATTCTGTACTTATTAAGGAGAACACTAAACTTCATTCCATAATTGGAAAGAAGAAGATAGATGTAAACACCAGCCATCATCAGATGGTTAAGAAAATAGCACCTGCGTTTATCGCAAGTGCCTGGTCTGAAAAAGATGAAGTCATCGAGGGCATCGAAACAAAGGATGGTAAATATCTTATTTGCGTCCAATGGCATCCGGAGTTGATGAAAGATAAAAGCTCCAGGCTTTTGTTTGATTCCTTGATAGCGGCCGCAACTAAGCAAAAATCCAAGATGGAAAGCTAAAGCTTTCCGCTACATTTCACGTCATGGAAATTGGTAGCCGCAGGCTTCAGCCTGCGAGGTCGGGCTTACGCAACCTAAAGGTTGCGGCTACCGCCTCAAAAATTGCTTTTGTAAAACCCGTGGTATTATAGCACAATCAGGTGGCCTATGAACAAAAAGCAAACTCTGGCAAGAGTCAATTTATACGTTATAGCAGATAAGAAAATCTGTAGAGATAAAGATATCGAAGAGGTGGTCATCCAAGCCATAGAGGGCGGGGCACAAATGATTCAATATAGAGACAAGGAATCCAGTGACAGGGAGTTTCTTGAAGTCGCCTCAGGACTACAAAATATCTGCAAACGAAGAAAAATACCTTTTATCGTAAATGATAGGGTAGATATTGCCGCTTATCTCAAAGTTGACGGAGTCCATCTGGGTCAAGATGATTTGCCTCCAGGAATTGCCCGAAAGATTTTAGGTTCGAGCAAAATAATCGGAATATCTACCGATAACATAGATCAAGCCAAAGAGGCAGAAAAACACGGGGCAGATTATGTGGGCATTGGTCCAATATTCGATACCGCTACGAAAAAAATAGAAAAACCTATCGGCTTAGAGATAATAAAGCAGGCAAAAGAATCCCTGAAAATCCCCTTTTTCCCCATTGGCGGAATCAATCTGGAAAATCTTGACCAAGTTATCGAGGCTGGCTCAAAAAGAATAGCAGTTGGCTCCGCAGTGATCTGTGCAAGTAACGTAAAAACTGCCACAAAGGGTCTTTTGGATAAAATCCAGCACCTAACTTAATTCAAAATTCCAGATTCCAGATTTTGAATCTTGAACTTTGAATTTTGAATCTTTAATTTTTCAAATCTTGACAAATTTAGTAAACTTTATTATTTTTTTATCGTAATAGTAGAGTAAAGAGAGGTGAAAAGATGAACATATCCACCAGAGGCAGATACGGATTGAGGGCACTTTTGGAGATTGCCACCCAACCCAAGGGAAGACCGTTAGCTATCAGGGATATATCTGAGAAGCAACAGATGTCGATTACCTACTTAGAACAAATACTTTATAAGCTGAAGAATGCAGGAATTGTGAGGAGCATAAGGGGTGCAAAGGGTGGATATGTCTTAGCCAGAGAAGGAGATAAAATAACGGTAAGCCAGATCATTAACGCCTTGGACGGACCAATTTCGATCTCCTATTGTGACACACCTGAGCTCAGGGAAAAAAGCTGTGTGGGGCCTGAGGCCTGCGTCTCCCGTATTTTATGGAAAAAATTGGAGGATCTAATAGATAATGCCCTTTCCAGCGTTACATTAGCCGACCTCAAGGCACAGAATTCGTGTTTGCAAAAGGAGGCTTCAGGCTTGAAAACCATGAGGAGGAAATTCGTATGAATGCTTCGCATCGCATGAGCAGTTCTCAAACCAGAAGGGTATATCTGGACCATAATGCCACCACCCCGGTTCATCCGGAGGTTCTGGGGGCGATGCTGCCATACTACAAAGAGAAATTCGGCAATGCCTCCAGCATCCACGGTTTCGGGAGGGAAATCAAGGTAGCATTGGAGGAATCGAGAGAGAAGGTGGCGAAGTCGATCAATGCTACGTCCAATGAGATTTATTTCACCAGTGGCGGGACTGAATCGGATAACCTGGCCATTAAAGGGAGCGCCTTTGCCAACAGAAAAAAGGGAAAACATATAATTACTTCCAAGATCGAACATCATGCCATTCTGGAAAGCTGTAAATTTCTGGAGAAAGAGGGATTTGAGATTGCGTATCTGCCCGTAGATAAATCTGGTTTTGTGGACCCAGATGATTTAAAGAAAGCTTTGCGAAAAGATACCATCCTGGTTTCCATAATGTATGCGAACAATGAGGTTGGCACCATTGAACCAGTTGAAGAGCTTGCAAAAATTGCCAAGGATAATGGCGTTTATTTTCATACCGACGCAGTTCAAGCTATGGGAAAAATCCCTATCGATGTGCAGAAATTAAACGTGGATATGCTTTCCGTGTCTGGTCACAAGATCTACGGTCCCAAGGGGGTGGGGGCAATCTATATAAGAAAGGGGACTCGGATAACTCCTTGGTCACACGGCGGTAGTCACGAAAGATCAAGAAGGGCAGGCACCGAAAACATCCCGGGCATCGTGGGATTAGCTAAAGCTTTGGAAATTGTCCATAAAGAGATGGAAGAACAATCCAAACATCTGAGGAATCTTACGGAAACATTTTATCGTAAATTGACTAAAGCGATTCCCGATGTATTTCTAAATGGGCATTTAGAAAAAAGAATTCCCAATACTTTAAGTTTATCATTTAAGGCAGTCGAAGGAGAATCCATAATCTTGAGTTTGGATCTAAAAGGGGTAGCAGTGTCAACCGGTTCGGCCTGCGCCTCAGGAAGTTTGGAGCCATCCCATGTTCTTTCTGCCATGGGAATAGCTCCGGAACTCGCTCAGGCTGCCATCAGGTTCAGCTTTGGCAGGGAAAACACCATGGAGGATGTGGACTATGTGATCGAGATTTTACCAGAGATAGTGAACAGGTTAAGGGCTATGTCACCATTATATGCAAATAAATAAGTTTCTTGGATTGTTCCCTCTTCTCTGGGGGTAGAGGGTAGGGATGAGGGGGAACCAAACGGCTAAGCCTTCATGGCCTGGGAATGAAATCATTTGAGAAAAGGAATTCAAGATGTATTCAGCAAAAGTAATGGATCACTTTCAGAATCCCCGTAACGTTGGGGAGATCGAAAATCCTGATGGAGTGGGACATGTTGGAAACCCGGTATGCGGGGATATAATGGAGCTCTATATTAAGGTTGAAGACAATCATATCGTAGATGCGAAATTCAAAACCTTCGGCTGTGGAGCCGCCATTGCCACCTCCAGCATGATCACCGAACTGGTCAAAGGCAAAAGCCTGGAGGAAGCAGAAAAAATTTCTAAAAGGACAGTGGCTGAGGCGCTGGATGGTTTACCCCCAAACAAGATGCACTGCTCCAATCTGGCCGCTGATGCTTTACAAAAAGCCATAGAAGATTACAGGAGCAGAAAGAAAAATATTTAATGGATAAGCGAAAAAAGAATAGACCGCTGGCAGCGGTGGCCATGAGTGGGGGGGTGGATAGCTCGCTGGCGGCTTTTTTGTTGAAAGAGCAAGGCTATCAGGTAGTGGGAATCTCAATGAAGCTCTGGGATTTCAAAGAGGTGGGAGGGGATCCTCACCCAGACGGCAGATGTTGCTCCGTAGAAGCTTTGAATGATGCCCGGGCAATTTGCGAAAAGATGGGAATACCACACTACGTGATTGATTTTAAAGATGATTTCAAAAAGACAGTTATCTTAAACTTCGTGGAAGAATATGAAAACGGTAGGACGCCGAATCCTTGCATAGTATGTAATACGGAGATCAAATGGCGGTGTCTATGGGAGAAAGCCAAGGCTCTGGGAGCAGAGTTTCTTGCAACAGGTCATTATGCTCGAATCAAATATGATGAAAAGGCCAAAAGGTTTTTGCTTCGGAAAGGAGTTGATCCCACTCGGGATCAGTCCTATGCCCTTTGGGGGCTTTCCCAGGAGAACTTGTCCAGAACCATATTCCCCTTAGGAGAGCTTACTAAAAGAGAGGTCAGAGCAAAAGCAAAAGAACACAAGTTGAAGGTGGCAGAAAAGATGGAAAGTCAGGAGATCTGCTTTGTGGCTGATGACGATTACCCCAGATTCATAAAAGAATGGCTTGATAAACAGGGCCAAGGGCTTGCCCTGAGCGAAGTCGAAGGGTCAAGGGCCTGCCCTGAGCGGAGTCGAAGGGCCAAAGGACAGGGAGGAAAAATTCAGCCAGGTCCCATATTCAACTTGAAAGGAGAAAAGATTGGTGAGCATAAGGGAATTCCTTTCTATACTATAGGACAAAGGCGCGGGCTTTCCATCGCTTTGGGGAAACCCTTGTACGTGGTTAGAATTGAGCCAGATAAAAATGCTATATATGTGGGCGAAAACAATGACCTGTTCAGGTCGGCTTTCATCGTTTCCCATTTGAACTGGATAGCTTTTGATGATTTGGAAAAAGAGAGAGAATGTAGGATAAAGATCAGGTATCAACACCAACCGCAGGAAGGAAGAATTTCCTCGTTGACAAAAAATGAAGTTATGGTTAAATTCAAAAAATCTGAACGAGCCATAACTCCGGGACAGTCTGCGGTATTTTATCAGGATGATGTGGTCTTGGGAGGTGGAATAATAAACGGAGTGGTCAATGATTGGTCAGCGGATTAAGCAGACGAGAATTCTTTTAGGGGTGATATTATTAAAAGCTATCGCTTCACAGTGTTAATTGAGAAAGATGAGGAGGGTTTCTATGTGGCCACCGTTCCCGCTTTAAAAAGCTGTTACACTCAGGCAAAGACCATGGAGGAACTCATGCCACGTGTGCGAGAAGTGATTGAGCTCTGTCTTGAGGAAGAGGAACCGGTGCAGATGACTTTTGAGGGGGTTCAACACATTGAGGTTTCGCGATGAGCCGTCTGCCCATGGTGACTGCAAAAGAGATGATACAATATCATCCAGGAGAAGACCTGGGTCGACGGATTACTAATAAGATTCTTCATGATGTTGAAGTTTCGCGGGAAAATTTTCTAAAGTGGTATCATAAAAAAAAATAGTTTATACTAAGGGTAAGCCTCAAAAGCTTAAAAGAAGGAATTAATTCCTATGAAAGCGAAAAAGGGTTTAAAGATATTGATCGGTGTTGTTGGGGCAATCGTTATTCTACTTCTTCTGGTCTCTTTGGTAGCAAAGATCATCTTTACCAAGGAGAAGCTTTTATCTTTGTTGGTCCCGAGAATCGAGGAGGCCCTGGATCGAAAAGTGAAGATAGAGGATATTTCCGTCTCCATCTGGGGTGGCTTAGGGGTAGATGTAAAAGGGATGAGGATTCTTAACCCTTCCGGTTTCACCCAAGAGGAACTTTTCAAATTTGACCAGCTTTTGGTGCGGGTGAAGTTTTGGCCACTTCTTCGGAAAAGAGTCGAGGTCAAAAAGCTTATCCTGAAAAGTCCTTTGATTAATTTAGAGAAAAACAAAGAAGGCGTCTCCAACTTCGGTGATCTGTTGGAAGGAGAAGGTGGTTTTGTCCTGCCGGTTGCCTTTGACGAGATGGAGATAAAAGATGGTAAAATCCTTTATCTGGATGATAGGGATAAAAAAAGGATCGTTTTAGATAGATTCGAGGAGACGGCAAAGCTTTCTTTAGATGAAAGCATGGAGAGTGTAAGAGCAACTGGTAAAATCTCCATAGATCAGATTGAATTGGATTTGCCTGAATATAAAGGGAAACTTCCACCACTTACCTTCTCGTTGGAACATGATCTAAATGTGAACGTACCTGGAGATTCTCTAAGTATCAACAAACTGAAGATCTGGATCGCAGAAGTTTCCTTAGACTTGAAAGGTAAAGTGGAGAAGTTAAGTGCAACTCCGCAGATGAATTTAGAGATATCATCTGATGAAATACCTTTGGAGGATGTTTTAGCTTCCTTACCCAGGGAGGAATCTTCACCTTTAGATCAACTCAAAACCTCAGGAAAGATGAAAGTTGCAGCATCTTTGGAAGGAGAGATGAAGGAAGCCACCATACCGGAGATACAGGGGAAGTTTTTGTTTAAGGACGTTAAGATGGATTTTGCTCAGGTGCCTCAATCTTTTGAAATGCCATATGGAGAGATCAATTTCAATAATAGAAGCGCGAGTATCTTTTCAACTGGAGCGAAATTGGGCGGAGCGCCTTTGGAAATTAAGGCAGTGCTGGAGAATTTTAAAGACCCCCATCTAAACTCTGAGTTAAAGATGAAGTTTGATTTAGCTCTTTTAGGCGAGTTTAAGAAAATGCCCCCAGGAACTAATCTGAAGGGAGAAACGGAAATCGATGCAAAAGCATATGGCAGAATCAAAAAACTACAAGAGATGAATTTATCCGGCACTGTCAATTTAAGAGATGTCGAAGCTGCCACTCCAGCTTTAGGGGTTCCAGTGAAGAAATTGAATGGGAATTTGTCTTTCAAAGGCGACGACGTGAATATCACCAAATTGTCTTTGTCTTTGGGGGAATCCTCTTTTGGTCTACAGGGCAGATTTTATCAAGCTATTCCCTACTTTTTGTTCAAGGGTGAAGAAAAGCCAGTTTTGAATTTCAGCCTTAATTCACCCTTCATGGATTTGGATAAGATATTTCCTGCTGGCAGAGAAACCAAAGCTGAAGAAAGAGCAGCTGCTTCAGATACCATACTGCTGCCAGACATCAAGGTTAAGGGGCAACTTTCTATTGACAGGCTTGTCTTTAGAAAAGTCGAATTCACTAATCTCTCTGGCAGTTTGGATGTTACTGACGGAATTCTAAGGATAGAGAATGTCGCCTCCCACGTTTACACCGGCACCGTAGGAGGAAAGGTCCTCTGCGATCTGAATGATATTAACCACCTGAGGTTTAACATGGATTTCACCGCCAGTCAGATCGAGGCTAACGACTTTCTGTCAAGATTCACTGCTATCCACGATCATCTGTTTGGAAAACTGAATCTCACTGCCTCTTTTTCTGGAAAGGGAAATAAAGTGGAGGATATTCAGAAGTCGCTTACCGCTTCTGGAACAGCCACCATTACCGATGGGAAGTTAGTCAATTGGGAGATTTTAAATACACTTGCCTCTTACTTGAAACTCAAAACCTTCAAAGAAGAACAAATAAGGACTTTACGAAACTCTTTCAAGATACAAGATGGAAGAGTCTGGTTTGACGATTTAACTGCTTCCACAAAAAGTGGCGATTTTGAGCTTTCCGGGTTCGTGGGAATGGATGGCTCTTTGGATTATAAATTAACCGCGGTCCTTTCTTCGGAGCTTTCCTCAAGCTTTGATGCATTAGGTGATTTGTCCGATCATCTTAAAAACGATCAAGGAAGGGTAGTTCTGGATATTAACGTAAGAGGAACCGCCAAGAATCCAGAGTTTTCTTTAGACACTTCCAAGGCTGAGGAGAGGTTCAAAAAACGAATGACGCAAAAACTTAAACAAGAAGGGGAGAAGGTGACGGAGGAGTTAAAGAAAAAGGGGGAGGATTTATTGAAAGATCTTTTTAAAAAGAAGTAGAAAGAGAATGAAGAGCCGTCAACGAAAAAGACGGCTCGCACGGATAATAATACGTGAAAGAAAGGAAACAAAAGGAGGAGAAAATCTAAGCTTGAAATACATTTTTCAAAATATAAGCCTGGATAGAAAAAACCTGTCAGATTCGGTTTTTGTATGCCAGAAGAAGGATTCTGACACATTGAAGGAATACTGGAGTGTCAAGCTTCAGCTTGACCGTTTATCCCTGTAGTTAGCTCGCCTGATCTGAGAGTAGAACGGAAATCAGATATTTAAATGGATGGTGCAGTTAAAAAAAATGTTAAAGTTATATTTTTCCTGCTTTTAGGTGTAAAGCTTGCGTTTGCCCAGCCCATCTTAAGTACCTCGCATTTCAACATCCACGCTTATGACCAGAACCTTGCCAAAGAGGTGAAAATACACCTGGAATCCTCATACCGAAAGATTTCGTCCTTTCTGGGTGATAGTTTGACTGATGTGGTTAGCGTCTATGTAGCGGATAGCGATGAGGAGTTCAGGTCAATGGTAGGTGGGGGTTTTCCAGATTGGGGCATCGGCTGTGCAATCCCCCGCCGCAATATGATAGTTTTGAAATCTCCTCTTCATTTTAACTATCATCGTCCCTTCTCAGAGCTGGTAACTCATGAATTGGCTCATATCTTTTTGGGAAATCTGGCTAAGGGAGCCTCACTTCCAAGATGGCTGGATGAGGGATTCGCCATGCACCAGTCTAAGGAATGGGAGATCGGACAAGATATTAGGGTAGCTCGCGCAGTTCTGACCGGTTCACTCCTGAAGTTATCTGAGATAGAATCGGTAAACGCTTTTCGTGAAAAAAAAGCCCAGCTGGCTTACACCGAAAGCTTTTTGGCTGTCTCCTATCTTGCCCACGAATATGGCGAGGATGTAATAAGGGAACTGGTTGATCATTTAGCTTCCGGCACTAGCATAGATTTAGCATTCTTGAAGACGATCGGCTCAAATTATCTTACCTTTCAGATGGAGTTTGAGTCATATATAAAAAGCAAATACAACTGGATCAGCTTTTTTGGTGACACCTTCCTTCTATGGGTGGGGCTTGCCTTTCTAATTATATTGTTTTATTTTGCCAAAAAACGTCGTACTAAGAAGATCCTTAAGAAATGGGAATTGGAGGAACGGGGAATAAAAGGAATACCTGAAGGAGAGGCCACCGATGACTACTCCGAAGACAAAGCACAAAGTTGAATATTGGATCACTTACCTTTTAGGCACGATATTGAGGATTCTTCCTTACAGATTGGCTTTATCTTTTGGATCCTTTTTGGGCTTTTTGGCTTTTGATGTCTTTAGAATAAGACGAAAGGTTACTTTGATCAATCTGAAAAATTCTTTGGGAGATCAAAAGAACGTTAATGAATTGAAGAAGATTGGAAGAGACGCTTATAGAAACATAGGAAGATCTTTGGTGGAATACTCTTTATTCCCTTCTCTAAATAAGGAAAGAATCTCGAGAATGGTGGAATTTGAAGGGGCGGAGAATTTCGATGAGGCCTTAAGGGGAGGAAGGGGGGCAATTGTGGTAGCAGGTCATTTCGGTAGCTGGGAACTGATGGGAGCAGCCACCTGCCAGAAGGGGTATCCTGTGGATTTTTTAGTGGGGGAACAACATAACATTTTAGTGGATAATTTGATGAACGATTACAGAAAATCCATGGGGATCGGCATCATCAAAATGGGAGCAGCGGCAAAGGGAGTGATCAAAGCTTTAAAGAATAATCGGTTCGTTGCCATGCTGTCTGATCAGGATGCGGGAAATGATGGAACCGTGGTTGATTTCTTCAATCGTCCCGCCTCAACTCCCAAGGGCCCAGCCGCCTTTGCCCTAAAGACGAATGCACCAATCATCATGGGATTCATAATAAGAAAAAACAATCGAAGACAAAAAATTATTATAGAGAAACCACTATTTATAGAGAAGAGCAAGAATAAAGAAGACGACATCCGAAATTTGACTCAGGCTTATACCACCGTGCTCGAGGAGTACGTGCGCCGATATCCGGATCACTGGTTCTGGCCACATCGCCGGTGGAAAAGCACCACTGATGAGTATTGAAATGGGTGTCGCGGCGGATTGACCGGATAAAACGGATCTCGGGAGAATGACCGGAGTGTCTGCCTTCAGGCAGACCATTTTGGTACGCTTTGTATAAAATTCACTACCATAGCCAATAAATCACAAATGATGATCGACAGAATTTTGATCATTCAGACCGCTTTTTTAGGGGATGTGATTCTTTGTACTCCCTTGTTAAAAGCCACCAGAAAACTTTTTCCCCACTCTTTCATTTCTTTTTTATTGATTCCCGAGACCAAAAACATAGTAGAGAACAATCCTCACTTGGATGAGATTATCGTTTATGACAAAAAAGGAAAAGAGAAAGGATTGAGAATTTTTTTTAAAATGATTAAAAAAATAAAAACGAGAAACTTTGGTCTTGCTTTAATTCCGCATCGATATTTGCGTAGCGCACTTTTAGCCTGTTTTGCAAAGATTCCTCAAAGGACTGGTTTTGACAAAAGCACAGGTTCTTTTTTATTCACCAAAAAGGTGGCTTATCAAAACAATTCACATGAAGTTGACCGAAATCTTTCGCTTCTCAACGATTTCAGTCATGATTCACTGGACAACACCCCTGAGCTTTTTCCTGAATCCAAGGATTATTCATATGTTTCACAATT
>Ga0209636_10007949_pt1 | contig 10811 bp, 8 predicted proteins | sample DeeMarSWOR152_54_FD_187464 | JGI IMG/M metagenome (GOLD analysis project Ga0209636, IMG submission 187464) | Marine sediment microbial communities from White Oak River estuary, North Carolina - WOR-1-52-54 (SPAdes) (version 2) | ecosystem: Environmental > Aquatic > Marine > Intertidal zone >... | reverse complement strand
TGATCTGGTATCTTCATCAGTTACCTACCGTCTGGAATAGAAACTATACCTTGACATCGATATCCCATAGGGGTTCATCATTATCGATGAGTGGGCACCAAGGATCGACCTGAAGCAAGGTTCCACACCCAGGGCAGATATATTCTTGATAGGATGTGATTGGTTGTTCACCTTCGGTAACCTTCTTCAGTTCATCGAGATCCCTGGTCCAGCGCAAGGCATATTTCTTATAATTATCGCCCGGAACACAAAACTCATTTCCACACTTAACGCAACAGATCATCTTCGTCCCATCTTGCTTCTCTACTATTTCAAGATATTCACTTATTCTTATTAGAGCCCGTTTCTTAGCCGAGGGTTCTAGCTTTGTGATAGCCTTGTCAGGTGTTATCTTCTGCCCTTTACTTAATCTCTCTTGCCTCAGCTCCTGACGCCGTGCTTCGGTCCTTTTGATATCCACTTCAAACGTCTTGGGATGGAGGATGACTCCCCAAACCTTCGCGGCTGTACTATGAGTTACCACTTCATTTTTGACATCCTCCATTACGTTGACGGGATCACGATCTAATGGATCCCCGTAACCACCGCCACAACCAAAGGAATAGCCGATCAGGCTGTATTCGGGAACATCAATTCGAATCCCTCCCAATTGTCGCTCAAAATGAAAATCAGTGCTCTTTCGAGCATTTATTCCCCATGGAGGGCCCAATTGGTCATTACTTGCTGGATAGGTCCCCTTGGGGAACTTCTCAAGTAAGTCTTCTTTTGAAGTGAGAAGCAATATGGAATCTCCTAAATGCCCACCCACAGGATAGCCACCAAATAGGCCGAAACCACGAGCCTCTCCTCCCTCAGGTCCGGGTAAATAGTCAATGGACAAATCCTCTGTCCCGTAAACCATGCAGAGAGATTCTAAATTCATCCCTCCCCGGAACTTCCCATATCCGCCACTATCTATACCATGTCGCTGTGCAAAATATAAAAGAGGGTAATATGTCTCGGTCCACTCTACATCGGCACCGGCCGACCTGGGATTGACATAGATACCACCAGTATTGTTTCCATCACGGCTTGGCGTAGCACCTTGCCCTCCCACAAACAGGTCGTATGTACCTTGTCCTACAATTCTGCCATATTGATCATGTCCCCCATACCAAACCCCCGGGCCGAAGTTAGTCACGCCACCACTCAAGACTCCCCATGAAGCGTTCACAAAGTCGTATAACCCGGCGGCATACAACATTTTTGCCAAGGCCCCAGCAGCGGCAGTGAGGAGGATTTGACCTGCCTGCGTGCCCAGACCACAAGACGCAGGGAAACGGCAATTTAGGAATGTTCCTTCGGGGACGTGGTAGTCTATCCACTCCATCACATCTGAATTCCATGGAATGTCCCAGAGAAGGGCGGCAGCCAAGGCAGCAAAAAGACAACTTCTTGATGATGGAAGGGCAGCATTACAGTAGTCCTCTGTCTGAGGAGATGCGTCAACCTCAAAACTAAGCTGATCCCCTTCCTTTGTCACTGTGCATATGGCATGTAATGGAACTGGCTCTTCCTTTCCTCCCACACGTTTAGTTCGTGTAATATAAACACGCTCACGCCAAGTCCCATTGGGAAGTTTTTTCAACTTTTCTCGAAATCTCTCCTCAGCGTCTTCTGTGAGTTTGTTGCACGCCGCTTTTACGAAATCGATGCCAAACTTTTCTACCAGACGTAGATAACCATCGTCACAAACATTGTTAGAGGCGACTCTAGCCAGAATGTCTTGCGCTACAAATTCTGGGTCCCGGCAATGTCCGGTGATCGCTTGTAAGGCATCCTTTCTAACCCTGCCGCCTTCAACGATCTTTAAACCCCGAATCCTCACTCCCTCGTGAAAAATTTCCTTGGATGCCCCACGCAGTATTCCACCCACGTCGCCTGTATGCGTCATGGTACCCACCCAGGCCACCCGTATACCGCTATAGAAGATGGGCTTAACAACGATTTGGTCCATGACGTGGGTTCCTGCAATATAAGGATCGTTATAAAAAAATTGATCACCCTCATGAAGACCTGGGTTTTCTTCGTACTCTTTAAGGGCATGTCTGATAGAGTCGGCAGAGCCCATCACATGGAATAGAGTGCCTGCCGCAGCGAGAACGCCCCTTCCGTCTCCCTCGTACAAAGAGGTCATAAACTCCCCTCCCTCTACGATAGCTGGAGACCCTGAGACCATGGCCACGGCTTGTCGTCCCTCCTCCAATACACTGTTAAGGCGTCTCACAAAGACCTCATATTTGATCGGATCCAGCTCAATACTCATTACAAGACCTCCTTTTCAAACGTCCTCCACACCGCTTCTGTCGAGAAATGGAAATCTGTTGGTCCTAAAGCTCTAGCACCATGTTCAAAAAAGTATCCAATCTTGCGGATTTTTCAGGGGGAATGACAATTGTCGTTGTACGGCTTTCCACGATGGCTGGGCCTTTCACAACATTGTCAGGTTTAAGCTTCTCGTATTCATAGATCGGTGTCTGGATATAGTCTTTAGTAATCTCCGGGAAAAATACCTTCCTGAAACCCTTGAGTGCACTTGAAACGTCTGATCCATCTCCAGGATAACGGTTAAGTACAGGTTTCACCACTTTTCCAACAGCATCGATATCCATAGAGACCAATTCAATGCCTGCCCTTGTGTAGGCGACTCCCCTTCCATATATCTTCTCGAAGTCCTGTGCCCATTGCTCTGTCAGCCATGCCACATCCTCATCATTTTTGTATTCCTTGACGGGCAGTGGAACGGAATGATAAAGGACTTGCCTCGCCCACCGCATATTGAAAGTATGCCTCATCTCTAAATCTTGCCGGCGGAATCCCTCTTCTTCCATATCTTGAGACAAGGCGTCCTCAAACTCTTTTATTCTCGAATACAAAATATCCGGCTTCGCCGGCATCCGGTAGCCCAAAGAAAGGGAGATCGTCCGGATCATGTCCGCCCCAGCAATACCAAACGCGGAAAAGACTGCTGAAGTAGGGAAGCAATACACCTTTTTAATGCCCAATTCGCCTGCAAAAAAGGCTGCGTGCATCGATCCAGTTCCTCCAAAAGCATAGAGGACAAATTCTTCAGGGGCAAGCCCTGACCTCATGGTAAATATTCTGATCAGATCAGCCATGTGTGAATTCGTAATGGTGAAGATCCCGGCGGCAGCCTCTGCCACATCCATCTTCAGGGTGTTGGCAATCTTCCCCTTTATTGCCTTTTCAGCCTTTGTCTTGTTCAGCTTCATTCTTCCGCCCAAAAAATAATCAGGATTTAAGAATCCTAAAATGAGGTCGGCATCACAAACAGTGGGTTCTGTCCCTCCAGCATCGTAACAAACCGGTCCAGGAACAGCCCCGGCACTCTCAGGACCGACCGACAATCGACCTTGCACCGGATCGACTCGTGCAATCGTTCCCCCACCGGCCCCGATCGAATCCACTTTCATCATGGGTAACATCACTCGCCATCGCGAGATAATAGGCTCACGCTCATAACTCCATCTCCCCTCCCTAATGAGAGAAACATCAAAGCTCGTACCCCCCATATCCGTGGAGATAACATTGGGATGCCCTAACTGACTTGCTATGTATTGACTGGCGATGACTCCTCCGGCAGGTCCTGAGGAAATCGTCCTTACCGGAGGGACTTTCTCCCAACTAAGCAACCCGCCGCTCGCCTGCATCACCAACAATCTCCCATTAGAACCTTCGTGGCGAAGCTTTTTGTCTAAGTTTGACAAATAACGCTCCATCACCTTACCAATATAGCAATTGAGGATAACAACATTGGCGCGGCCATATTCTCTCCTCAGCGGAACCAATTCATGAGAGAAGGTGAGGAAGAGCTTATGACGGGGGTACATTTGATTGATTAACTCTTTGATCCTTTGTTCATGAACAGGGTTTACCCAACTGAATAGAAGACTTACTCCAATCGCTTCCACGTTTTCATCCTCGACAAGGGCACGTATCTGTTCTTTTGCATGTTCGATGTTTAAAGGAACGATGATATTGCCTCTAAAATCGATCCGCTCATAGACTCCCTTCAGACGAGATTTTGGAACCAAGGGGTCCGGCTTCTTGATTAAAAGCATTTTCTTCACTTCTTCATCGCTTAACCCGTCGACTCTTTGTATCGCACGGCCGATGAGTGTTGTATCCTCAAACCCTTTTGTGGTAATAAATCCAACCTTTGCCCCTTTGCGTGTGATGATAGCGTTCGTACCCACTGTGGTCCCATGCTTCAGCATTAAACATTGCTCAAGTAGATTTCTCAGAGGTATGTTCATTAACCTTGCTGATTCTTGGATCGCATTCATCACCCCGACGGCAAAATCATCAGGGGTAGTGGGAGCTTTAGCAATCACGGTCTCCCCTGATTCTACATTTAGAACAACACTGTCTGTAAAAGTTCCACCCGTATCAATCCCAATGATATATCTTTTTTGTCCTTCTGACATTTCTGTTGGCCCTCCTGGCTTAGTTTCAATTACTTTTTCAGCTTAGGAATGCCTAAGAGCTCCCGGGCTTCATCCGGGCTTGCTATCTCTCTGCCCAAATCCCTGCCTATTCGAGCTACTCTTGCCACTGTTTCAGCGTTGCTTTTGGCTAAAACCCCTTTGCTGAAGTATGGGTTATCCTCGAAGCCAACCCGGACATGGCCTCCAAGAAGAATAGATTGAGTGACCGCTGGGGTCTCAACAGGACCTATACCAAGAACAGTAAAAAGAGAGTCCTCCGGGAGTAGATCAACAAGATGCAATAGATTTTTTGGTGTGAAAGGAGTTACTTCTTGTATTGTCCTCTCCATGCCCAAGCAAAAACTAATCCAGTAAGGCTTGGGAAGAAGTCCTTTTCTAATGAGATCGTTAACCTCTACCATGCCGCCTACGTGGTAAACTTCAGGCTCAGGTTTTATCCCCTTTTTGAGCATGATCTTGGCCGCCTTCTCAACGAAAGCACGGGTCCAAAGGAATATCCTTTCTCCCGATGTTCCGGTGAGTACGGAAACGCCAATATCCAAACTTCCCATTTCTGGATTCGCATCAAGAGCCTCTAAGCCTTTATCCACTGCGGCAAAGAGCAAATTTTCCGGTACGTCATTAAGTTCGCTCTTCATCACCTGTCCAGGCCCCCGTCCTGGGGAACAGCTATGTTGCAAAATGATGGGACACCCCTTTTCCCTGATACAGCGATCGATCGCTCTAAAGACATCAGCATTTGTAGTTGCATTTCCCTCTTTGTCTCGCGCATGGATATGAACAATGGAGGCTCCCTCATTCCATGAACGATAAACTTCCTCAGCAATCTCTTCGGGTTGAATAGGAACGTTAGGATTAAAATCCTTCATCAACCAACTCCCTGTCGGGCAAACGCAAATAATAAGCTTATCTGTAGTTATCATTTATCTCCCCCTCAAATCTTTTGATTTTTTGCATTCCCTACTTGACCATTAAATTGGGTAGCCATAAAGCGATCTGTGGAAACATGACCAATAAAACGACACTCAAGAGAACGATCAGTACAAATGGGACGGCTGCACGATAGACTTCTTCCAGAGGCGTTTCAGGCGTGGTTGCCTTCAATACAAAAAGAAGATTCCCAAAAGGAGGAGTTATCCCACCCACGGTCATATTGACAAGAAAGAGGCACCAGAACCAGATAGGATCGAACCCTGCGGTGGCGATGACCGGAAGGTAGACAGGAATTGTGATCATCATAATCGCCATCTGCTCTATGAAGCATCCAAGAAAAAGAGGGATGGCCTGCATTAAGACAAGAAGTCCCAAGGGAGGAAGTTCCAATCCAACAACGAGTTCAACCAGACCCCGAGTGGCACCACTGATAGCAAGGACTTGACTGAAGGCTTTAGAACCAGCAATGATTAAGAGGATCATACCGCTTACTTTGATGGTGCCTTCAAGGGAATCCCTCAGCATCTGGAACGTCATCTTTCTGTAACAAATAGCCATCACAATGGCAGCGAGAACCCCGACTGCGGCTGATTCCGTGGGTGTTGCGACTCCTATTAGTATGAGTCCCATGACCAGAAAGATGATAAGAGTAAAAGGCAGGAAGAGAAATAAGGATATGATTTTTTCCCGAAAGCTGCTTGAAGCTGGATCAAAAGGTGCCAATTTTGGGTTGATCTTCACCATAACCAAGACAAAAATTACTAAAAGGGCTGCTAAGACGAGCCCAGGGCCAGTCCCCGATATCAAGAGTTTGGCAATTGACACATTTGCCAGACTCCCTATTAGGACGGCCAGGATGCTTGGGGGGATGAGGGGATCCAGACAGGCACCACCCATGATGACTCCAAGGCTAAGCTTTCTGTCATATCCGCGGTTATTCATCTCAGGAAGAACCGATGTGCCCAGCATGGCAGCCATCGCCATTCCGGCGCCACTGATAGCGCCAAAGATCGTGGCGAATATGAGGGTAACGATATAGAGGCGAGCACGAACTCTCCCCACCCATTTGTCAATAGCATCGAAGGCAAAATTAACCACTTTAGATTGATAAAAGATTTCACCGAGAAGAATAAACAATGGAATAGGAGACATCGTAAAAGATGCCACGGATTCAAAAATACTACTCGTAAGCAGACGCATCCCCTTTTCTCCGAAGAGCAGATAAAGTCCTACGACATCCAAGGCCAGAAAAGAGATGGCGATGGGCAAACCCATGCAAAATAGGGCGATCAGTAGTCCAAAAGCAATGATTAAAAGCATCCACCATTCCATGAGTTATTACCTCAATTTATCTCCTCCGCTCATTAGAAAAAGCCTCTACTGCCACCTTCTTCTTTTTTTGACCCGACTTTCAGGTCGCGTAGAAACTTAAAACCATTTCTCAAAAACTGGACACAAAGGAGGAGGCAGCCGAATGGGATTACCCCAAGAACAAGATATTTGGGGACGGGCACAGGCCGGGGAAGGACAATGCATTTTTCCACTGCGTCCCAGGTATCCCACACCCCATACCAAATAACAAAGCCACACACAATAGCCCCGATAAAGGAATTGACCATATCTGATACCTGTCGGGATCTCGGGGAAAGATGGTCATACAAGATGGTCAAACGAACATGGCCTTCACGCTTTAATAACCAGGCGCTAACGAAAAGAGTACTGTAAAGCATAATATAGTCCGTGAAATCAACCGCCCAGATGGTGGGGCGGATGAAGAAGTAGCGGACGACGACTTCGTAGCCGAGGATCAAGGCCATGCCGAGCATCATCCATGCTGCCAAGAAGGCACATCCGTCGCGAAGGTGATCATGAACCCTGAGGCAAAAGATTCCTAAACGCCTGATCTTTTGATTCATTAGCAATCCTCCTGAGGCGGGATTCATTAAGATCGCTCATGAAAATCCCGTCCCGTGGACGGGGAGAAAAAGAGGGTTTCCCAAAGGCAAAAAGTGATACTACATATTGACAGAATTCTGCTACAGATGGGAAAATGTTTTGTGTAAGACTTTTTCAGAAAAGCTAGGAGACCCTGAAGCGAGTTCACAATGACAAGGGAGAGTCGGTCCTCTCCTCTGTCACCCCGAACTTGCTTCGGGGTCTCGGTTTTGGTTCTGCATTTAAGGTTTTTAAGCTCTGCCCGTAAGGGCGAGGTAGTCTATTTCTTTTTCATTCGGTCAACAGCTTCTTTCAATCGTGGACCAAACTCGGGTTCGCGCTTTAAGACGAGTTCTTGCCAACTACGCTCGTAAAATGCATTGACATATTTCTTAGCCTCCTGGGGTGGAAGGACCAACAACTCCATCCCTCGCTTTTGGAGTTCCTTCTCCTCATTGTCCAAAGAACTTACCATGGCAGCTCGACCTTTCTCCTCTATCTCCATTGCGACTTGAGTGAGGAAGTTCTGTAAATCCTTTGACAATCGGTTCCAACTGTCTAAATTCACAAGGATCAATTCTACAGCCTCACCGAAGCGAGGCCTCACCATGTATTTCACCACTTCATACCACTTGTAATCGAGTGCACCAATGGCAGGCCAGCAAGCTCCATCCACTACCCCCTTTTCTAAGGCGGTGTAGATTTCTCCACCTGCGACTCTAACAGGTGCACCCCCAAGGCTTTTAATCATTGGGTCGTAGAACGGGCTGGTCCTTATCTTTAGGCCGGTCAAGTCTGCTTTGTCGATCTTCTGGTTTCTGAGCATGAGATGATATCCCACACCATCCCCACATGCTGCCAAATAGGTGATATTTGCTTTTTTCCTGTATGCTTCGTCTAGGATCTCATGAAGCCCAGCGGCTCGCCTCTCTCTGGGTGTGGCTAAAAAGAAGTCCATTCCCGGGCCCACCGACATCTCGCCCATATGATAAGCAGAGTGGGTATAGGAGGCGTCAAATAAGCCCTCTCTCAGTGGCTTAAACTGCTCAAAGGAGGGAACTGCTTCTGGACCCACCCATGAAATCTTCAACTTGCCTCCAGATCTCTTGTTTACTTCCCCAACAAAAGGGATTAAAAATCTTTTGACCTGAGGGTGATCCGGTCCCCAGCTGGCGATCATCCTCCACTCAATAGCTTTTTGCGCTTGAGCGGAGCTGAAAAAGATCCCAGTTAGGAGGACAACAATGCCTGTGACCGAAATAAATAGAATCGATAGTTTCTTTGTGGCCTTCATAGCTCCTCCCTCGTATTTAAAGTGGTGTTTGAAAAAATGAAGTGAAACGTGCTGCGGGTCATAAAATCTTAAAAACGGGAAAATTATCCAAAATGTAAGAATCGAAAATGCTAATGATTTCAAAAGGTAGTTCACAAATCTCTGGCTAGTTCGCAAACTTCCATCAAGGCTACAAAATCCGCATTATAAAGTCAACAAAAATATTTAGAGATGTTAGGAACTTCTTAAAAGTGCACCTCTGGGAGCTCAGAAGTTTTGATTTTATGAACATCGATCAACTTCCCCTCGCACCAGAATCTAATTTCAGAGATTTCGTCATTGAGGGGGCAAAAACGTGAAAGCGTCGCGGTCCTTCAATATTTCAATATGTTCGCGGAAGGGGCATAAAGATGTGAAGGGCGTCCCGCTTTTCATTTGACCTGGTGGAATGCGGAAGGTTTCGGCTCAGGAGAGCATTCTCCGGCGGTGACATCTTGCCCCTTTTCAAGGAAGGGAATAGACGGCTGAGTACCAATAAAGCAAACCCCCGTAACAAGGACTCTCATGGTACCTCTTTTCATAACTCCTTGTTAGCGCCAATGAGTGGTAACACCTGGTTGACCTTGAAGAATACCAAGAAGCGAGACTGTTCCTCTTCTCCTTTTTCCGAGGCATATTTTCTTCGGCGAATCGAGTGGAGGAGTTCGCTGTCTTCTTCCTCACGAACCTTGGTCAGAAACAGCCGGACACCCTTGTACCCAGGACGTTCCTCCATGAAGAGATAGGCCGCATGATTGTTGGACTGCAGATTATGGTGAGTCAAACGGTCAGACATGATAAATGCGATGGTCTCTCTGTCGATAATATGGGGTCTTGCATAAACGGCTACATCCACACGCCCTTGATCGTCTGCCGTTGCCAAGACTCCACTGCCCTTCAGGTCTTCAAAGTATTTACCCAGATCCATCATCTAACCTCCTCCCTATGTGCTTTTTTAAAGATTATGATATGCTAGGGATCTCAAAACCACAATCAGTTTTTTTTGTACCTGATTTTACTGTCTGTTGGTTTAGGTCCGCTGAGCACTTATGCGGCTTGGAGATGTCATTGTAGTTTACACGTGGTTTCGTAGCTGGAGCTCGATGGGGTGGGCGTGCAGATAGGTCTGTTTGCTGAGATAGGGCTCGTTATATCTGCGCACGTAATGGTTGATCAAGGTAATCGGGACAATGAGCGGAATGTAGCCCTCACGATACTGCTGTATGATTTCAAGTAGTTCCCCTTTTTCATCAGAGGTCAGCTGCCTTTTGAAATATCCCATCATGTGCGTGAGGACATTGGTGTTCTTTCTGGGCGTGGCTTTCAGCTTCAAGGCCTCCATCAGCAGGGCTTCATATCTCGCATACAACTCCCTGATGGATATCCGTTTTCCGGCCGCCACGAGTCTTCCCAGGGTTCGGTAATGCTTTTCACTATGGGAGAGCAACAAAAGCTTGTGCTGGGTGTGAAACTCCACCAGATGCCCCACGGTCCGCTTTCTCGAAAGGATCTCCCGCCAGCGCGTTAAAGCAAAGATTCGTTCGATGAAGTTTTCCCGCAATGTCGGATCATGGAGGCGGCCTTCATCTTCGACAGGGATAAGCGGGAAGTGTTCCATAAATATGCGAGCAAAGATACCACGCCCTTTTTTTACAGGCATCCCCTTTCCACCGTAGACCTTTACCCTTTCCATGCCACTACTCGGGGAATTACTTTTGAAGATGAAGCCGCAAAGCTTATCTCTTTCTAGATCGATCACTCGCCCTTTGGCCCACTGCTCCATCCGTTCCGTATAATCTTGGTGGGTACGGGATGTAACGAGACGTGGCGATTCAGGATTGCCCACCAGGCGCAATGCCTCCCGCGGGATGCCGAAACCACACTCAACCTCAGGGCAGACAGGAACGTACTGCACATACCGTCCGAGGGTATCGGTCAGGAACCGATCAAGCTTATGCCCGCCATCATATCGAACATTCTCTCCCAGTAAGCAGGTACTGATTCCCACTTTGATCGTGTCTTCCACAGCGACTTCTCAATCAGTGGTTCCCAAGAAGGATGAAAGGAATATACCAATTGCTCACGGCGATGGCAACAAAAACGCCCCGCGTATCAGCTCATCG
>Ga0209636_10007948_pt1 | contig 10811 bp, 6 predicted proteins | sample DeeMarSWOR152_54_FD_187464 | JGI IMG/M metagenome (GOLD analysis project Ga0209636, IMG submission 187464) | Marine sediment microbial communities from White Oak River estuary, North Carolina - WOR-1-52-54 (SPAdes) (version 2) | ecosystem: Environmental > Aquatic > Marine > Intertidal zone >... | reverse complement strand
GACATTAAACCAATTTTTGCTGTTGATCATAACCTTAGCCGTTGTCGTTGGGGTGACTTTTCTAGTGACACTCATAATCCAACTTCGTAGAACACTCAAAGAGGGAGAAAAAACCCTAACCGAAATCAGAGAACTGGCAGAAAATTTGCAAGATACAAACCAAAAGGTTCAGACAAAAATTGATGATTTTGGAGAAATGATCACAGCTTCCAAAAAGACAGTCGTTGGCTTATCCGAAATGACCTGGTTTTTGACGACAAAAATCATACGGCCTTCCTCTAAATACTGGCCACTTCTGTTTCCTTTGCTGCGTTTCGGTTGGCGGCGATTGAAAAAACGAAAGGAGGATAAAAATGGCAAGTAACAGCGGTTCCAGCGCATTTGAGGTTACTCTTTCTTTTCTGCTCGGAGCTGCGACAGGTTTCGTTCTTGGAATTCTCTTCGCTCCAGCAAGCGGAACAGAAACAAGGAAGAAAATCCAGGAAGAAGTCAGCAAGACTGGAGAAAAAGCTAAAGAGGGCTATGAAAGAATAGCCAAAGAAGCTGAAAAAGGTATTAAGGTTGTTAGGGAAAAAACACAAGAAGGAATCGAAGCCATAAAAGGCTTCGTGGATAAAAAGAAAGAAGAGCTCTTGAAGAAAGAACCAGAAGAAGCCGTTGAAGAGGCAGAGAAAATAAAGAAGTAGAAACTTCGCTCGACCCACCCGAACTGCTGAAGAGTCCTATTTGTCAATTTTCAGCAATTGATTCCCAATGATTGATACAACTATTATTGACATCAGAGCAAGAGAAATTCTGGACTCAAGGGGAAATCCGACATTAAGAACTCAAGTATTGCTTCAATCAGGGGCAGTTGGAAAAGCTTCTGTGCCTTCTGGAGCATCCACAGGTAAGTTTGAAGCTTTAGAGCTCAGAGACGAAGACCCTTCTCGGTATTTGGGAAAAGGAGTCTTAAAGGCGGCAGCCAACGTCAACAGCATTATTGCCCCAGAGCTTCTGAATCAAGACGCTCTTTCTCAGGCTGAAATCGATGAGAAGTTAAAAGAACTGGATGGAACTCCTTTGAAGAAGAATTTAGGTGCCAATGCTCTGTTGTCAGTATCCATGGCTGTTGCTCAAGCCGCTTCTCAAGCTTCAAAAGTTCCTCTCTATGCCTATTTGGGAAAAAGAACAGATTATCGCTTGCCCGTCCCTCTGATCAACATCCTCAACGGCGGCGCCCATGCCGATAATAATATCGACTTCCAGGAATTCATGATTGTTCCTGCCGGAAGCATCACGTTTTCAGGGGCAATCAGAATGGGTGCCGAAGTTTTTCACCATCTCAAAAAAATACTAAAGAAGAAAGGCTACAGCTCTGCGGTCGGGGATGAAGGGGGATTTGCTCCCGATTTAAAGTCAAACGAAGAGGCTCTTGAATTGATCCTCGAAAGTATTCATGAATCAGGGTATAAAGCCGGAAAAGATATTTATTTGGCACTGGATGTGGCGGCTTCTGAATTCTACGAAGACAATAAGTATGTTTTTAAAAAATCAGGGGGCTTAGAGAAAAGTACCGAACAGATGATTGAGCTCTATGAAAGATTAGTGGAGCAGTACCCTATCATTTCCATAGAAGATGGCCTGTCTGAAGACGACTGGGAAGGCTGGAAAATCATGACTGATAGATTGGGCCAAAAAACTCAAATCGTCGGTGACGACATTTTTGTTACCAACTTGGAGAGACTCAAAAAAGGAATAGCTCAAGGCATCGGCAACTCCATTCTTATCAAATTGAATCAAATCGGAACTCTGAGCGAAACGATAGACACGGTGAACCATGCCCATCAAGAAGGTTATTCGACAATAATATCTCATCGGTCAGGAGAAACTGAGGATACTTTCATCTCTGACCTGAGTGTAGCTCTCAACTCTGGTCAAATAAAAACTGGATCTGTATGTAGAAGCGAGAGAGTCGCCAAGTATAACCGGCTTCTCGAAATTGAAGATGAACTCCAAGATAAAGGACGCTATGCCGGAGTTCAGGTCCTTGCCCGATGAGCTCTCTGAAAATATCCCGAACTGAAACTCCAGTTTGATCCCTGAATGCGACTCGGTTTTCCTCTGAGTATTACAACAAAAGGACTTCAGATAATTCTTCATGAAACCCAAAAAGCAAAGAAAAGAAAAGTTCTTCACTTCCTCCCAGATTGAGATCAAAAAAGTCTACTCAGAACAGGACTTGAAAGACTTCGACCCACGTATATCCCTCGGACAGCCAGGAAATTATCCCTTCACCAGAGGCGTCTATCCCACCATGTATCGAGGGAAGCTTTGGACCATACGACAGTACGCAGGTTTTGGCACAGCAGAAGAATCCAACAGAAGATACCGTTACCTTCTCTCTCAGGGACAGACTGGATTAAGTGTGGCCTTCGACCTCCCCACTCAACTAGGTCTTGACTCGGATCATCCTCAAGCTCAGGGTGAAGTCGGAAAAGTTGGGGTGGCTGTAGATTCTCTCCAAGATATAGAAACACTTTTTGATCGGATTCCTCTGGATAAAGTCAGCGTCTCCATGACAATCAACTCAACGGCGGCTGTTATACTCGCCATGTATTTGGCTTTAGCCAAAAAAAGGAACCTCTCTTGGCGTCGCCTTTCAGGAACAATCCAGAACGATGTTCTCAAGGAATACATTGCCAGGGGCACCTACATTTATCCTCCCCAGGCATCTCTAAGAATAATCGTTGACCTTATCACTTTTTGCCAAAAAAATGTTCCCCGCTGGAACACGATGAGTATCAGCGGCTATCACATCCGAGAAGCAGGCGCCACTGCTGTTCAAGAATTAGCCTTTACTCTGGCGAACGCTATAACCTATGTCGAGGCAGCTCAAGAAGCGGGCCTTGATATCGATTCCTTTGCTCCCCGTCTTTCCTTCTTTCTGGCGGCACACAATGATTTATTCGAGGAAATAGCCAAGTTCCGGGCAGCAAGACGAATATGGGCCAGGCTTATGAAGGAGAAATACAAGGCTCAAAACCCTCTCTCTTGGAAATTCAGATTTCATACCCAGACAAGCGGAGTCACCCTTTTGGCCCAACAACCTGAGAACAATGTCATCAGGGTTACTCTCCAGGCGCTGGCTGCAGTTCTTGGAGGAACTCAATCACTCCATACCAATTCCAGAGATGAAGCCTTAGCTTTGCCCAGTGAGGATTCAGCTCGAATCGCCCTCCGCACTCAACAAATCATTGGCTATGAGAGCGGCGTGGCTAACACCATAGATCCCTTAGGAGGCTCTTATTTCATCGAAAGCTTAACCGATCAGATTGAGGAGAAAGTCGAAAAATATCTCCAGAAAATCAAGAATATGGGAGGAATGCTGAAAGCCATCGAGAAAGGAATCATCCAGAAAGAAATTCAAGAAAGTGCTTATCACTATCAGAAACAGATAGAAAAAAAGGAACAAATTGTCGTTGGCCTTAATGAGTACTCTAAGGAGAAAGAAAGAATTCATTTCAAGCTCTATTCCCTTCCCAAAAAAATTGAAAAAGCCCAGGTCGATAAAATGCGTCGGCTCAAGCGCACCAGGTCAGAAAAAGCGGTCAAAACCAGATTAGCCGCTCTGGAAAGGGCCGTCTCTGAGAAAAAAAACCTCATGCCTTTCCTCATAGGAGCAGTTCAAGACTGGGTAACTCTGGGAGAAATTTCTTCTGTCCTCAGAGAACACTATGGCACCTTCAACGAGGCAAAGAATATCTAATATGAACAAACATCTCCAAAAAAATATAGTTATGCTGACCTTGGCTTTGTTGGTTTTCTCTCTGGAGTGTCTATCTGTAGACTCGGCTACAGCGTCCCGGATAAACAAGGAAATTGAGAGATGCAAATCTGAAATTATCTCCATCCGACGGTTTATCCATATGAACCCGGAGCTGAGCAATAGAGAATTCGAGACAGCAAAACTCGTCAGTTCTAAATTATTTTCTTTAGGCTTAGAGGTCAAAACCGGAGTGGCCAAAACCGGAGTGGTGGGACTTCTTCGTGGTGCGCGTGATGGGATCACTGTCGCTATTCGAGCAGACATGGATGCTCTGCCTATTCAGGAATTGGCAGATATTCCCTTCAAATCTTTGAACCCAGGTATCATGCATGCCTGCGGACATGATGTTCATACTTCCATAGCTTTAGGCACAGCATTCGTTCTCTCCAGTCTAAAAGATAAAATCAAGGGCAACATCAAGTTTATCTTTCAGCCAGCAGAAGAGGGTGCACCTGCAGGTGAGGAGGGAGGAGCTGCACTGATGATAAAAGAGGGAGTTTTAGAGGAACCTCCAGTAAAAGCTATATTTGGACTCCACGTCTGGCCTGAAAAAGTGGGACAAGTTCTCTTCTCCCCTGGTCCCATCATGGCCAGCTCTGATTGGTTTCAAATTGTGATAAAAGGAAAAAGTTCCCACGGAGCTCAACCTCATGAAGGAATAGACTCCATTGCCATAGCCGCTCAAATTATTGTCAATCTTCAATCCATCATCAGCCGGACCATCGATCCTCTTGACTCTGCTGTCCTAAGCATAGGAAAAATTGAAGGTGGGACAAGAGCCAACATCATTGCTCCGGATGTTAAACTCGAAGGAACCCTGAGAACTCTTAACCCAAAAACCCGAAAAACGATTCTCAGATTAATGGACAATGTGATTAGAGGAGTTACTCATTCATTCGGTGCTGATTATATCTTTAATTTTCAAGAAGGCAATCCAGTTGTCTCTAACCATCCCGAGCTGGCAAAAATTATGCTCCCCACTCTCCTAGAAATATTGGGAAAAGAGAATGTTAAGGAATTAAAGCCTCGGATGGTAGCTGAAGACTTTGCTTACTACTGCCAGAAAATTCCCGGATTTTTCTTTTTCTTAGGTGTAAAAAATCCTACAGAGAAAACCATGGCTCCTCTCCATAATCCCTATTTTAATCCTGATGAAAGATCCATTCCCTGGGGAATTAAAATTATGAGTCATCTCCTCCTCGATAGTCTTGAGCACCAGAGCCGCCTTGACAACTAAGCCTTCATCGTCTATCTTTTCTTGAATCATGCCTTTTCCCTTTCTCTTCCTCGCCTTATCTCTAGCCATAGGAATTTTACTTTCCTCTTTCTTCTCTTTTTCCCTCCAGCTCCCCCTTTTTCTTTTGATTGCCAATTTAATCATCGCCTGGATCTTCTTTCTCAGGAGAAAAAATAAACTTTCGTTCCTTCTCATCCTCTGCTCTTCACTCTTTCTAGGTTCAGCTCTTAACTCTCTTCATCAAGAAGATTTCGAAAAGAATCCCCTTCATAAACTGAAATACGCAGAGTATGCAGATTTCTACGGCCAGCTATATAAATCTATTTCTCGGGGACAGCACAGAGACTTCCTGTATTTGAAGGTCTACAAAGTCGTCTATCAAAAAAAAGAAAAAAAGATAAAGGGAAATTTAAGAGTAACTATCCCCCATTCCTCTGAATTCCCAGAGCCTCTGGCTCTTTTTACTAATGACAAAGTTAAAGTTTCAGCCCGGCTCCTTTCTGATAAAGGCTACAGAAATTTCAAGGGTTTTTCCTTTAAGAACTACCTGAAAAGACGAAAAATCCACCGAAGAGCCTTCACCAAAAGCTTTCTTCTGGTTAAAAAACTCGAAGAAAAATCTTATTCTCCCCTGCGCTTTATATCTATCCTCCGCCGAAAGCTCCAGGAAAAAATCGAACACTATTTTTCCTCTCCCACCTCGGATTCAATATCCTCCCAAGGAAGTGTTCTTGAAGCGCTTCTCCTGGGAGAAAGAGGGAGAATGGACATCTCAGTCACTACACCTCTCCAGAAAGCAGGCCTTTTTCACCTTTTTGCTATCTCTGGCGCTCATATTGCTATCATTTCCTTCCTTTTATTCTCAATCTTGAAACTGCTGAGATTTCCCACTCGCCTCTCTTATATATTCCTGATAACTTCTCTACTTATTTATGCAGCTCTGGTTGAGGGAAGACCTTCAGTCCTGAGAGCCACAATCATGAGTCTGGCTTTTCTCCTGGGAAAGCTCATCTGGAAAGACGTCAACCTTCTGAATACAATCTCTATCAGCGCCTTTTTTCTTCTTCTTATTAATCCCTTCAGTCTCTTTGACTTGGGGTTTCAGCTCACTTTTGCCGCCACTTTATCCATCATTCTCTTTTTCCCCCGTATCATGAAATTCCTGCCCAGACTTCCCCTGAGAATCAGCGAGATTTTGGCTATTTCTCTAACTGCTCAACTCGGCGTTCTGCCCTTTGTAGCCTCCTCTTTCAACAGGATCACTTTTTCCTCCTTGGTCCTCAATTATGTGGCTTTGCCCTTGATTGGCATCATAATGGCCTGCGGTTTCGTTTTTCTGGCCCTTTCCTTAATTTCTCCATACTTCGCTCAACCTCTTGCTCAGGGAATAGATTTTCTTATCACTCTTTTTCTCAGCTCGACGAATTTCCTAGATCGTCTGTCCTTTATTTCTTACCGAATACCAACGCCTCATACCATCGTTATGGTTGGCTATTTTGCCTTCTTGCTTGTGCTGCTTTTTCCACCGAAAATTCAAAAACAAAGACTCGTTTTCCTCTCCTGTTTCTTGATTTTCTTTATTCTTCTGACTACCTATCCTTTCCCTTCTCTATCCAAAAACTTAAAACTCACTTTTATTGATGTGGGTCAGGGAGATTCCATCTTGGTCGAGTTTCCCGGCTCAAGAAAGATGCTCATAGACGGAGGCGGGCTTCCTGGAAACCGCTTTGACATCGGAGAGCGAGTCGTCTCTCCTTTCCTTTGGCGTAAAGGGATCAAGAAAATCCATTACCTGGTTTTAACCCATGCTCATCCAGACCACTTGAATGGTTTAAAGGCTGTGGCTCGCAATTTTCGCCTTGGCGAAGCTTGGGAAGCATTCAGTCCCATAGAAGACCAATCCTACTCAGAATACAAGGAATCACTCTCACCTAGATTGCCCCAGAAGAGATTATTCCGCGGTCAACTTATTCGAGTCGGCAAGGTAAAAATTGAAGTTCTCCATCCTGAAAGAGCTGAACCATCTGTTCAGTTTGTCGATAACGAGCAGTCTCTAGTTCTCAGGCTAACCCACGGCCAAACATCTTTCCTTTTAGCCGCTGATATCGGGAGAAAGTCTGAAGAATCTATCATTGAAGATTTTGATGAGCTTGAAAGCCAACTCCTCAAATCTCCCCACCATGGGAGCAGCTCCTCAAGCTCTCAACAATTTCTTGATAAGGTATCTCCTCAAATCGTAGTTGTTTCTGTAGGCGAAGGCAATTGGTATGGGCATCCCGACCAAGTGGTTATAGCAAGATATGAGAAGATGGGGATAAAGATCTTCAGAACAGACCTTCACGGAGCGGTGGAAGTCTCCTCCAATGGTCAAACTCTATTCATTCGAACTGCAATAGAAGAAACAGACTAAGGCGCCTCGAATTCCTCCCAAAATCGACCAATCAGACCTTTTCGCTCGGATGCTTTTTAATCCTCTCGTATTATCAAGCTGCTTTCAATTTTATCTATAATAAATGAAAGAAACCTGGATTCCCAAAACTCTTTCATCTTGGGAACCTGGAAAAACTTTTTGGGGCACAAATGTTTTATTCGTTCCTATGATCAGATAGAATTCGTCCTCATCTCCCACCATTTCTTTTTTTATATCATAGGATTTCTCGAAAGAACTTTCCTCGGGAATAAATTCATCCAGAATTAAATCATTGATTTTAAAAATGACTTTCTGGTCATCCAAGGCTTCTAGATTGATTCCTCCTTTTATGATGAGAAGAGCATCTCGGTGAGGATTATCAATGATGCACCTCGCCTCTTGAGCAGTCCATCGCCACCTTCTAAGAAAAGACTCCGGATTAATCTCTTCATTATACCAACCATCCTCGTATATGACTTCAGGTGTATCAAGGGGAGGAAGAGATACTCTTAACTTCTTGTTCAATATTTCGCGCTTTGATTTCCCAGTTCTGTCATAAGGAGAATATAAACCAATAACCAACTTCAATTCTTCTACTCCTTTAAACTGGGGATCGAACTCATCAATAAAAGAAGGAATATAAATACTTCTGCTGTAAGAGTATTCCTTTCCTGGCTCCCACTCAGAAATTGAGACTTCTGTCAGGTGATCATCCTGGAAGAGCATGTTTTCGCCGTGCCAAAAATGAACAAAAACATAAAGATCTTTGCCTATTCCCGTGAAATTATTATCTGTTTTCCACTTGTAATGCATGTCTGTAATCAAGTGATCGGTGAGAGTCTCTTCAGAGAAATCCACCTCGAGATTAACGCCTTCGACTTGAGCTTTTTTCTGGCAATTCATCGAGACCAAGAACATGGTGGCCACGAAAAAAACTATCGATATCTTCTTCATCGTTTCAGTCCTCCTTATTCCTAGAATAATCGTATATTATAAAAAATCAACAATAAGAAGTAAATACAATACAGGACTCAATGCGTAAGACCATTTTGTGACCTGTATCAATTTAAAGAGTTTAGCTGGGCTGCTTTGCCCAGCAAAATTATTCTTTAATCTTAATCTTTTCTCCAGGAATCAAGTGGGGAATTTTATTTTCGCTCATCAGCTTGTTCAGTCTAGGTATTGCCTCTTCGATAACTTTGTTCATCCTCTCAACAAGAGCCTTTAACTGCTCCGAGTTTTTATGAATTTGTTGAAGCTGTGTCGCAGAAGGAGCACCGGTGTATCCCTCGACATCTCTTCCCAACATAACGATATGCCCTCTGAGCGACCTCCGTAGCCCCCGCCAGCTAAGCTTTGGATCACCTATTAACTTCATCCGGATATCATCTATCTCCTTGGAAATGGCTTCTATTTCCTCAAGAATTGATTCTTGAACATCGGGCAATTTTTTAAGGTTCTTTTTGAGCTCACCTAGCTGCTTTTTAAGATTATCTGAGGATTCATCGACCTTAGAAAGAACAGGATAAAACTCATAAAGCATAAAGAGAGCATCGTGCCGAGCTTTTCTGTCCTCAAATGATATATCAATTCTGGAATCTCCTATGACCTTGACTGTCTTGGTCATCTCATGGCCTGAAACCTTCAAGGCCACCTTGTATTCTCCGGGAAGCACAGAAGGCGCCTTAACCCTGAGCCAACGGCTCATCTCTCCTCGAAAAGGCTGTTCAGGAGGTTCATATCGCAGGTCCCAGGTGATCCGATTGATCCCTGCCTCCTTGGGTCCTTTGATTTCTCTTATTTTCTTCCCGTCCTTGTTTTCGATGATTATTTTCACGTCTTCTTTGATTTCCTCTTTCAAATAGTAACTGATGATGGATCCGTAAGGCGGATTGGAACCAACAAAGACTTTATGACCAAGATCCCCTTTGTGATTATAGGGATTAAAGGTCGTGGCTTCCCTGATATCATAAAGATATCCCTGAGAAGCCAAGACGTCATTGGTGAGCTGTTCCAACGGAGTCATATCGTCCAAAACCCATATACTCCTTCCATGGGTTCCAAAAATCAAATCGTTTTCTCGAGGATGGATGGCAATATCATCGACAGGAACAATCGGAAGATTACTCTTTATTCTCACCCATTTTTTGCCCTTATCGATAGAGACATAAGCGCCTCGCTCTGTTCCGACGAAAAGAAGGTCGGGATTCCGGTGGTGCTCTCTAATCACATTCACCGTACTTCCTTCGGGTATGTTGCTTGATATTGACTTCCAACTTTCTCCATAATCACTGGTCATAAACACATAAGCTCTGAAGTCATTATTGCGATGACCGTCTAAGGTCGCATACGCTCTCCCTTCATCAAAACGAGAAGCTATGACTCGGCTGACATAGGTCTGCTTTGGCACTCCTGGCACTTTGTCTACGACATTCTTCCAAGTTTTTCCCCCATCTCGAGAAACCTGAAGGTTTCCGTCATCTGTTCCCACATAGAGGAGACCTTTCTTTAGAGGAGATTCGGAAATCGTGGTGATATCCCCATAATAGGCTATCCCGTCATTCCGAGAAAGCGTATTCTCATCAGAAAGCGCTCCCATCAGAGGAAGCTTATCCCTGTCCTGTTGAGTCGTGAGGTCAACCGAGGCTTCCCATGTCTCTCCTCTATCCGGGGATCTGAAAAGCCTGTTGCCTCCATAATAGATGGTTTTAGGATCGTGAGGAGAAATCAAAATCGGGCTGTTCCAGTTGAATCGGTAAGTCTCCTTCTCATCTTCTGGTCGGGGTCGAATAGATTTACTCTCTCCTGTCACTAAATTAAAGCGATATAAATTCCCGTTCTGAGATTCAGCGTAAATAATGGTATGATCTGTCGGGTCAACCTGGACGTAAAATCCGTCGCCCCCTCCAATCCTGAACCAATCTTCGCTGGTGATTCCCACCCGATACAGGGTCGCACTCGGTCCTCCCCAACTTCCATTATCCTGCAAGCCTCCATAGATATGATAAGGCTGACGCAGGTCAAACCCGATTTCATAGAATTGCCCGAGAGGCAGAGAGTTGACAAAATCCCAGGTCTGTCCCCGGTCATAAGAAAAATAAATGCCTCCATCTGAACCAAGAACCATATGGTTGGAATTTTCAGGATTGATCCACATGGCATGATGGTCCCCATGAATTTTCTTCACATAATCGGTACGAAAATTTTTGCCCCCATCTTCTGATACATACATCGAAGCTCCCAAAACCCAAATCCTCTGGTCATTGTTAGGGTCGATGCGGATTTTACTGTAGTACATAGGGCGGGGATTCGTGCTCGACATTCTCTTCCAGGTCAAACCTTTATCCTCAGAACGG
>Ga0209636_10007947_pt1 | contig 10813 bp, 5 predicted proteins | sample DeeMarSWOR152_54_FD_187464 | JGI IMG/M metagenome (GOLD analysis project Ga0209636, IMG submission 187464) | Marine sediment microbial communities from White Oak River estuary, North Carolina - WOR-1-52-54 (SPAdes) (version 2) | ecosystem: Environmental > Aquatic > Marine > Intertidal zone >... | reverse complement strand
CCACAAAAAATATCGGAGGAGGGCTCGCTGATCCTTCTGTGATCCAGTTCTACTTATCGACCGACAGTGCCATCGATACTTCTGATACTCTGCTCGAAACCAGGAATGTGCCTGCTCTTGCGGAGGGGGAGAGCAGCACAGGATCGACAACTGTCATGATCCCAGAGAGTACGACTGCTGGCAATTGGTATATCATTGCCAAGGCTGATGGTGAGGAGATTGTGCTCGAGACCTCAGAGATCAACAACACGTATACTCGGACTATCGGGATTGGCCCAGACCTAGACATCTCTGCCCTATCGGTCCCATTGGCTTCAGGTCAAGGACAAAGCGTAGTCATAACCGATACCACCAAGAATATGGGAGGAGGAGTGGCAGACTCGTCTGTGACCCAGTTTTACCTGTCAAATGACAGTTCAGTCGACTCATCCGATACTCTACTCGGCAGCCGCAATGTTCCCGAATTAGCAGCCGGAGCTTACAGTTACGGATCGACAACTGTCACCATCCCAGAGGATACGACTGGGGGGAGTTGGTATATCGTTGCCAAGGCTGACGGTGAGGAGGTTATCCCTGAGACTTCAGAGATCAATAACACTTATGCCCGTTCAATCAAGATCGGTTCTGATCTGAACATCACAGCCCTATCAGCGCCGACCACAGTTAGTCCAGGACAGAGTATCATCATAACAGATACAACCAAGAACATCGGAGGAGGAGTGGCAGACTCGTCTGTGACTCAGTTCTACTTGTCCATTAATACGACAGTCGAAATATCGGATACCTTACTTGGAAGCCGGAGTGTGCCGGCATTGACAGCCGGGGCGAGCAGTTCAGGGTCAACCAGTGTCACAATTCCAGAGGGAACGGCTGCTGGTAATTGGTATATTGTGGCTAAAGCCGATGGGGAAGAAATCGTCGCCGAGACTTCAGAGACCAACAACACTTATGCCTGGTTGATCAAGACCGGCCCCGATCTGGACATCACAGACCTATCGACGCCCACGACAGCAAGTTCAGGGCAGAGTATCGTTATAACCGATACAACCAAGAACATGGGAGGAGGGAATGCGGCTCAGTCTCTGACCCAGTTCTACCTGTCCACTGACAGCACAGTCGATACCTCAGACACCCTGCTGGGAAGCCGGAGTGTGCCGGCATTAACAGCCGGGGCGAGCAGTGCCGGATCAACCAGTGTCACGATTCCAGAGGGAACGGCTGCTGGTAATTGGTATATTGTGGCTAAAGCAGATGGGGAAGAAGTCGTCCCCGAGACCTCAGAGACCAACAACACGTATACGAGGACAATCGGTATAGGTCCAGATCTAGACATTTCATCCATATCAGCGCCTACGACAGCAAGCCCAGGGCAGAGTATCGTTATAACCGATACAACCAGGAACCTGGGAGGAGGGAATGCGGCTCAGTCTCTGACCCAGTTCTACCTGTCCACTGACAGCACAATCGATACCTCAGACACCCTGCTGGGAAACCGGAGTGTGCCGGCACTTTCGTCCGGAGCATACAGTTATGGGTCGACGACTGTCGCAATCCCAGAGGAGACGGCTGGAGGGAGTTGGTATATCGTGGCTAGAGCCGATGGCGAGGAAGTCGTTGCTGAGACCTCAGAGACCAATAACGTTTATTCCAGGTTAATTAAGATTGGGTGTGATCTGGGTATCACATCCATATCTGTGCCTATGACCGCAGGGGCAGGGCAGAGCATTGTCATAACCGACACAACCAAAAACATCGGAGGGGGTGTTGCAGATCCGTCTCTGACCCTGTTCTATATATCCACAAACACCACGATCGACACATCCGATACATTGCTAGGAAGCCGGAGTGTGCCGGCGTTGGCGTCTGGGGTCAGCAGTACTGGATCGACGACCGTCACGATTCCAGGAAGTACGCCAGGCGGGAATTGGTACATTGTTGCCAAAGCTGATGGTGAGGAAGTTGTCCCCGAGACCTCAGAGAGCAACAACACTTATGCCCGACTGATCAAAATTGGTTCTGACCTGGATATCACATCTATGTCGACACCAATAACTGCAGGGGCTGGCCAGAGTATTGTCATAACCGACACAACCAAAAACATCGGAGGGGGTGTTGCAGATCCGTCTCTGACCCAGTTCTACCTGTCAGCGAATAGCACGATCGACACATCAGATACATTGCTAGGAAGCCGGAGTGTGCCGGCATTGACATCCGGTGCGTACAGCACCGGGTCTACGACTGTCATAATTCCAGAAAGTACATCTGGCGGGAATTGGTACATTATTGCCAAAGCGGATGGTGAGGATGTCGTTCATGAGACTTTAGAGACCAACAACACATATGCAAGGACAATCGGTATAGGGCCAGATCTGGACATTACAGCCATGTCAGTGCCCACGACCGCGAGCCCAGAGCAGAGCATTGTCATAACCGATACAACCAAGAACGTCGGAGGAGGGAGCGCATCTCCGTCTCTGACCCAGTTCTACCTGTCCACTAACGGAATCATCGACTCATCCGATATCCTGCTAGGAAGCCGGAGTGTGCCGGCATTGGCGGCCAGAGCATACAGTTATGGGTCAACCACTGTGGCAATTCCAGCAGGGACAGAAGCTGGAAGGTGGTATATCATTGCCAAGGCTGACGGTGAGGAAGTTGTGGTTGAGTCCTCAGAGTTTAACAACACTTATGTCCGATCGATCAACATCGATTAGCTTGTTTCATTTGCTACAAGCTGACGATGCCAAGAAAACGCTTACTTGGCTGAAGATGGAATATCCCAAGGTCATCATCGTTTTGAAATTGAGTAAAGCGAAATAAAAATAAGGGAGTCTTGAATGATAGCTCAGCCAAAACTGGGACAGAACATTTGTCCTCATTGTTGGGGAAGAAAATTGTGTGATTGTGCATCTTGTGGGCAGAGGGCATGGTATATATCGTTCGGTGGAAAGATGTATAAATATTATGAGTCGAGAAAATGCAAGGTATGTGATGGAAAAGGAGTGTTAGCCGATACCAAACTTCACACCGGTTAGATATCCTGTTTCAATTTTCTTCTGCCAAACGACTTTTACTCGAGTCTCTATAGGATTTGATTTTTTGTCAGGCAGCTCGAACTTCAATTCAAGAACCGCACCAGGAGAAAGCTCTCTGTTGACTATAAGACACACGCCACCATCACTGATATTTTGAGTCAATCCTTTGTCCTTTGCAGGTATGGTTGCTTTTTCGTCAACGACTATCCTGTAACTGACATTTGTAACATATGATCTGCGGGCATCTGTTCGCATTTCTGCTTCATTGGGATTGTTGCGGAATTCCTTTTCCATGTTAACCCCCTAAAACGTGTGTTTGCTTTTCTTTCATATATTTATCACTAAGAAAAGGACGCTATCAGGAAGAAAGCGGCCCTCCCTTAAGCCTGTTTCTCTACACGCATATATTAACTGTGAATCACGAGAAATACAATCGTCTATGAGGGTGATATTCTGGATGAGTTTTCGGGATTGAATTTAACCTCAAAAGGTGACAGTATAGAGAGGGTTTTTTCGAAAATCGATATGACATCCAAACAGAAACTCTTTATTCTGATTGTTCTAATGATCCTTACAGTTGGAATTTCTCTGCATGTCGCTCTGATCAAACAGCCCTTGAACTACCAAGTCATCACGACAGCAGCCGAGAATATCTTGCGTGGACAGAATCCTTATGCGCCGCAGCAGGGTTTGAATTTTTTCAAGTACAGCCCTCTAGCTGGCCTGCTGACAGTCCTGTTTTCCCTTCTGATCGATGAGATCGGTCTGTTTCTGTTTGTCTTTCTACAATTCTGGCTGTTTTTATGGGGATTCTGGTGCTGGTCCCGCACGGCTGGATTTCGGCTGGAGAAATCGTTTACCATGTTTTTGCTGGCGTTTTTTTCTATCATCTTTGATACAACGGTGAATATCCAGAACTGTCAAGTGAATGCCTGGATCTTAGGATTAATGCTTTTGGGAGCTGCCCAGTATGCGGAAGGGAAGTCTATCAAGTCAGGATTGCTCCTTTCTCTCGCCTCTAACCTCAAGCTGTTTCCGTTCACTTTGGGATTGTGTCTGCTGACAGGATTTAAAAAGAAGTACTGGGCTGCTTTTTGGGGTGGCATTCTCCTCTGGTTCATGCTGCCTGCTCTCTTTTTGGGATGGAACCGCAATCTGACACTGCTGAATCAGTGGTTTGATCTCATGTCATGGGATCAAACACGAAGCCTGAACATGCTGGATATTGGGAGCTTTTTAGAAAGACATTTCGGACTGTCGGCTTGGTGGCGCAATCCCCTAGCAATATTGGTCGGGATCGCTGTAGGGCTGGGCACTTGGATGCTGTTCCACCGGAGAAAACATTCTCTGCTTTACCGCTTCCTCTTACCTATTAACGGACTGTATATCTTGCTTTTCTCCTATCTCAGTGAATCTCCCACCTCAATCCTGGCCGTTCCTGTCATATTTTTGCTGGCAATGGAAGCCCTATCCATGCCTCGTCTTCAATGGATCTTTGGCCTGTTGTGGATTCTGACCCTGGTTCTGGTGCCGCTTTTCTATTCCGATATCGTGCCTGTGAGCTGGAGTCTTTGGGCCAGACATTTCCATCTCAAGACTGTCGGCTATTTGTATTTGAGTGTTGTGGTTTGTATCCTTTTCTGCCGGCACTACAGACGGAATAACGCTGCAACAAAGGCTGCTTTTGAAGGCCTCTAGTGCAACAGTGTATCGCGAATTGCTGTAGAGACCCTGATATCAGGGAAGACTTTCATAGAGAGGTGTCCCAATGTTTACAAGCATTCGAATCATGTTCGCAATGATTGGTCTTTTGGCAGTCCCCTTGCTCTTTTGTCTCCAGGAGGTTCCTTATGGGTTCGGAGATTGGGATGAAGCCCTCTACGGCAATCACCGGGTGGTGATCCGTCTTTCTCCTGATGCACAGGAGGAAGATGCTGTCTGGATACATATTCCTTGGAGAAGAAGAGACCTTGATCCTGAGAAGAAGGCGGTCATCCTTATCGATGCCCAAACAGGGCAGCAAATTATGAATCTATGCCGTGTAGAGATCAACCGTGAATCTGGAGACTTTGTTTTTCAGCCAAAATCAGTGCCCGGAGATTATTTCCTGTATTATTTACCCAATATCATTTCAGGACGGAGCAATTACCCGCAGGTGATTTATCCCGAGCCAAAACAGACTGCCGATCGTGACTGGCTCAAAGAACATGAGCTTCTGCCAGAGAGTTTGCCATCAATCAGAACAGAAGACTTTCCTCAGGCAGAGGTCATAGAGATTCAAGCCATTGATCCACTCAACAGCTTTTATCCGATGGAGATCATCGCTACAGCAGATGAGACTCGAGATTTACTGGGCAAATATCCTGATGCGCCTTATTTTCTTTTCCCTGAGGATCGGTATGCCCCGATTCGTATGACCGATGATCTTCCATCAAGATGGATACAAAAAGGACCACTTGAGGTCTTTGAAGGGATAGCAGCAAGGGGAGAGTTTTATGCCTTCCAGATAGGAGTGTATGCCTGTCGCACAGATATCTCCGACATCGAGATACAATTCAACGATTTGAAAAACATCCAGACTGGTGCTGTGATTCCTGCGTCTGCTTCGACATGTTTCAACACCAAAGGTGTGGATTGGACCGGCAAGCCATTTGATAGAGCCTGTCCTGTGGACAAGGGCAAAGTCCAGGCCCTCTGGTGTGGGATTCAGATTCCCGAGGATATCGATCCAGGAGAATACACAGGTGGGGTGACCGTATTTCCAGAAGGATTGGAATCCGGTCAAATAAGAATCGTGCTTCGAGTAACAGATGAAGTCCTCGAGGATGCAGGCGACAGCGATATATGGAAGCATTCCCGTTTGAGGTGGCTCAATTCAACCATCGCTATAGACGACGGCATTGTCCCACCTTTCACACCGCTGCAAGTGAATGGAAATAAAGTGAGATGTTTAGGCCGTGAAGTCAGCCTTAGCCAATCAGGGCTTCCCTCGCAGATTCAAAGCTACTTTACTCCTGGAGTAACCCAGATCGGCAAAGAAGGGCGAGACATATTGGCTTCTCCCCTAAAACTCATTGTTGAGGACTCAGACAAGGAAGTCATTCCCTGGATCGAAACAGGGATGGAGTTTTTAACCATTACTGAAGGTGCTGTTTCCTGGAAATCCATAAATACTTCTGGCTCTCTATCCATGACCTGCATGGGCCAAATGGAATTTGATGGGTGTGTCGAGGTCGATATCAGGCTGACCAGTGCGGAAGAGATGAAGATCAGTGATATCCGTTTGGAAGTCCCGATTTGTCGTGATGTTGCAAAATACATGATGGGGATGGGATATAAAGGAGGTTTCCGTCCCAAGGGATTCAACTGGAAATGGGACGTGAAAAAGAATCAGGATTCAGCTTGGGTTGGAGATGTGAATGCAGGCCTTCAATGCAGCTTTAGGGACGAGAATTATTCCCGTCCTCTCAACACGAATTTTTATCAGCTAAAGCCTTTGATCCTACCCCGGTCATGGTGGAACCAGGGATGGGGAGGATGTGATTTTCTAGAAAAGGATGAAGGCACATTTTTGATCAAAGCCTACAGCGGCCCTCGAAGAATCAGGGAAGGGGAGGAGCTTCACTACATTTTTTCGCTCCTTATCACTCCCTTTAAAACCTTGGACACAAAAGCCCAGTGGAACACGCGGTTCTACCATCAGTTCAAGCCTGTGGAGGAAATCGCTGCAACAGGTGCAAACACCATCAATATTCACCATGCCAATGCCATTAATCCCTATATCAATTATCCATTTCTCCGTCCTCTAGAGATGAAACAGTATATTGACCAGGCACATGAGAAAGGGATGAAGGTCAAAATCTATTACACAGTGAGGGAGCTGACCAACCGAGCCCCAGAAATTTTTGCCCTGCGCAGTCTGGGGGAAGAGATTTTTGCGCCAGGTCCTGGGGGAGGTTTTTCCTGGCTTCAGGAGCATCTTGTCGCCAACTACATCAGCGGATGGTTTGTACCTGAATTGAAGGATGCAGCCATCATCAACAGCGGTGTTTCCAGATGGCACAATTATTACCTGGAAGGGCTGAGCTGGCTTGTGGAGAATGTGGGCATTGATGGGCTTTACATCGACGATGTGGCCTTTGACCGGACTGTCATGAAACGGCTGCGAAAGATTTTAGACAGGAATAAGCATGGAGCTCTTATCGACCTCCATTCTGCCAATCAGTACAATCCGAGGGATGGATTTGCCAACAGCGCTAATCTCTATCTCGAGCATTTCCCTTACATCAATAGGCTTTGGTTTGGTGAATACTTTGACTACGATTCACAGCCCGATTTCTGGTTGGTCGAGGTCTCAGGGATTCCGTTTGGCCTGATGGGAGAGATGCTCCAAGATGGTGGAAACGCTTGGCGGGGTATGGTTTACGGGATGACAGCCAGGCTGCCCTGGTCAGGAAATCCTGCTCCGATGTGGAAATTCTGGGACGAATTCGGCATGGATGATACAGAAATGATCGGTTATTGGGTTCCTGACTCTCCGATAAAAACAAATCGTCCTGACGTTTTGGCAACAGTTTACAAGAAAAAAGACAAGGTGCTTGTATCGATGGCCAGTTGGGCAAAACAGGAAGCTGCCTGTCAGTTAACAATCGACTGGAAAGCCCTGGGTATGGACCGCAAAAAAGCCCGGCTTACAGCTCCTGTGATCCAGGATTTTCAAGGACCTGCCGTTTTTGCGCCAGATCAGCTTATTCCTGTAGAACCGGGACGCGGCTGGCTGCTGGTTTTGAATGAAGAATGAGTTTATCAGTCTGTCAGAGCTAATAGTATCCTTTTTCCTCTGTGACTTGGGCTAGAATCTTGATGTTTTCCTTTTTTGTGTGGGGAGCGATCGAACAAGCTGTGCTGAGTATATATCCGCCGCCAGGCTTTCCCAAGCGCATACGATACTCGGCATCATCTCTAACAGCTCTCTCATTTCCATAAAGCAAGGTGTTCACAGGGTCAATATTTCCTTTGATAAAAACCTTATGTCCCACACGCTTTTTTGCATCGGCGAGTTCGACATTTCCCAAAGGAGGAGGATCAAGGCATTCCAGCCCTGAGATGCTTGATTCGACCATCATCTCCAGGCGGTCGCCAATCGCTCCGCAGGTGTGCAGGTAAACATGAATCCCTTGGGAGCGCGCAGCCTTCGCGATTTGGCTTTCATAGGGAAGCACAAACTGCAGGTAGAATTCAGGAGAGATGAATCCTTGACCTGCATAAGGAGATGAAATCTTTATGGCATCGATCTTCTGGTCTGACATTTCGGCGGCAAGTCTTTTCACTCCATCTGTAAAACGCTGGAGGATTTCTTTGCATTTCAAAGGATCCTGGAGGAGGTCCATCAATGCTTGCTTGAAACCGAACAGATTCAGGAAATAGTCAAACGGAGATGTGACCTCGCCATGGATGGAGTATTCTGCACCGGCTCTATCGTGAATGGTCCGGAAGATGTCGTATTTGTGGTCTGGATCCAAGTAAAAATTCAATCCTTGAGACACGGGAATATAGTCTAAATTTTCGGAAATTTTTTCTGGCTCAAAGTCTGAAATCGATGGGTGATGGGGAATTTGACAAGGATAATGCCGGGGCAGGTCATCTTTAGGGAACTCGGTTTTGTCGCCGTTTTTCCAATAGACAATCTCTTCATTCCCTTTTTTTTCTATGCGTTTGATATTATTCTCCCAATCAGGAGAATGTCCATGGAGGCTGATGAGGATGCCATCGAATTGATATGCCTCTCTTAAATGAAGGAGTGCCTCTGAGAAGACTTCTGCGGAATACCAGAGCTCAACGGGAGAAAAACCTGTCTGGAGCAGCATGTGCCCGATGCTCATCTGGCACATGACCGGCACCCTGTCCGGCTTTTCCAGATCCATAGCCTTTCTTATGCGCTGCTTTGGAGTCAATTCCACTGGAAACACCTTGTATCCACTGCCTGTGGTTAGCTCCTTTATATACCACTTGACTTGCTGTCTTCAACAAAGGCAGCAGAGAATTCATGGTTTTTTTATTCGCGGAAAAACGGAAATGCGTAGCCTGGCGCAGCCCATCGGGATCAAGGTGATCTCTTCGATAGCCAGGTCAGAGCTCGCAGGGCTGGGTGGGACTTTTCCGACCATTTTCCCTTCTGCCTGCCAGGAAGGAATCCTTTTTGCCTTGGCTTTCAAAATGAGGGGAGCGTTTTCGGGCATAAAGGGCTGATAGGCGGGTGGTTTTTGTTCAGCTAAACGGATGGAATCTGCAGGATTCTTGGGATCGATCATCAATCCATAATTCCAGGGAGAGGAGGGAAGAATCTCATAGGCGGGCCATCGGTCAGTTCCCCCGCAGCGGTTCCATTTTTCCGCAATCTCAAGGGAATACCAAAGGGGACCTCTTTTGACCGATACAGCTTTACCGATTTTTTCCCAGGGTTTGATTTCAATCTCCATCGGGAGTTCGAGCCGGACTTGATCGGCATTCTTCCATCTCCGATTTATGGCCGCATAACAGCCAGGCTCGAGCTGTCCTTCTGAAGGCATTCCGTTTATGGATACACTGGCCTTTTTGCACCATGCCGGGATGCGCAAATAAAGAGGGAATTCCACAGAGTGTTCGGTCCAGATTGTGAAATCGATCACTCCGTTGAAGGGATAATCGGTATCCTCTGAAATGCGGATCCCGATGCCATTGCCCACTTTTGCATTGACTTCTGAGGCTGAATACAGCAGAGCTGCCAAACCGTTATCCAGAGTCGCCATCCAGAGATGTTCGGCATAATAAGGCCATCCAAAGGCCACGTTGTGCTGACAGCAGCGGTATCTCCATGGATCGTAGGAGACAAGCGTTCCTGAATTCTGAAAGTCATGTTCTCCTGTGCTGTCACAGGAGATGAGATTGGGAGCAGTGAGATAATGCAGGGCTTTGAGATCTGGGGTCATTGACGCAGGGAAAGAGTTGAAGGCAATGTCCTCGCAGCGTTCCGCATACTTCGGATCTCCTGTGATTTTCAACAGGGACTCATTGGAATACATGAATTCAACCATGGAACAGGTTTCTGCAGCGTAGCGTGGATCTGTATATCCAGGGCGGATGTTTTCATCAGCCCCGAACATCCCTCCTGGCTGTTGGCCATATGCGTCCATAATCATCCTGTAGTTCCGCTCCACAGCATGGATATATTTATTATCCTTAGACTGCTGATAGTAAACGCCTGGCTGACGAAGGCCCATGCTGATGTTGACACCATGGTAAAAAGAACTGGGCTCCCAATTTTTATCCCTCTGAGGAGTGAGGACAGGAGATGTCCAGTCCGATGTCCGCTCGAAGATCCTTTTGCCGAGTGCTAAAAGGAACTCTTCGCCTGTTCTGTTGTACAGCCAATAGACGCTCTCCAGATTATCTCCTCCTCTGAGTTTCTGCCAGCTTTCAGACAGCAAGTGCTTTTCTGGCAGGTTGAATTGATACCGGAAGTAACGTGTCATGAAGGGAATGACCCTCTCATCCGCTGTGGCCTCATACAGACTCTGAAGGACAAAGAGCATAATCATGTTAGGCCAGGAATCATGATTTGTTTTATTCTCGGGCGGGCCAAAGTAACCATCTGGTCGCTGGCTGGAAAGGGCAGCATCGATCCACTTCATAGCTTCTTCAATCAATTTCTTATCCCCCAGAATGTATCCAAGATCCCCGAATCCTTTGAGCCAGTAAGGCATTTCTTCCCAGCCGTGCCCCTCCAAGGTTAACCAGGC
>Ga0209636_10007945_pt1 | contig 10817 bp, 8 predicted proteins | sample DeeMarSWOR152_54_FD_187464 | JGI IMG/M metagenome (GOLD analysis project Ga0209636, IMG submission 187464) | Marine sediment microbial communities from White Oak River estuary, North Carolina - WOR-1-52-54 (SPAdes) (version 2) | ecosystem: Environmental > Aquatic > Marine > Intertidal zone >... | reverse complement strand
AAAAGGCGGAACTGGGCATCATTTATATCGATGAAATCGATAAAATCTCCAGAAAAAGTGAAAATCCATCGATTACAAGAGACGTATCCGGCGAGGGAGTACAGCAGGCACTGTTAAAAATCATTGAAGGTACAACTGCATCTGTACCACCACAGGGTGGCCGAAAACACCCGCATCAGGAAATGCTGAAAATTGACACAACAAATATACTGTTCATATGCGGCGGAGCCTTTGTAGGACTTGACAAAATCGTTGAACGACGGATATCGAACAAGGTAATCGGTTTTGGGGCAGACATAAAAAAGAGTCATGAGAAAAAGCTGGATGAAATTCTCAAGTATGTTCACCCCGATGATCTCATCAAATTTGGGCTCATTCCTGAGTTTGTGGGACGACTGCCGGTGGTAGCACCCCTTCATGATCTGGATAAAAACGCACTGAAAAGAATACTCCTTGAGCCGAAGAATGCAATCACAAAACAGTATAAGAAAGCCTTTGAGCTTGAGGGGGTAGAGCTCGATTTTACACCAAGCAGTATTGAAGAGATTGCAAATGAGGCAATGAAGCGGCATACCGGAGCGAGAGGACTGAGATCAATCCTCGAAGGTATTATGCTCAACTTGATGTATGAGATACCCTCAAGGAACGATGTGACAAAAATTGTAATCACAAGTGATGTAATAAAAAAGAATGTGAATCCTCTCACACTGCAGGAGACGGAAAAAGAAGAAGAAAAATCCGCCTGACCTGCTGTAAAAATTACGTTTTTCTTTAAAATCTTTTCGTTATATTAGTAAGTAAAGCATCATGTGATGAAAGATCTTCCTGATTTCAGGAAATCAAATCAGTTAAATCCACTATGAAAGGTAAGGTTTAAAATGAAAACAGGTGTAAAGGTACTTATTTTTATCATTGCGATTATTTTAATAATCATCGCTCTTTTTGTTGGAACACGAATATGGCTCAATTATACGTGGTTTACCAAGCTCGGCTACGTGAACGTGTATACAAAAATACTGTGGACAAAGATAGGGCTCTGGTGGAGTTTTTTTGCTCTTTTCCTGGTGTTTTCCGGAGTCAATTTTATCATTGCATTCAAACGGGGAGGCATTCAGAGCATAAAAATACAGCAAGCCGGAGCTCCTGTAGAGGTCAGCAAGAAGGTTGCAATCATTATTTCCATAATAGGCCTGCTCATACTGGGGCTCATAATGGCAAGTAACGGGAGCCGTAGGTGGGATATCGTTTTGAAATACCTGAACAGGGCAAGCTTTGGCTCTACAGATCCAGTCTTCAACAGGGACATCTCATTCTATGTGTTTACCCTGCCTGTCTGGCTGTTCCTTAAATCCTGGAGCCTCGGCACTCTCATTCTCACACTCATTGCCGTTGGCTTTCTCTACCTGTTGACAGGCAAAATTGCCTTTGAGATGAACAAGGTCACCATCACAGATCAGGCGAAAAAGCACATCAGCTTTCTCATATCTCTCATTGCAATTATCATTGCATGGAATTACTGGCTGAAGGTGTATCAGCTACTCTTCTCGAGGAGAGGGCTCATTTTTGGAGCAGGATTCGTTGATATAAAAGTATCCTGGCCAGCCTTCTATATAATGATTGCCGTATCTCTCTTCACTGCAGTAATGATTCTTATCGGGATGAAGAAGGGGACCTTCAAGCAGGCTCTCATCGGATTCGGATTGTTGATAGGAGCTGCGATTGTGATCACTGGTATAATCCCCGGAATCATGGAGCAGATATCGGTAAAACCGAATGAGCTCGTGAAGGAGCTCCCCTACATAAAGCACAATATCAACTTTACACGCAAAGGTTACAACCTTGACATCATCGAACGCGAACAGTTCCCTGTAGCAGTCTCACTTCAGGCTGCCGACTTTTCTCCAGAGGAAGGGATAACCAAAAACATCAGACTGTGGGACCATAGGCCGCTCAAGGCAACTTTTTCGCAGATCCAGGAGTTCAGACTCTATTACGATTTTTACGATGTAGATGTTGACAGATATCACTTCGGGAATGAATACCGCCAGGTGATGCTTTCTGCCCGTGAGATAAACTACCAGGAAATATCACCGGAGGCACGAACCTGGGTAAACGAGCAACTTCAGTTCACCCACGGCTATGGGCTCGTCATGGCACCGGTGAATGAAATCGGAGAGGAAGGCCTCCCGGTACTGATCATAAAAGATATACCACCAAAGATACTAGTGCCTTTAAAACTTGACCGTCCCGAGATCTACTACGGTGAAGAGACGATTCCCTACGTCATTGTGAACACCAAGCTTGCTGAATTCGACTATCCAAAGGGCGATACAAATATGACCACCAAATACGCTGGACCCGGAGGCATTCCTATAAAGAACTCTTTCCGTAGGTTCCTCCTTGCCGTGGTGATGAAAGATCTTGAAATCATCTTTACAAATTACCTCAACCCGGACAGCAGGTTCATGGTCTACAGGAGCATTCAGGAACGGGTGCCTAAAATTAGCCCATTCTTGCGATATGACCCGAATCCCTATCTCGTGATATATGATGGAAGGCTCTTCTGGATTATTGATGCGTATACCACAACGGACAGATTCCCCTACTCCGATCCCCACAGGGCAGGGTATAATTATATCCGCAACTCTGTGAAGATCACCGTTGATGCATACACCGGCGATGTCACATTCTATGTGATAGATTGGGAAGATCCGCTGATACAAACCTACAACAATATTTTTCCAAATTTGTTCAAGGATATAAACGAGATGCCGGGGGAACTTTATGAACATATCAGGTACCCGCTTTACATTTTCGATATTCAGGCAGAGAAATATTCCACCTATCATATGACGGATCCTCAGGTCTTCTATAACAAGGAAGATAAATGGACGATTCCAAAGGAGATCTATGGTGAAACCCAAACCGACATGATCCCTTACTACACAATCATCAAGTTTGGCGACACCAATTCGAAAGAGTTTGTGCTCATCCTCCCCTTTACTCCTGTCAATAAAAACAACATGCTCGCATGGATGGCGGCCATGTGTGACCCTGAAAATTACGGAAGAATCATCGAGTACAAGTTCCCCAAGGAAAAACTCGTCTATGGTCCTCTGCAGATCGAGTCGAGGATCGACCAAAACTCGGAAATCTCACAGCTCTTCACTCTATGGAGCCAGAAGGGATCCAAGGTGATCAGAGGGAACCTTCTCGTTATCCCCATTAAGGATTCTCTCATTTATGTTGAGCCTATTTATCTGAGGGCCGAGCAGAGCGAGCTACCGGAATTGAAACGGGTAATCATCGGATATCAGGACAGGGTAGAAATCGGTTTCTCTCTCGAAGATGCGCTGTACCAGGTTTTCGGCACACCCGAAGTAATGGTAGCAGTTGAAGAGGAAGAGGTACCAGCTGAAGTGCCTGAAGCACCCGCTTTACTGGGTATCGCCGAGCTCATTCAACAGGCAGGTTCCCTCTACAACCAGGCTCAGAGCAGGCTCAGAGAAGGGGACTTTGCCGGCTACGGCGAGTATATAAAACAGCTCGGATCAGTGTTAACCGATCTGCAAGAGCAGACACAATAAGTACACCCTAAAGAGTAACAAAAAAGTGCAGGACAAATCCTGCACTTTTTTTAATTAGTCCCTGTATAGTGAGGTATTCGTATGGAGAAAAAACAACCCTCTTTTCGTATTGAATACTTACTCATGCTCATCACAACATTTTTCTGGGCACTTGGACATCCCGTGGGAAGGATAATACTGAAACATGTTCATCCATTCCAGCTTGGAGCGGTAAATCTGGTAATTGGGTTTCTCTGTCTTTTCCTCTTTCTCACTCTTACTGGAAATGTGAAAAAACTGTTCAGCATGAGCGGCCGTGATATCCTGTTTTCCTTTGTGCTCGGTGTATTTGGCTTTTTTCTCTATCAGACACTCACCTTCAGCGCTCTGGTCAGAATTCCTGCTTCCATGAATGCAATCCTCGTGTCAACAAATGTGGTGTTCATTGCACTTCTCTCAGCACTTATACTGAAAGAACGAATATTCCTGATTAAAATCCTCGGGATACTGCTCGCCTTTATCGGTGTGGTTATTATTACTTTTAACAGAGGTTTTGCTCTTGAATCCAGGGTAAGCCTCATGGGCTGCTCCTTCTCCATTCTTGCCGCAATATCATTTGCTCTCTATACGATTTTTGGAAAAAAGGTGCTTGAAAGAAACGATCCTCTCCATGTTTCAACCTTTGCACTTTTTTCAGGCGCCGTACTGCTCAGTATACTTACAGCCTTTACATCAGGCTTTTATGAGCTTGAGGTCGCAGGAAAATCAACGTGGCTTCTCATGGTAATGCTCAGTGTCACAATGATAGGAATCGCATATCCTCTTTGGTTTTCCTGCCTCAAAGGGATGCAGGCATCTCACGTGTCCATCTACATCTATATGACCCCTGTATTCGCCGTAATACTGTCGCTTATTATACTTCACGAGAGATTTGCATGGCTGTTCTGGCTAGGAGCAGCCTGTGTTCTGGGCGGGATAGTGATTACAACATTATTCACAAGAAAGATAAGGGCCAGAAGCACTCAGTCTAAATAATCTTCTCTTACAGGAGAAAAAATTTCAACAACCCAACAATCTTCAATCAAGCGAACACCATGAGGAACCGTGCCCTTGATTGACCAGCTGTCTCCCTCTTCAAGCTCGTAGTCTTCTCCGTCAATGTTCATCAACATCTTTCCTTTCAGAAGGTAACCGGTCTGCTCATATGGATGGGTGTGAACAGGCACGGACTTTCCCTTCTGAAGAAAAAACTTCACCATATGTGTGTACTCACTATGGGCAAGGTTCTGACGCTCTATACCGTCAAAAATCTCTACAAACCCGTCTTCTCTTTTCTTCACTACCATATCGACCTCTTTTCTTCTCACAATATCCACTCAAAACATGTACTCTATATTTTCCCTAATGCGGACAAGCCGCATTCTTGATTAAAAGATTTTCTTGCCTGTTCGGCAAGAAAATCATTATTAAGGTACTAACTATAATCCCTTTTAATGAAATTTCCTAAATGGGTACTACAATTTCTCCCGGATGTCCAGTGGTTTACCAGTTTTTTATTGCTAAATTTTCATTTTGATGATACCTTCCTCAATAAATTAGTGAGGGGGAAAAATATGCCCGCAACTGATTTTCGTGGCACATGGACAGCGCTCATTACACCTTTCAATCAGGATGGTGGTGTTGACTACGAGGGTTTCAGAAAAAACGTACAGTTCCAAATAAACCAGGGAATCACAGGCATTCTACCTGTAGGAACAACAGGAGAATCGCCAACTCTCACCGAGGCAGAGCATACCGAGGTAGTGGCGAAGGCAAAAGAGTTTACGGCTGACGGCTGTGACGTACTCGCTGGTGCCGGTTCGAACTGTACACGCGAGGCGCTACATTACTGTAAAAAAGCACTTGAGGCAGGGATCGATAAAGTGCTTCTGGTTGACTGCTACTACAATGGCCCTTCAAGCAGGGAGCTGAGAGACGAATATTATAAAACCATCCTTGATGAGTTTTCGGAGATTAAAATTGTTATCTATGTAATACCTGGAAGAACGGGAACTGCTATCTCACCGGTGGACATTGCAGTACTAAGCGATCAGTATGACAGGGTCATCGCGATCAAAGAAGCAACAGGAGATATTGCCCGAATGAAAGAGGAAAGGGCCTTGATGCCTTTAATGAGCATCATGTCGGGCGATGATGACAAGACCTTCGAAATGATGAGCAGTGAAAAAATAAAAGCTCAGGGCGTGATTTCGGTTATCAGCAACATCGCCCCGAAAGCTGTTTCAGACATGGTTTCCTCAATTCTCGCAGGGGATATTGCAAAAGGCCAGCAGCTTGCACAAAAGCTGAAACCCCTTTTTTCTATTGTCACGGTAAAAGCCAAATCCGAGAGACTACTCCGTGATGGCAGAAAGATTCTGGTTGAAGACCGCTTTAGAAATCCCCTCGCCATCAAAACCATGATGCATGCCCTCGGGGTGCCGGCGGGCTCTCCAAGAAAACCCCTGGGAAAAATGAACCGGGCCAGTGTTCAGGTCATAAGGGACTCTTTGAAAAAAGTATTCACAGAGTCACCGGAAATCCTCATTCCCCTTGAGGATTTTTATGGTGTAAATATTAAAAAAAGACTCGTGGAAGAGGCCGTGTGGGAAAACCTCACCGTATAAGAAGGCCCCTTGAAGCTGTATCCCTATTCTTCTCATTGATCGTCGGGATATTCGTTTTAAATAGCTTTTTTTGATTATTTCACCAAGGGGGGAGCCTATTAGAAACTAAATCCAGACTTTGAGTATCAAGGATTATCCCTGCTTCTTTTAAGAAGCGTAAGAAAGGACCAACTTCAGAAAATACATGTGTTGCAATACCTGCCGAGTGTGCCGCTTCACAGTTTTCCCATGTATCATCGATAAACACCGAGCTTTCAGGGCTGATACACCATTTCTTGAGGGCTGTCTCATATATTGCCTGGTCGGGTTTCATACAGCCTACCTGAAATGAATAGATAATGTTCGAGGTTACAGGCTCAAGATCAACATCGAGCACTTCAGCATTGATCTCATTTGTATTTGAGAGTACGTATATATTCGAATATCCTTTGAGTTTCATCACAATACGGAACATATCCTCACGCCTTACGAGGAGACTGTTCCATATTGCCTTGAAATCAGTAAAGCTCATCTTACTTTCAAGGCCGTGGACAATCGCCTCATAATACTCCATAGAAGAAATTTTTCCGCATTCATATGATATCAAAAGACCATCCCCATACAGTGTTTCCTGAATCTCAGAAATGGTTTTGCCACATGTACGGCGAAATCCATCCCAGAGAGTATCGAAGTCAAGCGAGTACAGAACGCCACCCAGATCAAATATGATATTTTCCGTTTTATGCATGGTCTTGTTTCCTGTGGGCAACTCTATTTCATCAAACTCCGCATAAGCTCTACAGAATCCCTGCTGTCCCAATCCCGTGGGCCTAAAGCACTTCCCACTACATTCCCATCGGGGTCGATGATGAATGTTGTTGGGATACCTCGCACACCGTAGCTGGTAGCAACGGCCCCTGTAGAATCTATATATACTGGAAAATCGACTTTTAACTTATCCATGAAAGACCTTATCTTACCTTTGTCCTCCCTGATGTCCACCGCCATTACTGTAAACTCCTCATCTTTCAGAGACTTGTTCAAGCCGTCAATATCCTTCACCTCTGCTCTGCACGGTCCGCACCACGTCGCCCAGAAGTTTAAAAATACAACCTTCCCGCGGAAATCACTCAATCTGGTATTACTCCCATCAAGAGATTCTACAGTAAAGTCAGGCGCTGGAACAGGATTTACCCTGATTACACCAAGGGCTTCAAAGTAATCTGCATTCCTTGAGAGTTCCACACTGCCACTCTTTCGTTCAGACCCTATGGCAGGAAGGAGAGAAATAAACATAAGCAACACAGATAGAGCTGGAAGAACCACTGATTTTGTCTTCATGAGCTGCATCCTTTTTCAGTAAAATCAGACAGCTTCGGTCTGTAAGAATAAAAAATAAGCTCACCAGTGGTGCAAGTCCATGAAAATAGAGTCCTGATGATCGATTAAATACGCAATGTCCGAATTTCCTGTTCTTTTGATATAATCATTCACAACTGTATAGCCAATGAAATAGCCGGCACGGGAAGGAAGGGCATCATACTGGGCATGAAAAATATCTCCGATGCTGTCCTCCTCCTTTAATAATTTTTCAAGAATATTTGGGTACTGTCTTACAAGATCGTGATATTTCTTTTCCTTCATAAAAAGATACTGGTTCTCTTTTTTCCCTGGGAAAACCAGTTTTGAAAAATATACACATATTCCTTCCCTCACAAGCCGAGAAGCCATACCCTCACTACCAGGGCCATAAATTTCATTTAAAACGTAGTGGCAGAACTCGTGGGCAATTAGTAATGGATAGTGTGTAAAGCTTTGAAAGCGTTCAAGACCGACACAAATCACATGAGCATCCCTGTAAGGAGCAACAAAAGCATCAGGACTGAAGAAACCGATAAACAGATATACATCACAGATACCTGCATGGGAGAGAAACTTCTCACATCTGGAAATTGTGAGCCCGGTGGTACTCTCAATGTCATAGTGCATCAATCCGCTCTCAAGACTTGAATAATCTCCTGGTTTGATCAGCTCCACACGCTCCCTTATATTCCTCTTTGTGTAACCCTGAAAATTAAACCATATGTGTGAAAGAAACTCTCTGTGCTTGCCATAGTACTGGTGCTCAAAGGATTTCCATCTGTTTTCTTCGGTATTCATGATCTTTAAAAAATTGAAAAAGTCTTTATATAGGGAGTAGATCATTTTACAAAATCCCTTTTGTGGCTAATCTGCCCTGGAAACTATTTCGCCTTTTAAACTCCTGTTTCACTGCAATGATTGCTGCTGGTTTGTTGAGGCTCCACTTCGGCTCTATAAGGATGGATGGATGCGTTTCAGCAATAAGACGGTCCACAACAACCTGTGGGGGGATATGCTCTAAAAAGTCAACTACAAGCTGGGCAAACTCCTCAAGCGTGAGGGGCTTTACCATACCGCTTAGGTACATATCCGCCATTTTTGTGTTCTTCACGATATTAAGGTTATGTATCTTTACTCCATCGATCGGCTGTTGTGCTAAAAACCGTGCGGTGTGCACAACATCGTCCTTCTCTTCGCCTGGTAATCCAATTATCACATGTGTACTGACAAGAATATCGTGCTTCTTTGTTTGCTCGACGGCCCGGATAAAGTCTTCAGCGGTATGCCCCCGTTCGATAAGCTCGAGTGTCGCGTTATTTGCGGACTGCAGTCCGTACTCAATCCACACCACTAACTCCATCTGCCGGTAGGATTCGAGGAGTTTCAGCTTCTCTTCGTCTATACAGTCCGGCCTTGTTCCTATCGCAATGCCAACAAAATCCCTATCCTCAAGCACCACAGAATCATATATCTCTTTCAGTGTGTCTACAGGAGCATAGGTATTTGAAAATGCCTGAAAATACGCAATAAACTTCCGAGCTTTATACCGCCTTGTTGCAGCTTCCTTCCCTCGCCGTACCTGCTCCGCAAGAGGAAGGGACCGCTGGCGTGCATTCCATGACCCAGCAGGAGAACAGTATGCACATCCACTAATCCCGAGAGTACCATCACGATTGGGACATGTGAAGCCTGCATCGAGGGAAACCCTGAATACACGCTCGCCGAATCTCTCTTTAAGATATCCAGAATAGGATCTGTAATACATAAAACTGAAAAATATCTATGAATTTTTTAGGTTTGATATATTATAATAATATAATAAATTGTTTATCGAAGTATGTAAATATGCGTAACTACTCAGGTTTCATTGGGCTTAGAGGATCCAGAGAATGGCAAGGGATTTTGAAACTGTACTCATTCTCGATTTTGGCTCACAGTACACACAATTAATTGCAAGAAAGACCCGGGAACTGGGTGTCTATTCAGAAATAGTTTCCTATGATATCTCGCCTGAAGAAATCATGAATATACAGCCTAAGGGTATTTTACTCTCTGGAGGGCCTCAATCCGTTTTTTCGGAGAACGCTCCACTCCCCGATAAAACCATTTTTACCCTTGGAATCCCAATTCTTGGTATCTGCTATGGGCTCCAGCTGCTCGCATTCCTCCTGGGTGGAGAGGTGCTTCCCCAAAAAGAGCGAGAATACGGGAGAGCACAGCTCCGTATCCATACCCCCATTTCCCTTTTAGAGGGGTTCAAAAATAATGAGACCATTACCGTATGGATGAGCCATGGTGACTATGTCGCAAAAGCTCCAGATGGCTTCATCGCTCTCGCACAGACCTCATCCAGTCCTTTTGCCGTAGTTGCCGATGAAACACATAAATTTTATGGAGTTCAATTTCACCCTGAAGTTGCTCACACCGAAAGGGGCAAAAAAATACTCGACAACTTCCTCACTATCGTATGCAATTTCAGTAAAAACTGGACCATTGAATCCTTTATCGAAAAGGAAGTAAAAAAGATCCAGGAGCAGGTGGGAAATGAAAAGGTCCTCTGCGCCCTTTCAGGAGGGGTTGATTCCTCTGTTGTGGCAACCCTGCTTGGAAAGGCAATCGGGAAAAATACGAAGGCAATTTTTATTAATAACGGACTTTTGAGGAAAAACGAGGAAAAGGAAGTTATAAAAACTTTTAAAAACGGCTTTAACTTCGATCTCCTCACAGTGGATGCGTCTGTGAGGTTCACTGATAAACTCAAAGGAATCACCGATCCCGAAGAGAAGAGAAAGATAATAGGACGGGAGTTTATCGAAGTTTTCGAAGAGAAGGCATCAGAGTTGGGTAATATTGAGTTTCTTGCACAGGGAACTCTCTATCCTGATGTCATCGAATCGGTTACCTTCAAAGGACCTTCTGTGAAAATTAAAAGTCATCATAATGTCGGCGGTCTTCCAGAAAAGATGAAGCTCAGGCTCATTGAGCCTCTGAGAGAACTGTTCAAAGACGAGGTAAGAGAACTTGGTAGATTGTTAGGAATTCCTGAAACAATCGTGGGGAGGCATCCTTTTCCAGGCCCTGGGCTTGCCGTGAGGATTCTTGGAGAGGTCACAGATGAAAGGCTGCGGGTTCTTAAAGACGCAGATGAGATAATTATCCATGAAATAAAATCCGCCGGTATCTATGATAACATCTGGCAGGCCTTTGGAATTTTGCTCCCAATAAAAAGCGTTGGGGTTATGGG
>Ga0209636_10007944_pt1 | contig 10817 bp, 8 predicted proteins | sample DeeMarSWOR152_54_FD_187464 | JGI IMG/M metagenome (GOLD analysis project Ga0209636, IMG submission 187464) | Marine sediment microbial communities from White Oak River estuary, North Carolina - WOR-1-52-54 (SPAdes) (version 2) | ecosystem: Environmental > Aquatic > Marine > Intertidal zone >... | reverse complement strand
TATCAATTTGACTGATGGTAGCTGGGATGTAGAGGAACCAAGTGAAGCTTGGTATCGAACCTATGTAGGAGGGTCATCTTTTGCATCATATTTTCTGTTGAAAGAACTTGAACCCGGAGTGGACCCTCTCTCGGAGGGTAACGTTCTTGTTTTTGCCTGTACCGTTCTCACCGGTGCCCCCCTGTCCGGGTTCAACCGTTATACAGTGGCTGCCAAGTCACCGTTAACAGGTGCGTTTGGGGAATCAGAAGCTGGGGGATATTTTGGACCAGAGCTCAAATTTGCAGGTTATGATGCTATCGTCATTCGAGGTCGTGCCTCAAAACCGGTCTATCTCTGGGTTCATAACGGTGAGGTTGAAATTCGCGATGCCGGTAGTATATGGGGGCAAGATAATTGGGTTACCCTTCAACGAATTTGTGAAGAGCTGGGAGACAAGAGAGTTCGCGTTGCATCCATTGGTCCCGCCGGTGAGCGGTTAGTCCCGTTTTCCTGTGTGCAGAATGATCTGGAGCATTTTAACGGACGCACCGGTATGGGAGCAGTCATGGGATCGAAGAACCTCAAAGCGGTTGCCGTACGTGGGAAGAGGAAAATGAGCTCTGCAGATCCGGAAAAGGTCAAGGAAATTGGCCGCTGGCACAATGCCCGCATCAAAACCCATAGACCCAACGTAACACTTACCACATCTGGAACGTCTTTTTTAGTAAAAGCGTTAAATGACACGGGGATGCTTCCTACGCATAATTTCCGTGAAGGTGTATTCGACGGTGCGGATAGAATCGGCTGGGACGCTTACGAGGAGACGATTTTCCATTCCGCAGGCACCTGTTATGCCTGTTCAGTTAAGTGTAAGCGCCGGGTCGCTTTGGAAGACGATAAGTATCCACTGGATCCCAGGTTTGGCGGTCCCGAATATGAAACCCTTGCTGCTCTGGGCTCAATGGTTGATAACGACAACCTCCCTGCTTTGGCCACGGCAAATCAGATCTGTAATCTCATGGGCATGGATACGATTTCTGCCGGATGTGCGGTCGCCTTTGCCATGGAATGCTTTGAAGAAGGAATTCTTACTAAAGCAGATACAGGCGGACGATCACTTCATTTCGGGGATGCAGATGCTATGATTTGGCTTATTGAGGAAATGGCGCATCGTAGAGGTATCGGCAAAATACTGTCTAAGGGCGTTAAAAGGGCTGCTGAAGAGATTGGTAAAGGGTCTGAGAAATATTCGTTTCACATCAAAGGTCAGGAGATGCCGCTTCATGATGGCAGAGGGAAAACCGGAATGGCGATGGGGTTTGCCCTTTCTCCAACAGGAGCAGACCACATTGAAATACCGCATGATACGGCTTTTGCAGAAAATATTGGCAATCTCCTTCCTCTTGGTATACTTGAGCCCGTCAAACCACTCAAAACAGATTCAGATAAAGTCAGGTTTTTTTCGCTTGGCCAGAAAGCATGGGGGATCAATAACTGCTATGGCATCTGCAATTTCTGTTCAGTGCCCATTCATGCTATGACCTTTGCTCGTCTGGTCGAGGCAGTGCAAGCAATCACAGGATGGGATACGAGCTTGTTCGAAATTATGAGAGTCTCCGAAAGGTCAAATGTGATGGCAAGAGTCTTCAATACCAGGGAAGGATTCGGACCAAAAGACGACCGAGTCATCCGCCGATGGCATGAGGAAATGCCAACAGGGCCCCTGAAAGGACAGCGCATTGATCCGAAAGAGTTCCAGGACGCAATTGACCTTTATTACGAACTTTCTGGCTGGGATAAGGAAGGAAAGCCAACCCGAGGAAAACTCGTTGACTTAGATCTGGAGTGGCTCATTGAATAGGGGAGATGCGGCGGTTTCGGGTTTCATCCTTTTTTGATGTATAAACAATGATTGAGATAAGGAGGTAAAATCATGTTGTTTGGGTTCATTGGTGTAGGGAAAATGGGTGGAGGCCTTGCACGAAATTTGATCCGTGCAGGTAAAGATGTCGTTGTGTTTGATATCAGCTCAGAAGCTGTTCAGAAGACTTTGGACGCTGGGACTACCGGGAGAGCTGCAAAAAACATTAAAGAATTAGCAGATGCTGATGTTGTTCTTACAAGTTTACCGCTTCCAACAGACGTTGAAGGGATTATGTTAGGCGAAGAAGGTTTACTGAATGCTATGAAAGCGGGCTCTACGTATATCGATGTAAGTACCATTGATCCTCAAACGGCTCGCAGGCTATCAGATGCCGCTGAAGCAAGAGGGCTCGATTTCTTAGAATGCCCACTTGGAAAAAATCCTCCGGCTGCAGAAAAAGGGGAAGAGCCTATTTTTGTTGGAGGGAAAAAAGAAGTCTACGAAAGAATGAAAGATGTATTAGATATTATTGGTTCTGGAATCTACTACATGGGGGAAGTGGAGGCATCTGCGGCGTTTAAACTGATCAGCAACCTAATTGGAATGACTAATGTGGCTGTATTTGCAGAAGGTATTCGAATTGGTGAAAAAGCGGGAATTGAACCAGCGCTATTGGTGAAATTATTAGGCGATACCGGAGCAAAGAGCTTTCAATTGGATCTTCGTGGTCCATGGATTGCCAATGGTGATTTTGAAAACCGCTTTGGTCTTGATCTTGCCTTAAAAGATGTTCGGCTTGGCTGTGAAATGGCAGATGAATGGGGAAATGACGCAAAAACCATGAAGGTTGCTCTAGACTATTTCAAAAAAGCAACTGCAGAGGGACTGGGCAAAGAAGATTGCAATGCAATTTACAAGATAATTAAGTGAGGTTATGGTGCCTGATATTTGCCTGATGAAACATCCTATAGAGGAGACGCAAGATGAGTCTTATACAAGAACTTTTTGACCTGAGCGGTAGGGTAGCACTCGTGACGGGTGGCAGTTCTGGTATAGGGCGCGCTATGGCCTCTGCTCTGGCTTCTGCGGGGGCCGCCGTGGTTCATGCCGCACTTGAAGAGGAGGAGGAAGCTCTGCGTGAAGCAATAGAAAGAGTAGTGCAGAAAGAGGGCAGGGCTGCCTACGTGGTATGTGATGTCAGCCGTTTAGATCAGTTACCAAAGGTAGTAGAGAAGGCATCAGCCTTTTTTGGAACACCCGATATCCTGGTAAATGCTGCTGGGGTTAACTTGAGGGAACCGTGGACCGCAGTCAGCGAAGAAAGCTGGAACAAAACCATTGCCATTAATTTGACTGCGCCTTTTTTTCTTGCGCGGCTGCTGATACCTGCTATGCAGAAAAAGGGTTGGGGAAAAATCATTAACATCGCTTCACTGCAATCGGTGCGTGCTTTTCCAAATAGCGCTCCATACGGTGCATCCAAGGGCGGCATGATGCAACTGACACGCGCCATGGCGGAAGCCTGGTCTGCTAACGAGAGTGGTATCACCTGCAATGCGATTGCGCCGGGGTTTTTCAAAACAGGTCTGACAGCACCTCTTTTCAAAGACCACAAAGTGATTAATGCTCTTGCAAGACAGACAATTATCGGTCGAAATGGGCGCTTGGAAGATTTAAACGGGCTGACGATTTTCCTGGCCTCTCATGCGTCAGACTATATTACTGGACAAACCATCTTTTTGGATGGTGGGTGGACAGCCAAGTAGAGCCTCACGAATTGAAGAGGCTGTCAACACTCCTTTACTGATACAAACGCAATCAAATTTGTTACATCGTCATTGCGAGCCCGAAGGGCGTGGCAATCTCCGTCTCTATGAGATTGCTTCGTTTTACTCGCAATGACATTTTAAATAATGCGTTTGTATTAGTTGCCGCACATCTTAGGAAAGACAGGAGTCTACATTTGAAGGCATTAGTTTATACAAAACCAGATGAGCTTGTTTATCGGGATGAACCGGATCCGGTTCCCGGTCCAGGTGAAGTGCTGGTTAAGGTGGAAGCTGTGGGAATCTGCGGGTCAGATATGCATGCTTACCACGGTCATGACCCGCGTCGTGTTCCCCCCTTGATCTTGGGTCATGAGGTGGCTGGCACCGTGGCCTCAGGCCCGAAAGAAGGGTGCCGCGCTGTGATAAATCCCCTGATCACTTGCGGCAGATGTGATTACTGTGAGAATGGGCGTTCCAATCTTTGCCCCAAGCGCGAATTGATTGGAATGAGACTGCCTGGCGCTTTTGCAGATTACGTATCCGTTCCGATCGAGAATATAATCGAAATTCCTGATGGTTTTAGTGCGGTGCATGCTGCCTTGACTGAACCTGCGGCAGCGGCACTTCATGCCTTAAATTTGGCACGTAAGCGATCAGATCGTCCCCTGGCAGAATTAAAGACACTTGTTATTGGAGGAGGTGCAGTGGGACTGCTTGCAGCTCTCCTGCTTGAGGCTTATGGCTGTAGGCGAGTGGTGCTTGCAGAAACCAATGCGCTTCGTCGGGAATCCGCCGCCAGGTGGGCGAGTTGCCAGGTACATGATCCCATGAATGATCCGGAACTGGCCAGTGATGACTTTGAACTGATCATCGACGCAGTAGGGGGTTCAGTGACACGGAAGGTGGCTATGAGGGCTGTTAAACCCGGGGGCATTTTTGTCCATATTGGGTTGATGGATGCCGGAGGAGAATTGGATATCCGAAAACTGACCCTCTTCGAAATCGACTTGATAGGGATCTACACTTACACGCCCGGTGATATGAGAGCTGCAGCCAATGCGCTTGAAACTGGTTTATTGGGAAATTTGGATTGGATCGAAACGCGTAGCCTCTCCGATGGCGCTAAAGCTTTTGATGATCTCGATAGTGAGCGTACCGCAGCCGCAAAGATAGTGCTCCTGCCCGGTTAATAGTGGCATTTCTTCTCAGTTTTTTCCAGGCATTGAGCAAGAAACAGGCGTCCATTTCTTTTCTCTTGCAGCCCTCGGTATTCAGAATCCCTCTAAATCCTGGCAAATGAGAGTGGTGCGTTCTTGAAATGTTTTACCCTGGTTCTATAATGTTTTTCAGATTGCTTCTTGTCGAAATACACATAGAGGAAAATCAACCACGGTACTTCACTCGCCTTCGCCAGGATGCCCCGTGCGGAAGCGCGGGGAGCTTCACTCATTGACTGCCCATGAAACGATAAAACTTTTTGCGTTTCCAAGGACTGTATCGGTTTGGGCAACGACGGCAAATGCAAGCTCATCCTGTCCGTCGTTGTTTAGATCAGCAATTACATAATCGCTTATGTATCGAGAAATCTCCTGCGTCTTCCATTTCAGGGTAAGCCCTAAGGCATCCCAGGTGAGGCATTCGATATGTCCGCTTTTAAATATTCGAATATACTATCTCGCTGCCATAATCATAGCCCTGTCCCTGTATCTGATCCTGCGCAGCCCGGACAGGACCCACTACCAGCTCCCAAAACTTCCCGACGTCTTCAGGATGGAAATCTCGAAGGTTGAGATCTCAAAACCAGACACCTCCATTGTCCTGAACATAAAAGACAGGATCTGGCACATTGCCCCGCAGGGATATTCCGCTGATTCTGACAAGGTCAAAAGCATTCTCAGCAGTATCGAGAAACTCACCTTGACGACCCTGGTTTCGGAATCGAAAAACTATGACCGCTACGACCTGAATGACGACAAAAAGATCACTGTCAGGGCCTGGGCAGGGGATACGCTGAGGCGGGAGTTTGACGTGGGCAGGGCGACCGCGTCCGGCAAGTACACCTTCGTGAAACTGGCCGGCGACCACCGCGTCTATCACGGACAGGGAAATCTCAAAATTGCAGTTGACCTTACCGTGGAACGTCTCCGGGACAAGATAGTCCTGTCCTTTGAGCCACTCGAAATCCAGGAGATACGCATCACCAAAGACCAGGAATCAGTAATATTCAGCCGGAGGCAGGTACCTGTGGAGGTCACCGCCGGTCAAGACTCTGACGCCCAGAGGCCCCCGTCCCCCAAATCTGAAACGATCTGGCAGAGTGCTGACGGAAAAGAGGCCGATAGAGTTAAGCTGAACAATCTACTCGCCGCCCTTTCTAACCTGCGCTGCCAGAAATACATAGACGAGAGCAAAAAAGAGGACTTCACGGAATCCCTGTATACCTTTCACCTGAAGGGTGCACGAGAATATACCCTGTCCCTATTTGCGAAAACCGATGAGGACGCCAAGAACTATCCGGCCATCTCCTCCGAAAACGACTATCCTTTCATGCTCTCCGCCTGGCTGGCAGACAAGATCATGGTAAGCCCCAGCGAGTTGTTCTAAAAGCCTGGCAAATCGTAAATCCACCCGGTTGAAGCAGATCAGATTGGCTATGACCATATGACTTACCCATGGCGACTTAAAGGTCAACTATGGTGTTTTTTGTCTTGATAATGGATTCACCTCATAATAAAAGTAAATCCTCTAGATGTCTTCATAGGTCAAGATCTTAACATTTATCCGCCTGGGGCGGATTAATGTCAAATTTTGCTGCTTTATTTCGGTAACCGTAACCCATAAACGTGACTCAGTATTTCGGATTTTCTTAAGGACTTCTGCCTCGTGGGTTTGCCCGTCCCGGGCCGGGACGGCAAAGCTTCACTAGGTTTTGGCAGCCTATCTCTTCACCATGAGATCACTGTGTCAAAGAAAGGAGAGTGCCATGACGCGAAATCTTGGTGTGAAAGTGATTTTGATTTTATTCTCCATGATTTTTATCAGAGCAGAGGCATCGAGTGCAAGATCCCTATACGATGATTTTACGGGAACCCATATTAACAACCAAAAGTGGTATAACCGGGAATTTGTTCGAGAAGTTGTTGCCGGAAGGCTCGTATCTAAAATAGGCAATGCCTCTGGAACTGGAACCTTTCGAAATATGACCGAGTTTCAAGATCCGGCATCAATTGATACTATAGCGTGTGACATTACAGTGGTTGAGACCGATTTGGATACTGGAATTTATCCCCGTTCCTTTGCGAGAATTGAGGGATTCTTCTACAACACGAAGGGCACTGGCGGGGCTAAGGGGGATATCTGGGCCGCTGTCGTTATCGGTGATCGGGGCGATGGTCTGGAGGCCTGGTTGGAGGTGCAAGAATTCTTGGATGACGATATGACGAGTTGGGATACTACTACCCGCATGTTGATCGGTCCCGGAGCAATCGCCTATAATGCTGCCTATCCTACCAAAATAGCATATGATGGAGCCAGAGGGTTCGAATTTACTGTGGGTACCTGGAATGGCTCCTTTACCGGGCCCCGCCGCAAACGGCCTGCAGTTACACAAATAAAAACTCTGACCACAGGAATAAATGCCGAAAGCGGTTCCGGTACTGGATATGTATCTGCATTGTTTGACGATGTTTACATCAACAACGAAACAGAGGTCTATGATGATTTTGCCACCGCTCCTCTGGATCCGACAAGGTGGCCAGATTTAGAGTCTGTTACGGAAATATCAGATGGAAAGGTCCGTTTAAACGTGCAGGCAGATGGCTCCGAGACAAGCGCAATACTCTATGCAACTGATCAAACTAGCTCCTATCTTGAGGCAAGGGTTACTGTGGAAAGCGGCAGCTCGGTATCCCCTGGAGCCACGGGCGCCGCCAGGGTTGGGGGCTACTATTACAACGAAAGTCGAGGCTCTGGGAGCGGACAGGACTATAACCAATATGAAGGCAATGTCTGGGGGGATGTCCGCATAGAGCTTGACAATGACAACAACCTGAAAGCTAGAGCTATTGTTGTTAGATCCGATGATGCCAATGAATCCACGTGGACATTTAGGTTCGACCAAGATTTCACCACATCGATCGCCTTTGATACGGCGTATGCTCTTTCTATCGAATTTACTGGTTCAGGGTTCATATTCAAATGCGGGGATGAAAGCGTGGATTACCAGGTAAGCACCGACACCTATGAGCCGTACGGTAAGTCCCGCACTCTTAGCTCCAAGTTATATGCCAAATCAGGTCAAGAAGGCTATGTAAAGGCTGGTTTTGATGAGGTGTATACTGCTGTAGGTGCAACGGGTACAACGGATTCTACAATCAGCGGAGATGGCTGCTTTATTGCCACGGCAGCCTATGGTTCTCCAATAGAGCCGCACGTCAAGGTGCTGCGTGACTTACGTGACCGTTTCCTGCTTGCCAATTCAGTGGGTAATGCCTCTGTAAGGCCCTACTCCATGACCGCACCTCCTATTGCTGATTATACTGCCGAACACGAATCATTAAGAACGGCTACAAGGTGGTCTTTGACACCAGGAGTTTATGGTATTGAGCATCCAAAGGCCATACTGTTGATAGTTTTTGGTTTAGGAATAGGAATGGTCGTGGCAGGTTCCAGAAAGTCCGGAAAGAAATAAAACGCCAGGAATCATCGGATACCAGGGGCAGCGTCGTCAAGGCCATGAGTCTTGGTGAGGCGGGGAGTATAGCTTAGCAGATGCGTGGAAATTGTTCGCCACTCAAGGGCTCAAGAAGCCTGTGGCCTCCTATCCTTGTTTTGAGGAGGACCTTTCCCGGGTTCTCATCCACCACCCTGCCCACTACTGCTGACTCCCTGCCCAGGGGGTCTGCCTTCATGGCATCAAGGACCCTTTCGGCCTCCTGCTGAGGTACAAAGGCAACAAGCTTACCCTCATTGGCCAGGTAGTAAGGATCAAATCCGAGCAGATCGCACATCCCTCTTACCTCTGTCTTGACCTTTATCCTTTCCTCCTCAACGATAACTCCCACCTTTGAGGCATTGGCAATCTCCCAGAGGACCGTGGCAAGCCCGCCCCTGGTGGGGTCCCGTAAGACATGGATGTCACTGCATGCGTCTAACATGGCCTGCACGAGGCCGCTCAAGGGGGCACAATCGCTCTCTATCTCCCCCTTCAGGGAGAACTCACCCCTTGCAAGAAGCACCCCTGCCTCATGATCCCCAATGGGGCCATTGATGATAACAGAGTCACCGGGCAGTGCATGAGAGCCAGCTATTTCCACCCCTTCGCGGATAATCCCAACTCCAGATGTGGTAATGAAGAGCCCTTCTGCCGCCCCACGTTCCACCACCTTTGTGTCCCCTGCAACTACCATCACCCCTGCCTCCCGAGCTGCTTGCTGTATGGAAACGATAATGCGCTCAAGCTCTTGTGTGGGGAAACCTTCCTCCAGGATAAAGGAGGCTGAAATCCCTAGAGGAGCGGCCCCTGCCATGGCAAGGTCATTGACCGTTCCACAGATGGAGAGCCTTCCTATGTCACCTCCCGGGAAGAAGAGGGGCTTCACCACATAGGAGTCGGTGGTAAAGGCGAGCCTGGGGCCCTCGGTGGGGATTATGGCGCTATCGTCGAGGGTACAGAGAATGTCATTCTCGAGAAAGGGGAGAAACAGTTCCTTGACAAGGTCATGACTCAATTTCCCCCCTGCCCCGTGGGCGAGGAGTATCTTGCTTTGCTTCATGTGGAAGCTCCATATTTGTGGAAGGCGGCACAACTGCCCTCTGAGGATACCATACAGGGTCCCACGGGGTTCTCGGGGGTACACCTGGTGTCGAAAAGGGGGCAATCCAGAGGCCTTTTGAGCCCCTGGAGGATCTGGCCACAGAGGCAACCCGGGGGATCTTTCCTATCCTCGTAAGGGATGTCAAATACTAAAGCCGCATCCATTTCTTTGAACTCTTCCCTCAAGGTAAGACCACTCTCCGGGATGACGCCCAGACCCCTCCACCGGGCATCAAAAGGCTCAAATACCTCTTCCATGATCTCCAGAGCCAGTCGATTTCCCTCTTCTTTCACTACCCTTGTGTACTGGACCTCTATCTCGGATCGCCCTTCCTTCTTCTGGCGGAGGAGCATGTATACCCCTTCCAGGATATCGAGGGCTTCAAACCCGGTGATTACGCCCATGAGGGAAAATTCGCGGGCAATAAAGGAGTAAGGAGTTTTCCCGATGATCACGCTCACATGCCCAGGGAGGATAAAACCGTCTATCTTTACACTCCTTGAGGAAAGCAAGGCCCTTATAGCCGGTGGTATGAGCCTCTGGGAGCAGAGGAGATACAGATTGGCTATCCTCTTTCTCCTCGCCTCTCTGACAGCAGCAGCAATGGCAGGGGAGGTGGTCTCAAAGCCTACCGCAAAGAAGATTATCCTTCTTTGTGGTTCTCCCTGAGCGATTTCTAGGGCATCTAAGGGAGAGGTAACTACCCTGATATCCCTGCCCACAGCCCGCTCCTGATTGAGGGATGAGGAAGTTCCCGGAACCCTCATCAGGTCACCGAATGTCAAGAGGGTTACATCCTGTATTTGCGCCAGGGCAATGGCCCTATCGATTTCTCCTACGGGTGTTACACATACGGGGCAGCCTGGACCAGATATGAGCTCTAAACCTTTGGGGAGAAGAGATCGTATCCCGGATCGGAAGATAGATACGGTGTGGGTACCGCATACCTCCATAAGACGGATGTGCCCATCGACAAGTGCGGAGATCTCCTTCAGCATGATGGAGGCACGATCCCCTTCATGTATCCTCTTCCGTTGATTCACGGTAACTCCTCTCTATCTCTTCAAAAAGGTTTAATGTCTCAAGGGCTTCCTCCTCATCAAGCCTCTGAATGGCAAAGCCCACATGGACGAGTACATAGTCCCCTTCACGAACATCAGGACAGATCAGAAGACTTACCGTTCTCCTGATACCGCCAAAGTCAACCTCGGCACAATCCCCCTGTATGGAGGCAACCTTACCGGGTACACCCAAACACATAGTCAGTCTCCTTGCACATAATCATAAAGTAATGGTTTCGTAAAAAGTCGCCGGTGCTGTCATTGCGACGCGCAGCGCAGGCGCTTGCGCCGCGTGGCGTAGCGAAGCAATCTCATTGGCTGTAAC
>Ga0209636_10007943_pt1 | contig 10818 bp, 5 predicted proteins | sample DeeMarSWOR152_54_FD_187464 | JGI IMG/M metagenome (GOLD analysis project Ga0209636, IMG submission 187464) | Marine sediment microbial communities from White Oak River estuary, North Carolina - WOR-1-52-54 (SPAdes) (version 2) | ecosystem: Environmental > Aquatic > Marine > Intertidal zone >... | reverse complement strand
TGCGATGGCCAAGACTTCCAAATAGTAAAAAACCACATCGGGACAACACCAACAAGTCCCAACTGGAACCCCAACGCTGACCTAAACGAAGATGGGGTAGTGGATGGCCAAGACTTCCAAATAGTAAAAAACCACATCGGGACATGGGACCCATAAATCCCCTTTTTCTTTGCAACGATTATATCCCATCAAAATTTAGAAAGAGCCAGCTAAACCATGTAGATAGTTATCCTCTTCGCAGAGACCATAGCATAGAAGCCTGCAAGAAAGTTTCTGTCAATGACCAGCACTCTATTTCCAGAATCATCGATACCCCAAAGCCAAATTTCAATCGAATGCTCCCTAACTTCATAGTTCACATCTAAAAGCCAAAACTTGACCTTCACAACTCGCTCCCTTTCCAGCAATAAGTAGTGAAGAACGAGCCCGCTTTTAACACTTTTTAGAGTTTACATTTCCGCATTAAAGGTTACTTCTGTTTCCCAAAGTACACTAATTTCTGATTCTTGTCGACCCAATCAAAGCCTACTTCAAGCAGTGCCTTAATTTCCTACTTAAAACTACAAGATCTCAATTATTTGCGTATTTATAAAAAAATTTAAAATCGAGTTTGGTTGTGGTTATGATATGATAGATCTCCGAGACATAAAAGATGCAAGGGAAGCAATAAAAAATCTGGTTAAGAGAACCCCTTTAGTACGTTCAACATTCTTAAGCGATTTTTGTGGTGGAGAGGTGTACCTGAAACTTGAAAACTTACAGATAACGAACTCTTTCAAGATAAGAGGAGCTCTCAACAGGATGTTGCATTTGAGTACCGAAGAAATGAAGCAGGGTGTTGTTACGGCATCTGCGGGAAATCACGCTCAGGCGGTTGCCATAGGTGCAGAGAAGCTAAATTTATCTGCAAAGATAGTAATTCCTAGGAACACGCCAAAGGTGAAAATCGACAAGATTAAGAAACACAACGTGGAACTTATTCTACACGGAGACATTTACGATGAAGCTGAGCAGAAGGCAATAGACCTAGCAAAGAAAGATGGGTTGACCTATATCTCCCCTTATAACGACAAATTGGTTATCGCAGGACAGGGAACTGTTGGACTAGAGATTCTTGAAGATCTTCCCAATGTCGATACAATGATAGTGCCTGTTGGTGGTGGAGGCTTAATTTCAGGAATCAGCGTTGCCGTAAAAAGCATTGAACCAAGCGTGCAAATCATAGGAGTGCAATCTGAGGCTTCACCAGCCATGTATGAATCTTTGAAAGCTGGTAAAATAGTTGATGTGGAGATGAGAGAATCTATTGCAGATGGCTTGTTTGGCGGTATTGAAAAAAGTTCTATAACGTTCGGGATTGTTCAAGAATATGTTGATGATTTCTTATTGGTTAAGGAGGAGACGATAAGGAAGGCAGTATTTTTGCTTTGGGATAAGGAAAAACAGGTTGCCGAGGGAGCAGGAGCCATCGCCATCACCCCAATAATAGAAGATAAAGATCTATTTATGGGGAAAAAAATTGTTGCTGTGATAAGTGGAGGAAACATCGAAGACAAACTGTTCCAAAACATACTGGCCTCAGAAACTAATAAGGTACAATTTAATTTAGACTAGGCTGAACCCAAGTAGTAGTTACATATCTTCGTCTAAGTAAAGCTATCGTTACCTTTAAATAGCTACCAACATTCCTTATTATGGTAGAGGTTGAGAGAAATGCAAAAGTTTGATGTGGTTCAAGCATGGATAGATAACGTGGCTTATTCTCATTCTAAAAGTGAAAACACAAGCATATCGTATAAGCGACAGGTAGTTAGCTTCTGCAATTTCATAGAGAAGACGCCACAGCAAATTCTCAATGATTATGAAAATATGCGAGACAGAGACTTTAGAAGGAAGTATGCTCAATATCTTAGAGCATTAATTTCAAAACGACTTAAAGATGGTTATGCTACAAACTCAATTAAACAGCTTGTTACAGCTATCAAATCTTTTTTCAAATATAATGACCTACCTTTAGGGCACGTTCCAATAGCCCAGGGCAAAATCAAATTTCACAACCGGGACATTGCGAAAGAGGAAGTTCAAAAAATTTTAGAAGTTTCTAGGCCCCGAGACAAAGCGTTTTTTTGTGTAATGGCTCAAAGTGGATTAAGACCTTACACGCTTTGCAATCTTAGATTTAAGCATATTGAACCTGAATTTAGCAAAGGAATTGTCCCATGTAAGATAGATATTCCAGAAGCAATAGCGAAGGGTGAATTTGGTGCTTATTTCAGTTTCATGGGTGAAGAGTCAACTAAATATTTGAAAGCATACCTATCAACGAGACCAAACATACGCCCTGAACACTATTTGTTTACTCTTCATGGAACAGATAAGCAACTTAGTTCAAAATCTATAACCAACATTTTCCGAATGACCATTGAAAAATTGAAAGAAAAAGGCATAATGGATTTCGAGCAAAAACATGAAGGTAAACCGAGAAATGTTAGACTCTATAACTTGCGGAAGTATTTTAGAAAACATGGGGGACAGGCAGGTGTAGAATATGTTAATTTTTGGATGGGACACAAAGCAAATTATGAAGCTCCGCACATTCCAGAAAGTGATGAGCATTATTTTAGCAGAGAAGATGTAGAGTTTCACAGGCAACTATACAAGGAAAAGGCTATGCCCCATCTTAGATTAGAAACTCCGACGGCAAGCGAAACAGACAAAATAATTCAAAGCCAAGCACAAGAAATTAAGGTTTTGAAAGAGCAGATAGCAGAGTTTAACAGGATAATGGAGCTTTTGCGGAATCCAAATGTTATCAAAGTTTTAAAGAAGGCTGCAAAGGAAGAATCCTAGCCTATTCCCTCTTTTCTGTTTCGTGAATCTTAATATTTAAATGGTTCAAGTTTCAAATAGTGAATTATGAAAAAGCATAAGCAGAAGCCCAGGGTTCGAATCCCGGTTGATGATCCTGATTTTGTAGATTGGATTCTTTCGATAGGCTTGAAACTTTAACAAATAAGGTAGCCTAAGTGAAGCAGAAAGATGACTTGTGACATAACATAACCGCTAAGTCTTCTCTTCCTTACTTAAACCCCAAACCAAAAGCAGAAAGAACCCTAACACAATGAAGAAAACAGTCCAAAATTGACTCATGCTTATTCCTTCTTTTCTACGATTACGTGTTTAGTCGCCATTCTCTTTTCCGATTGAAGTATGCGTGCTAAGCAAATAATTTAAGAACACAGAACACGGAATCTTTAGTCTATGGAAGTGAGAAAATGTCAGAGATAGTAGTTTCACGGAGAACGTTCCTGATCGGGCTTGCCATTGCGATTCTGGCTTCAACTGTTCTCTCAACAGTAGTTTCGACGCAATGGGCTCTGATTAAAGGGCCAAAAGGTGATAAAGGAAACACTGGCGCGCAGGGCCCTCAAGGAATACAAGGAGACCAAGGACCGCAAGGTGAGCAGGGAATACAGGGCGAAACAGGTTCACAAGGACCGCAAGGAGAGCAAGGAATACAGGGACCGCCAGGCGTATTCACAATTAAGAACATGTCAGGATGGTTGCCTGCGCCAGCATATGATAGTGGATGGATCGTTAATTTATCTAATCCTGTTGTGCTAAACCATGGGTTGAACACGACCGATTTGATAATCCATTTCATGTGGAATGAAACCCAGCAAATATGGTGGCAATACTGGACGCTAAACGAGATTTTAATCTACAGAGCTACATCAAGTTTCTATTATGAATTTCGTGTGATGATCTGGAAAATCGCTGAACCATAAAACAATTCCCCCATTCTTTTTTATCGTTTCAATGTCTCTCGCGCACGCTCTAGACCTTTGCTGGTTTGGTATGTGGTAGAATGGGTTTTTTGCCAGAAAGTAGTTCCTTTATGGTGGCTATTTGGATTTTTGGATACTTGTGTCCCCATGTAGGTGACTCATAGTACTCGGCTTAGAGAGAGAGCGCCCTAAATAGTCTCAGTCTAACTGTTGAGAACATCGAAATCCGTAACTTCTCTTGCGGCGTTTATCTATGGGCGTTTGATTCTTTACACTGCTCTATCTTCCTGTGTAAAATAATGGACAATGGCTGCGGCATAAGTCTCGACTCATGGGGTACCATTTTTAATATATCAGCGAATAAGATAGCCAACAACAATGGCACTGGCATTTCGATTAGAGACTGCGAAGGATACATACGTGGGAATGACATAGTGAACAACGGCGGAGACGGCATCTACGGGGCTGATGCAACCTGTTACATATCGGGTAACAACATCACAAGTAATGCGGGAAATGGGATACATATCACGCTGGGAGGGGGAAGCGAGATTTATGAGAACAGCATAATCGCTAACAAAGGTAGTGGTATACGTCTCGCTTCCTCCTGCGATCGAATCTATCACAACACATTCGAGAACAACACGAAACAGGTGATAGATGATGGAACCAACGAGTGGGATGATGGTTATCCTTCTGGCGGCAACTACTGGAGTGACTACTTTGGCGTAGACTTCTATAGTGGTCCATATCAGAATGAGACTGGCAGTGACGGAATAGGGGACATACCGTACATCATCGATGAGTACAATCAGGATAAGTATCCACTTATGAAACCCCATCCATGGGGTCCTCATGACATCGGAATAACAGACGTCACCACCTCAAAAACAGTTGTAGGAAAACGCTACAACCTAAACATAACAGTCACGATCTTTAATTACGGCATCTACACCGAAACCTTCAATATAACAGTCTACGCCAACACAACAGCCATCGCATCCCAGAACGCCACCCTAACAAGCAGAAACTCCACAATCATCACATTCACTTGGAACACTACAGGCTTTTCCCATGCCTACAACATAACCACCTACGCGCGCGCATCGATCCTATCACACCAACCGATTTTCTCTCAATATGTCACGAAACTATAATATGAAATCAACAAAATAGTTTATGAAGGGAGAATCCATCTTTTACACGACTAGTTATGTCCCTTGAATCCTCGAAACCTAGAGAAAAATCGGCCGTCCAGCATGAGCGCGTTAGCGTGTTCGAAGTGGGTTTTTGGTTTTTTTGTTGTTTTTGCTGTTTTGGCGTGATTTTCTTGTGGAGTCCTGTCTCTGTCTGTCTGCCTATACCCTCCTTATATATAGGTTGAAACACTGGTCAAACCGTCTTCTATGGCGCCTCATTCAAAGAAGAGTTCCCAGAGTTTTTCGTCTCTTCGATAGTAGAGTTGCAGCAAGTGTTATTATCATAAATAGACAAATGATTATAGGAATTGAGAATTCTGGGATTACTTGGTACACGCAATATGGTTCTGTTCCGTCCAGCGTTGCGTTGTTTCCCGCATTATCATGAGCAACAATTTTGAATCTTACCAGTGTGCCCGCTTCTTGTTGAGGGACTATGGCGTTGTAGAGTTTTGTTGACGAACTATAATTCATTCGTAAATCAGTCCAAGTGACTCCGTCGTTTATTGTGTAGTATAAAGTGACGTTTTCTATTCCACTCACAGCATCGGTTACATTTGCTGAAACTTCCACGGACTGATCTGGCGATACTTCTCCTTCTGGCGTGCGAGACGGAGTTTCAATTGTCGGGTAGGACTTGTCCAGTCTGATTCCCGTTAAAACATGATGGCTTTCTTCGTTTCCCGTATTGTCCACACTCCAATATTCCAGAATGTTGTTGGCTCCGTCTGTGGTTATGAGCGGCTGTCCATCAGTGGTCACTGTTTTGGTTGATTCATCGTTGATTTTGTAATAGGTTTCTGCTACCCCGGTGAGATCGTCAGTGGCTGTCAAGTTAATCGTGAAATCTGTCGTATGCCAGAAATCGTCGTAGTCATCAAAGGTTGTTGGTGAGTTAAGGTCCGCAATGAATGGACTTATAAGGGGATATCGGTCCTGATTGTCTGCATCTATGACGTATGGTTCGTCTCCTATTCCATCCCCGTCTGAATCTGTACCATTGTAGTCTCTCCAGTAGTTTCCACCAGAAGGATAGCCATCATCCCAAACATTGGGACCCGGGGGGGACCAGAATTTTACCTGTTCACTGTTCGCTATGAAGTTATTATGATAGATTTTGTTTCCAGATGGATGCCCTGAAATGTAAATGCCATATTCGTTGTCACTTATGTTATTTCCATATATAACATTCCCATAAGATAAGTCGAGCCAAATGCCCCAGTCGTTGTTTGTTATGTTATTTCCATAAACAGTGTTTGGAGAAGAGTCAAGTGAGATGCCATGTGAGTTGTTGGCTATGTGATTTCCATAAACAGTGTTATTAGTAGACTGGAACGAGAATCTGATGCCCCACTGGTTGTTCATTACGTTGTTTCCAGAAAGATGGTTATTTGACGACGATTGTATGAAAAGAGCTGCGAAACTTTGGCTGTGAGTTATGTTGTTTCCGACAAGACTATTATAGGATGACTTGTCAGAAACAATGCCATATCTGCTATTGCTTATCAGGTTATTAACAATCGTGGTGCCATTGGAGGAGGTAACTCTGAAGCCATCATCAAATCCTGTGACTTTTAAGTTTGTCACCGTTATGTTGATTCTACTTGTTAAATCTATTCCAGCATAATAATTTGGAAATGTAACTTGAAGTATGTAACCAGCCCCATCAATAACGATATTATCTTTCTCTACAACAATGCCACCGAACACATCGCCCATGAAAGTATACAGGTCTCCGTCCCGCTGAATCGGCAAACACGGAGGATAAACTGAACCATCTGGCCTAACATAGATGTGCTCATAAATTACGGCAGTCCTTACACTGCTTCTGGCCGGCGATATACCATTAGAACCCATCCAATTGGCCTGAAAATCATATGTACCTACGGGTACGTATGCGTACATTGTTTCCCATTTGTATGTGTATTTGCTGTCGGAGTCCGTTTTGACTGTGGCCAATGTTGCCCAAGCTTCACTTTGACGCCTGTAAGAGATTGTGACATCAGCATTAACTGCGGGGGGCGTAATCGTTCCATTCATGGTTAGGTCGCAGCCAATTAGCATGCAAGTGGGGCTTATGTTAAGCGTTATACTGCTGCTTACGTTCCATGTTGTCAGAGGCTTTGTCATGTGGGCAGTAAATTGATCATTGCTGGTTACTGTCAGATTTATGACGTAAGTTCCTGTAGCCGCAAAAGTGTGTGTAATAACTGGATCAGTTATGATAGTAGTGTTGCCGTCACCGAAATCCCACCTATAATTATCTATCACTCCATCTAGGTAGTAGCTTGCTGAGGCGTTGAAAGTCACAATCATGCCTAAAGAGGGAAATTCCGGCAAATAGGTAAAGTTAGCCACTGGACAAGCAACTACTCTTATCGAGACGTTCACTAAATCACCATCCGCGCTGGTTGCTCCAAGATCATCCATTACTGTAATGGTGGCGTTGTAGATGCCGCGAGAAGTGTAATTATGCACGACCACAGGCGAAGTTATCCAGCTGCTGTTTTCTCCGTCTCCGAAATCGAAAAAGTAATAATCTATTCGTTCATCGTCTGTCGAGGCGGAAGCGTCGAAGGTTACAGTCTGATTTATTGTCACAAGTGTTTCATCTGAGATAAGAGATGCTACCGGGCGCTCATTGATTTCACCGATGGGAGTGGTTAGAAAAGGTCTGAACTCCAAGTCTGTTCCGTTGCCATTGACGGGGTTGCCAGATCCATTTACGTTCAGTGACTCATGGTATGGTCCACTTGCGTCGCCCCAGTAATTGTATGTAGCATTTACAGTTGCGCCAGCAGTCACGTTTATTCCATAAGAGTTGCCGTAGACGTCGTTGTACCTAGCCGAGTTATTTTCCGATGTTGAGTAAAAGACTCCATGAGTATTGTAGGAAATGGAGTTGCGAGTGAGGTTTGCGTTTATACCGCCGTCTATCCATATTCCTTTTTGATGGTTTGAAGAGATTGTGTTATTTGACATTGCTAAATCAAATTCTGTGAGGTGGTCGCGTGCCTTAGCTAGCACTCCGTTTTCGCTGTTTGCTGAGACTATATTAGAAGGAAGTGTAACATTGTAAAGATGACCTTGGGTGTCGCCGTAGCTGTAGAGGTATACGCCGTTTTTATTGTTTGCCAGAACCGTGTTAGAAGAAAACATGATGTTGGACAGGTTGCCATAGTTTGAGCGGGAACCTGGTACGCCGAAACCTGCTGATTCGCTGTACAAAATTACGCCATTTCCACTGTTTTCCAAGAGTGTGTTGGAACAGAGCGTGACATCGTAGATGTAGCTGTAACCGGAGTCGTAGTAGCCATTGCCGTAGCTGTATAGGTATATGCCGTCTCCGTTGTTTGCTGAAACTGTGTTGGAAGAAAATACAACATTTCGAATGTAACCGTGGCCTTGTCCCATGGGCCAAGCACCAGCCCCGAAACCTCTGCTACATACAGTGATGCCAACATAACCATTTGCCAAAACTATGTTTGAAGAAAACGTAACACTGTAAAGGTGGCCTTCGCTGTGTAGGTATACACCGTTCAGACTGTTTTCTAGAATCGTATTGCCGACAACTATGATGCCTGAATGGGTTGTTGAGGATTCATCCGTTGCTATTCCATTCTTGCTTCCTTCTATGAGGTTTTCCTTTATGAGAATGCTGCTTGTTCCTATGATCATTATTCCGATTTCAGAGTTGCCCGAGATTTCGTTCTTTTCAATAGTCACTTCCCCTAAGCTTTCAGTGATGACGCCATATTTGTTATGCACTATGTTACTTTCAATGATAGTGCAGCAAGTGGAGTTTTTCAGTTCAACACCCTTTTTGAAATTCTGAATCGTCGCATTTCTGATTGTTACGTTACTTCCGTCTGACAGCTTCATTCCAGTTCCTGCGTTGAATAGACCTTGCAGAACGTGACTTGTCCCATCAACCACAATGTTGTCTCTTTCAATCACAATTGAACCATATACGTTATCGGTAAAAGTGTACGTCTCTCCAACATGTTGGATGGGTGTGGTCGAAGGGTCAACTGACCCGTCACTTCTGATGTAGGTGAAATTTAGCGCTTTCGGATGCATTAGTGGGTATCGGTCACCGATAGAATGTGGAGTGTCGCCTATGCCATCGCTTCCAGTCTGATTTTGATCTGGACCGCTGAACTGGTCAACTCCGGTATAGTCGCTCCAATAATTCCCGCCAGAAGGATAACCGTTATCCCATGTATTATTAAATGATTCATAGAGATACACATTACCTCCGTTATTGATAAGATCGTTGTGAAAAACCGTAATATTATGGTTAAAGCACAATTGAATTCCCTCATAGTTGGCTGCAATAATATTTTCCACTATTAAGCTGCCAGAACTGGCACTGCTAAGATACATCCCCTCTCCTCCATTGCTTGAAATGACGTTGTTAGAAAAGGTGTTGTTGTAACCGGAGCACCGAAAACCGATATCTAAGTTTAGTGAAGCATTGTTGCTTGAAAGGATATTGTTGTTGGATTCTGCGAGGGAAATTCCATGATAGTTGTCTAAGACACTGTTGCCAACAAGCGAGTTATTGCTAGAACCATAGAGATATATTCCTTCCCAGAATCCTGTAACTCTTGTTTCTCTCAGTGTCACATTGCTCAGGCCAGACAGGCTTATTCCGGTTCCCGAATAGCCTGCGCCCTGAACGATGTAGCCTGCTCCATCAACAACCACATTGTTTCTCTCAACCACAATCGAACTGTTGATGTTGTCTGTAAAGGTGTAAGTGACATTGTCAACGCTTGAGATCGGCGCATCTGCTGGGTCAATACTTCCATCAGTCCTAATAAAGATAATCTCAACCGCACTAGCCAGCTGAATGTCAAATGTGAAGACAAACATGGCTACCAGAAGCATTATAAAAATTATTCCCGAAACAATTCTCTTCAGCAAATTCGTCCCCCCAATCTGACATGCGCTAATTAGTAAATAGCATTTACGGAGAAAACCTCTATTGCTTCATTCTGTTTATTTCCTTACGATTTCAACCACAACCATAAGAAAAACAGGAAAGCGAAGAAACTGAGCCTGAATTGTTTTTCGTTATGTAATATGAAATCTTTTTCGAGTATGTTGTATTTTGAAATGATGTCTGTTACTCTCCAATTTAGACTTGCAGGCACTCAGAACATTTCTCAGAAAAGGTAAGATCTCTGGGTCGTTCTCATATGCGTCTATGGTTGGAGTGACTGTCTTTGGGGACGTCGTCAATTCGTCACATAACGCAGCCGTTAAAGTCCCAACTCCAGCTCCGCGCGCGCAACGCTGTGCCTGTTATCGCAACTATTGGCATATTCTATCCAATCTTTTTTCTGTTGCCTAAGGTTCCACTGGAGTACTTCCATGTTCGTATCAGCAGAACCTCAAATTCAAATAGACTTGCTTTCATTTATGAAATTCTTTCTAGCGCACGCTCTGACGCTATTACCATGATGATTGGAATAGTAGATGTTAAAACCTTGAAGAGATGATTGTGACTATTTGATCAAATCGGAATAAAACCAAATGACAAAACCCGTACTGCGCTATTAAGTTGATGAGAATAGTTAAATATTTACGTGACGAAAGCTATATTGAGTCGTCGTAAGATGATAAGAAGACTTGTCCTTGATGTCTTGAAGCCACATAAACCGGGTGTGGTCGAGGTTTCTGAAGCGCTCAGCCATTTAAAAGGCGTAGAAGCGGTGAACGTGATAATTTACGAGATAGACCAAAAAGTGGAGAACGCAAAGATTGTGATTGCTGGGAGCAGCATAGACTTCGAAAGTATCAAAAAGAAGCTAGAAGAGATGGGG
>Ga0209636_10007941_pt1 | contig 10819 bp, 8 predicted proteins | sample DeeMarSWOR152_54_FD_187464 | JGI IMG/M metagenome (GOLD analysis project Ga0209636, IMG submission 187464) | Marine sediment microbial communities from White Oak River estuary, North Carolina - WOR-1-52-54 (SPAdes) (version 2) | ecosystem: Environmental > Aquatic > Marine > Intertidal zone >... | reverse complement strand
GGTCTCAGTATGCGGAGCTGGACTCGGACTGGGATGGTCCCGGTGGCGCTCTCAACTATGAACCGTCCTCCATCAGAATCTATCAGGACATCACAACAGTTCCGGGCAAACTGTATGAGCTGAAGTTCAGCTTCTCTCCACGCCCGGACGTCTCGAGCAATGTCCTCGAAGTGACTTGGGATGGAGCGGTTGTTGACACGATTAGTTCAGCAGGCGGAAGTAGCACCTCATGGACGGAGTACACCTATGCCCTGACGGCCACGGGTCACACAACTCGACTTGAGTTTGCTGATGCGAGCACCTCTGACGCGCTCGGAACCTTTGTCGATGATGTCAGTGTTGTACGCCTAACGTTTGCAGGTGAAGAGACAGCTTGGGGCGATGGGGAAGATTTCCCAGGTGCGAACTGGGCGATGCACTTCAGATATACCGTTTGCGACCCCTAGGAAACTATAGAGCACAGTTTGACGCTCAAAGATCGCTAATCCAGTGATATTCGGCGCCTTCGGCCTCTTTTCCACCTTTATCTTTCTGGTGAATACGTCCGTCCCTTATTTCGGTTTGAGCACGAGGCATGCGAGCGCATAATGATGGTCAATCACCACTCCTAACTTTGATATCACATAAGGCATCGTTCTCGAGGCGATTCTCTCCGAGGTTGATACCCAGAAACCATTTCTCTTTCTTACGAAATACTCTTCCTTTAGAACCTGGAAGTCAGAAATCAAGTCTGTTAGATGCTTTTCATCGTAAACCTTATGGAATGGCTTGAAGACGTTGAATCTCCCGTAGGGAACGGTCAGGATAAGTCGACCATCCTTCTTGAGTATCCTATCTACTTCTTTCATGGCCATTTTATCTGCCAATGGATCATCTTCTTCTATTCCATACCTTCCAGACAAGCCTAGGTGCTCCATCGTCGAAATGGCCGTTATTATGTCAAAAAAATCATCCGGAAAAGATGTGCTCGTCATAGCCTCTCTACGAAACGTGAATGTAGGGTTCTCGACGTGATAATCTCTAACATCTATACCGTAAACAAGGAAACCGTGTGCCGAAAGCATCAAGGGAAGATCCGACCCTGAACATCCTACATCCAGAACCGTCGCGGGAGGTCGGCCCACATTCATAAAGACAAACGAATACTCTATGCTCCTTTCACTCATTTTCTCTTGTCCACTCAGCAATCTCCTGAATAGGACCACACCTGATTGCTTCAGACTTTCAAGCAAGATAGAAGCTTTCATTTTTCCTAGCTGCGACCCCAAGTATCCCTTCTTGTGAGCGGACAACTCATATCAATTGTGGAAGAGATGTGTTGCACGTATGAAGAACATAGTAAAACTCACAAGTGATCTAGACGAAAAACAATTGCCTAAGTGTCGCTTTTAACAACGAATCAACTTTACCGGGAAAAGATAACCTTCTCTTTATTCGGTTTGCATACAGATCAGTCATCGTTTTTACGCCATACGCCTTCAGAAGAAGGAACAGGACATCATCGAAGGGCCTTGAAAGATGGTAGCGATATCCGAACTTCTGTCCGTACCTTTCTTGAACTTTCTTAGTTTCCATTTCCATGGCACTCCTTCTATTGCGTGTTTTCATGGATTTATGTATTCGATTAGCCGATAATATCCTCTTCACGTGTTTGAATCTTATGTTTTGGCGAGCAATCCGCAACCAGTATTCATAGTCCATTGGCAGGTCCAAATTCACATCTAGCTTGTGCTTTTGGACTACGTTTCTTCTGAGGAAGACAGAAGGCTGACATATGAAGTCTGTCCTTAGTAAACGTTCGTAGTCGAACTTCGGAACAACGTGTCTGACTTTCAGAATCAAAGAGTCTTCGTCTATGCTTACATGGTCTCCATACATGACATCTATGTTTGGATTGTTTCTGAACTCTCCAACGACATATGATACTGTATCCACATACAAGTAGGCATCGTCGGAGTTCAACCATCCAATAATCTGACCTTTTGCTAACCTGAAACCTTTGTTCACGGCATCAGATTGGCCGTTATCTGCCTCAGAGATCCATTCTAGATCGTATCGCTTCTCATAGTTCTTCAAGATTTCAATCGTCTTATCGGTGGAACCTCCATCAATGACGATGTGCTCGATGTTCGGATAGTCTTGATTTTTCACACTTAGAATAGTATCTTCTATAAATTTCCCTTGGTTGAAAGAAGGCGTCACTATAGATACCAAAACCGAATCTTCGATCATCTATTCATCCGCACTTGGGTTTAGTGTGGCGGTAAGAACATCGAGTGAATGTAGGATCGCGGAAACGCAAACGTAGTTGATTTGAAGTTCAATGCCTCGATTTTCCTGCAAGCGATTACCTCCCTACAGACAGTTCTTCCGAGTCTGGAAGGTGATAGACATCAAAATAGTCGTAGGGGTTAAGGAAGGTGAAGTTGCCGCTTCCGTAAATGCGATCGAAATATTCATAATCAAGGCATTGAAGCAAGAGACTAATATCTGGAAAATATTTACTGGTTATTTCATCTTGATTCAGAAAATATTGTTGATACGTATCATAGTACCAATTTCTTCTATTTGGCAGAATAATGAGGATGATATTATAGGTTCTGAAGAAATCGAATAGTTTGGATCGGTTTTCTGACTTAAATAGCTCACGCAGATTTAGTGAAGGAGTTTGTGAATTCGCCGAGAGGTCTATCACTTGAAAATCACTCCAATACGCTGTTCCAACAGCTCCTCCGAATTTCCCAATTGTCAGGATGGTCTTATTATCTTGTTCGAAACGGATGGAAAGATCATCTAAAAGTTGCTTGTATGACATGTTGAAATCACCCTCAACCCGATCATGTCGATCTTGCAAGGACACTATGATTGGAATCTGTAGTAGAATTGCTGGAAGTACGAGCAACGTTAAGAAAAGGCATTTTGCCAAACGTGAAAACTTTGGATTGACTTTTATTCTAACCTTTGATGTGAATTTCCGCGATCTAACTACAAGTTCGAAGATCGCAGTGAAAACGATCGAGATAAGAATGCTCTTCAAAACGAGTGATCGGTCCAGCAAGATGTCATGATCACGAACAGCGCCTCCTATCCAACCGAAAAGAGATGATTCATAATAGTAGTTGAAACTCGCAAACAAAGATATTATGTAACTCAGAACTATGAAGGAAAGGAGTGACAGCCGACTCTTTTTCTGAGAGATGCTCTTCTGTATTAGTCCGTTTACTATGAGAATCGAGGCAACGGGCATCAAATGGGCAATATATCGCACGGATATCGAACCAAAGCTGTACCAAACCGAAAGAGTGAAAAAAACTATACACACTAGTGTTCGCTCGACGGCGTCGTTGTTTCTGACTGCCTTAAAGATTCCAACGGCTTTTGGAATTATATACATGGATCCGAACCAATTACTCAAAAAGAAGTAAATGAGCGAGCCCAAAGGCGCAAAGTGAACATAGTATGATCCTAAGATGATCGGTGAGGAGAGAAAATAGTAAATATTTGCACTCAATAAAATCACAGTTAGAACACGAAACACATTTTCTGTATTTTTGATCCTAAAGGCAAGAATGCGCGGGGGATGAAGAATACTGAGTAACAAAACGGCTCCCAACGGTATGCCAAAAGCGAAGTATGGAAGAAGACTTGCATCGACAGGGCTCCCTGTCACCATAATATTTCTAGAATACCAAATAAGTGGAAAAATCATAACAAAAAGACTTTCATCCAGAAATGTTCTCAGAAGTTCTCGGAAGTGAGGCTGCTCCGGCTTTCCACTCGAGTTGCGCGTGGGCAATACTAGCCATTGTAGGCAGAAGAGCAAAGCAAAACCTAGAATCACATAATCTAGGGGAACCCAATCGAATGACACTATTGAAAGTAGGCCCATGCCGATCCGCGTTACTAACAGAAGGAGGTTTGCTGCAGAAACCAGCAATGCGCGTTCCTTACAGAAAAAAGCGAAAACAATGAAATAGGTTAAAACGAACGGAAAAATCAGTTCCTTCGTGAGAAAAGCAAGGGAAAGGGCGCAGTAGAACATAAATACGTACTTCTTTTCTCTCTTGCCAGTTAAGATTCTGAAGAGATAGTAGATACTTGCAAGGAAGAATAGACTGAACGGCAAGTCTAACATTGTCCCCCAAATGGAATAAACATAGTCAAAAACTGGAACGGAAACGGTGATTCCCATCGCAAGTAAGGCTAAGTATAGAGATTTCGTCTTTCTGTGAATAATCTCAGCGGAAAGGCTACCCAACCCCAAAGCGAATAGTAAACAAGCGCTAATCATGATATCAGATGGCGGAGGACTGAATAGGAAATAGAAAGAGTAGAGGATCATCATTAAGGGAGGTTTGGACAAGATATAGCCTGGGCGTTGCGGATCTATGAGCGGGATCGCATCAGAGTTGAAATACGCTTTTGCAGTGGGAAAATAATGATCGAGAGAATCCCAAGTAGTTACTCCTCTTATAGCTAGAAGTAGAAGCGGTCTCAAGAAAAAGACCACAGAAAAAGCTACTAAGATCAAGATGTTCCTTGAATCAATCCCTATCCATGGGCGATTTCTGATTACATAACGGAGTACCCACACAACACTAACGCAGATGAATGCCAAAAAATAGAGTTTTAATCCTTGGTTCAAGATGCCGATAATCAAAGATGGAAAAACTAGGATGGCTATTGACAAGGTAGAACCCGTGATAATATGAAAGAAGACGCTATCTTCATGTCTGAAGAGACTCTTTGATAGTGTGAACCCGAAAAGGAGAGAATGGAGAGTGATTATCAGGGATCCCAGCAGATTGTGAACCGCTAGCAATTACGACTCAGTTCCTGAATAATGTTTGACTATTTGAAAAACATTGCAGACGCATTAGCAGGGTAATTGTTTCGAACCACTTGAAGTCTATAGGATTGAGAACAAACCTGTATTTCCATCAGAACTCAATTTCCAGGTGTACTGATTGCTGACGCATGAATATCGTGCTTGTAGATGTTGACTAACTTTTCTGCTTGCTTTTTCCAAGTGAAATTCTTGGCAAACTTCTTGGCATTGGACGACAACGCCTTTCTCAATTCCTCATCCTTCAGAAGCGTTCGCACATTGTTTATGAATTCTTCTGCATTCGATGGATCCGATACTAATGCTGCATTGTTCTCTTTGAAGAGTGCACAAATTTCAGCAACATTGTCCGCTGCAATCGGTTTGCCTAAGGCAGCATAATCCAATAGTTTGACAGGACAAGAGACTTCGGTTAACAAAGAAGGATGCTCAGGGAGAATTAACACTTGTGATTCCATCAGAAGCCTAAACGCATCCTCGTCTGGAAGCCTCCCCGTAATGACGATTTTCCTCAAACTGCTCTTTCTGACTTCCTTTTCCAACTTACCTCGAAGTGGCCCGTCACCGATTATGTAGATCTTTGAGATGTCGGGCATTTTTGCTAACTTAAGGATCTTAACTATGTCTATTTTCGGGTGTAGTGTCCCTAGAAAAGAAACGCTGCTTGTTCCTTCAGTATGTTCGAGATTGAAACTTCGAAATCTCTCTTCAAAATATCCGTTTGGGATTACTCGTATTTTCTGTTGAGGGACATCCCATTCTTCAACAATGAATTTCCTCATGGGATTAGAAACTACGACTATTCTAGACGCGTAGTTCACGGCTCTACATTCCAGATGATAAATGAGCCTTGTGACGGAGTCTGAAAATGGCAGATTTGAGTACAAAGGGCTGGCAAACGCCAAGTCGTGCATGTCTAATACAAAATCAGGGCAATTCGCCAAAGTTGCAAAACCAGCGAGTGTAGAATGTTCGATCTGTAGTATCGCCTTGATTCTTTTTGCTACTCTCTTTGCTAGATGTGAGACAAACAAGGCTCTGAGAAGCTGATCCTTGATTCCCGTTTCTCTGATAGGGATGGTATGTATCTCAATGCCAACTAGATCGTTTGAAACATCTTTCTCCGGCCTTGGAACGACCAGATGAACCTCAAAACCAGCATCTCGTAAAGCCTGCGTAAAGGCCCAAACTCTATTTGTGCCTCCACAGGGTACACTAATGTCACCAGCGTGTGCTATGCACACTTTTCCATCCCTTATGCTCAAATCAGACATCTTTTTGTCAACACATATGTACGAGAATGCCCTGTCGAGTCAGTCTGCTACAAAGCTCCTCTTCTTAAGGAGATTCTCTTTTTCGACATGACGAGCTATCTTCTCAGCAAATTGTCTGGCTAGGTCTTTGTTTCCGTCCAGAACATCCTTCTCTTCTCTAGGATCCTTGGAAAGATCAAAAAGATACATCTTGCTCTCGCTTTGGTTAACTATCAGCTTCCATTCCTTAGTACGATAAGAAACAACCTTCCTTCTGAGATCATACTCATAACTATTGAAATCGAATCTCGCGCTTTCGGATATGATCCCTTCTCCTGAGGCTAGTCTTAGGTCATTTCCACAGAACGTCCTAGGCTTGTCAATTCCGAGAACGGCAAGGATTGTTGGAGAGACATCCAGAAGCTGAACTGGTTCTGCGATTTGAGTTTTCTCATTTAGACCATAAATCATCAAAGGTACCCGAAGAACTTCATCATACAGGATGTGGTTCTGATGTCCACGTTCTCCATGTTCCAAGAAGCCCTCTCCGTGATCAGCAGTTATTAGCATCACGGTATCTTCGATAAGATTCAAATGCTCGAGTACTCCAGTCAATTCGCCCACGCAGTGATCAACATATCTTACCTCTGCATCGTATAGTTGTTTGGCTTTGTGCACGAGTTCGGATTCATATTTTGGATTGTTGGATAGACAAAATAGTCGGTTGATTGTCGAAGCCTCCTCTTGGGAGCAAATGGAGCGCAACCAGTCACTTGGAGGGAAGTACGGTTCGTGAGGGTCCATGTAGTGTATCCACAGGAAGAATCTTATTCTTTTCTTCCGCTCTAACCATTCCACAACAGCCCGATTGACACTTTCGCCATCAGCGTAGGGTAGAAAATTGCTTCCTTGCCCATAGTATATTCTCTTCAGAGTTCTTCTTATTGATTCGCTGCTTAAAGCCTTCTTGATTGGTGCCAACAGAGTTCCAATCAACCCTTGTCTCTCTGTCAAGCTTCTGAAAAGATGTGCTCCTCCACCAGCGCCCTCGAACAAGTCTCGGAATTCCGAAAAACCTCTGTTCCATCCGAAAAACTTTGAAAGGAATGGATTGGAATGAAAACCAGCAGTCTCAAAATGGTGTCTTTCCAAGACTTGTGCCAGTGTAGTGTATTTTTTGGAAAGAATGATTTTCTTGTTCATTAGTGGATAGATAGAAGCAAGAATAGATGGAAAAGATTGAGGTGTGCCTGGACCATTCGAAAGAGCTTCGTTGAAGAGAATAGACTCTTTGGCGATGTTGTCGATATTAGGTGTGAGGTTTCCTCCCCCTACACTACCGACATCCGAGGCTCTCAAAGCGTCTATAGTAATCAGAATAATATTCTTGCGCTCCATCATCTACTCACTTCTGCGCGCGCTAGCATATCATGATAAACGTTGGGTTCTACGACAGTCACTTCTATGCTAAAGAATGAATCCAACTGATCAGATTCGCCAGGCCTATTTTCAATGAGGTCTGAGGCTCAAATCCAAGCTTCTTGATTTTGGATATGTCTGGATTAAGATTCCTTATGTCGCCTTTCCAACTCTTGCCGGTATAGTAAACTTTGGTTTTGCCCTTCAATTCCAGTTGTTCGAGAATTAATTCCACAAGTTCCTGGATTCTTAGGGGGGTTTCTCCTCCAACATTATATGTTTCGCCAATGGAACTTTGTTTTTCAGCTACGAGAAGAATAGCATCAACCGTGTCTTTTATGTAACAAAACGCTCTTGTTTCTTCTCCCGTTCCAAGGACTTCTAAAACTTCCGGGTTGAACCCTAACTTCTTGACGAGGTCATACATAACGTATCGGCGTTGTCTTTCTCCGTAGCTATTGAATATTCTCACAACGGTGAATGGAAGCCCATACGTTGAGAAATAAGCAAGACCTAATAGCTCGCCAGCAAGTTTCGAAGCGCCGTACGGAGAGATCGGTGCCAGAGGATGTTTCTCATCTATAGGTAGATAATCCGGCTCTCCATAAGCCGCCGCTGAAGAAGTGTAAACCACCTTTTTCAAATCTGAATCCAAACATGTCTTCAGAATATGGAAAGTTCCAATAACGTTGGTGGTGAAATCATACTCAGGATGTTCAACCGAAAAGGGAACATTAGCATTGGCTGCCAAATGGAAAACCACGTCTATGTCTTCGATGGTTTTCAACGAATCGTACTGTCTTACATCCATCTTCAGGAATTCGATTTCGCTCATAGATTTTGAAAGATTGCTAATCGTCGAAGATTTCAGATTATCTACAACTACGACATCTGAACCGATCTCGACAAGTCTATCAACAAGATGTGACCCTATGAATCCCGCGCCGCCTGTAACCAGTACCCTGCTATGTTCTAGTCGCAGATTACAGCCTCTTCATAGACTTGCTCGATTCTAGCGACGATTGTGTTCCAATCGTATTGCTCCGCAAATTCGGCGGAGTTTCTTCCCAGCTTTGTTAGCAAGCCCTTATTTTCAAGTAGACAAACGATTTTCTTGGCCAAGTCTTGAGAAGAAAGGTTGATGACATAACCGTTGTATCCATGTTTCACCACACCAACACCTGCGTTTTTATCATCATTGACTACTATAGCCGGTAAGTGACTAGCGTTGGCCTCAAGTATCGTGTTAGGGAATCCCTCTCTAGTAGAAGGCAGGACGAAGATTTTGGAAGACTTCATGTAAGAATAAACATCCTCATCACTTTCGATAAATCCGAAGAATCTGACGTTGTCCAACAATCTGTACTCTTTAGAGAGAATCTTCAGTCTGTCCATTTCGGGGCCATCACCTATTATGCCACACCGAATATCTGGAATATCGCCTTTAACTATCGATAGGGCGCTCAGGAGAACATCGATATTCTTGTGGGATATCAGTCTTCCAACATATATCACGTCGAATTCTTCATCGGCGGGCTCCACCAGTTGGACCTTCTGAAAATCAACTCCATTTGGAACAACCCTCATAAGATCTTCCGGAACTCCGAATCTCAATAGGTCCTGTTTTATTCTTTCAGAGATAGGTATTATGAACTTAGGAAGTCTAACGGTGAGCTTTTCAATGATTTGCCCAAACACCCCTTTGATCCCCAAATATTCATACCAGTAATCACCCCAAACTTCGTACCAGGTTATCACAAGAGGGTTCTTCCTTGCCAGAGAACATAATTTCGACGAAAAAGATGGTAAGTAAGGGGCCTCTTGACAGTCCACTAAGTCTAGGTCTCGTTTCAACAACGGCGCAAGGAGGCGGCTGGCGAAATATAGCGCCTCGTCGATAGATCTGCGATTCTTAATATACAATCGTCTTGGGTTGCAGACACCATGCAGATGCAAGCCGTCCTTGACTATGTCTTTTGCACCATCCCAGTACTTCATTCCAAAGAGATGTACTTCATGGTTCCTAGCCAATCTCTTGGCCAATTCCCACACTCTCTTTTGAACTCCTCCTTTGACATATGGGTAGATCACATCATAGACGTAACCGATTTCCAGCAGCTTTGCAGTTCTCCCTGACGGAAGCATGCCTAGGACATGTGTGGGGACAGCTTGGCTCCTCTCGAATGAGACAATTTGATTGTGCCTTTGCACACGTAAGAATCCGAACACGCAAGACTCATGCTTTTCCCACCTTTTCAAGAGCTACAGCTTTGCTCCTACACTCTCTTGGCACATGGCCATGAGGATAATGTGGAACGGCAACAACCGTTTTCACTCTACAGCCTCTCCCTAGCAGTTCTTCAGCAACGTTCGAGGCTCTAGTGCTAGCCCCACCTGTGTCTAGGTGAAAGTACTGCGCAAGAACGAGAGCTTTCAATCTTTTGGACACAATCAGCCGATGGTGGCTGGATAGGTTTCAATTTTGTCTTTGGCTCTCGTTAGTCTGTCTCTAATGCACTGCTGTTTAATCCATTCATAGGTTTTGGTCAGTCCCCTTTTGTAGCCTATTCGCGGCTTCCAGTCTATGGCCCTTTTTAGTGTAGTCAAATCCGCGTTTCGTCCCCGTACTCCTTGCGGCTTAGACAAGTCGTATTCTTTCTCAAGTGTCTTTCCACTTATCTCAATAATCAGATCAGCCAACTCGTCTATGCTTATCAACTCATCGCTGCCAATGTTTGCTGGTTCGCGATACTCACCATTCATCAGTCGGTAGGTCGCCTCCAAAGCATCATCAATGTATAAGAAAGAACGAGTCTGCTTTCCATCTCCCCAAATCGTGAGGGTGCCATTGTCCTCTGATTCAGCCACTTTCCTGCACAACGCTGCAGGGGCTTTCTCCCTGCCTCCCTTATACGTGCCCTCGGGTCCATACACATTGTGATATCTGGCTATCCGAGTCTCCAAACCATAATCATCATAGTATGCGCTACACATTATCTCTGAGAAAAGCTTCTCCCAACCGTAAGGAGTGCCCGGATATGCCGGTAAGACATCAGCCTCACTTAACGGAGAAACTTGAGGCTTCCTCTGCTTGAACTTCGGATAAACACAAGCTGAAGAAGAGAAGAAATACCTTTCAATTCCATTCTTTCTGGAAGCCTCCAAAAGATTCGAGTTGATCAACACATTATCATGCATAACATCCGCCTTCACTCTCGTGATGAACCCTATGCCTCCCATGTTGGCGGCGAAGTTGTAGACTTCGTGTACATCCTTTGTGACTCGGCGACAACCATTCGTA
>Ga0209636_10007940_pt1 | contig 10819 bp, 9 predicted proteins | sample DeeMarSWOR152_54_FD_187464 | JGI IMG/M metagenome (GOLD analysis project Ga0209636, IMG submission 187464) | Marine sediment microbial communities from White Oak River estuary, North Carolina - WOR-1-52-54 (SPAdes) (version 2) | ecosystem: Environmental > Aquatic > Marine > Intertidal zone >... | reverse complement strand
TGTCAGCCTTCACCAGCTCGTACCAGCACATGTTCTTCTGGATCGCCAGGGAGAGGGCGTTTATCCTCTGGGTCACCTCCTCCCCGCCGACGATCTGGCCGCCTATGATTTGCTTGGACTCCCTCTCCAGCAAGATCTTCACCGTGATCGGCTTCGCCCCCGGGTAGTAGGGCGCCCTGGTGTGGCCCCTGATCTTGCCGGCGATGGTGTCCAGCCCGTACTCGCGGGCCCAGGACTCGGTCAGCCCCGTGGCCCCGACCTCGAAGTCGAGCATCTGCGAGACCACGGAGAACAAGGCCCCGGGATAGGTCGAGTACTTGCCCGCCGCGTTCACTCCGGCGACCCTACCCTGCCTGACGGCCGTCGACCCCAGCAGGGGCAGCGCGGGGCTGTGAGTTATCGGGTTCGTCGTCTCCGCGCAGTCCCCAGCAGCGTAGACGTCCTCGGCACTCGTCTGCATCCTCCTGTTGGTCTTTATGCCCCCGGTTACGCCTATCTCTATACCGGCTTCCCTCGCCAGGCCCACGTTGGGCCTCACGCCAGTTGCGTTGATCACCAGGTCCGCGGGTATCTCGTGCTCCCCTGCGACGACCGCTTCGACCCTATCTCCTCCGAGGATGGCCTCGGCGCGTCGCCCGAGCACAAGCTCGACCCCCCTCTCCTCGAACCGTCTCTGGACCTCCAGGGACATGTCCTCGTCGAAGGTCTTCGCGAGGATCGTTGGCTGGGAGTTGATGACAGTGGTCTTCAGGCCCCTCGTCACGAAGGCGTCGGCGATCTCCATACCGACGTAGCCAGCGCCGATGACGGCTGCGGAGCCGGCGTCCTTCATGGCCCTGGCTATGCCCTCGCCGTCCTCGAGGGTGTGGAGGGTGAACACACCCTCCTTGTCGAGGCCCTCGATCGGGGGCCTGAACGGTCTAGCCCCCGTGGCGATCACGAGGGCGTCGTATTCGAGGCTCTCATGCTCGCCGGCTTTCGTTTCTACCTCGACCGCCCTCCCCTCGGTGTCGATCCCTGTCGCCCTAGTCTCCTTGCGGAGGTCGAACTTCATGATGCGGTAGAGGGGTAGGGGGTAGACGATGAGCTTCTCGAAGGAGGGTATCTTGCCGCTGAGGACGAAGGGGAGGCCGCACCTCGAGTACGTCGGGACGCTCTCATCGGTCACAACCGTTATCTCCGCGTCCCTGTCCGTCTTCCTGGCCATTATGGCGGCCTCGACGCCGGCCGAGTTCGCCCCTATGACGACGATCTTCCTGGACATCTCGCCCAGTCTCCTAAGTCATTCGGGAGTATAGAAACATTTACGATGAATAGAGGCCAAAACTGCGTGTTGTTCCCTGTATGACTCGATTCTGCGAATTATTTGGACAGTCTTCTCGTACCAATGATAATAGGTAGGATGAATTGCATCAGGGCTACGATGAATAGGTATCGCGTCGACCCTGGCTATTCCTCTTCCGAGTCGCCTCGGCTGTTGTTCTCGACCCAGCTGAACTTTGACTGCAGGGTCTTGGGGTAGTACTTCTTCCAGTCGTAGTCGACCCTCCTGCCCCAGTCGTAGTAGATTCGGGGGTCGACGTAGCTCTTCAGTGAGGTGCCGAGGTTGTAGTCCCTGGTGGCTTCCTGGGCCCTTATCTGGAGCTCCAGCTTCTCCGTGGAGGCGGCGTCCCTCTCCTTCCTGTCCCGCAGCTGCCTCCTCAGCTTCTCCATCATCTTGACGTGGGTCGTGTTGAGCCTCCTTATGCGCTGCCTCTGGGTCTTCATGGCTTTCTGCTTCGAGGCTATCCTATTCTCGAGGCTTTTGGTCGATCTCCCCTGCTCCTCATTCTCCTTCAGCTGCCGCCTGTACTCCTCCAGCTTCTCCTCGTGCTCTCGCAGCTTCCGCTCGTAGCCCCCGAGCCTTTTGAGGTGCTTCCTATCCGCGTCCCTGATGCGGTGCCTGAGCTTCCTTTCGTTCTCCCTCGCCTTGGCCCTCTGAGCCTCCAGGCGTTCCTTCTTCCTCTGGAGGGACGACTCCCAGGTCTTCGGGATGGTGCGCTTGTGGTTGCAGACGATGGCGGCCTCCAGGTTGGCCATCGTGGCCGCGTGCTTCTTCAGGTAGTCCGGCTGTTCCGGGTCTACCTTCGTCCCGTCCAGCTTTGTCTCAACGGCGGTGGAGGCGTAGTGGGTTCGGAACACCTTGGCGGAGAGACCTGTCATCGCCTCGTCCAGGAAATCGCTCACCCTCTTCGAGTCTACGCCCTCAAAAAGGGGCGACTCGGGGTCGGAGCTGAACTCCTTGAGGTTGCTGATGACCTGCCCGGGCATCTCGACGCAGAGCTGGTGGCGGACCGAGTCCTTTCCGATGAAGTCGAAGGTGACCCTGCCGCCCTCGTCGAAGCCGATGTGCTCGGGCTTCAATGTGGAGGCCCCTATCGTCTCAGCCTCGTCCTCGTCCTTCTCGTCGCCGACCCTGAACTTGCAGTGGTCGATGAGGAATGTCACTGTCGCCGTCTTCCTGCGCCTGAGGTCCTCGTGGTCCAGGTTCTCCTCGATGTGCGCCTTAATGCTCACCAGATTCTCCTTCAGCTCAAGGGCCTTGTCGTACTTCTCTATGTCCTTCTCCTGCTTGAGGGGGGAGGAGTCGTGGGGCCAGACGTACTTCATCTTCCCGCTGAGCTTATCGCGCCAGCGAGCGATCCACATCGTGTCTGGCTCCCAGACGATGTCCTTCCAGTCTCCCGGTGGCCTCGGCGCGTAAGGAGACAGGTTGAGCTCGATGTCCTCGTGGCGGGGGCCCTCCTTCCACCTGCCCCTCATCGGGTGTCTGCCCCGGCCCATGAATATGCTGCTGGGCTCAACGGTGTAGTTGCCGATCTCCATCTTGGCGCCGTCGACGGTGGCCCAGCCATACCTCTCCTTGTTCGCCTCACGGATGGCCTTCCTCTCGTCCGCGAGTGCCTTTCTCTCTTCCCTAGATAGGTTGGCCCTCGACTCCCGCTCTTCCAGCACAACCTTGTGGACCGCTGAGTAGTCTACATCCCCGGGGAGCAACTCGGTGCCCAGGACTTCCGAGAAGTCCTCGTGGAAGTTCTCGGCGAAGACGGGGTCCTCGACGTAGGGGGTGCCGATCTTCTTGGCCCAAGCCATGGCCCGCTCCTCCTGCTCGTCGTTTAGCGTGATCGTCTCCCCCCGGACAATGACGGCGAGGCCGTCTCCCTTGTACTTCGGCGGCACCAAGACTCCGTTGTGGTGTAGCTGCTCCATCGGGACCCTCAGACTCGAACTTTCCAATGACTTGTCGAAGGTGATGTATAATGATTTCGTGTTTCTAATCCGTTAACAAGACACGATGCATGCATTTTCACCTTTCTGACTTACGAAATAAGAGGTAGATTTGGAACTTGCATTCGCGAGACTCTTGCCTGTTTATGTTACTTTATTCTTCTCCAAGTGTTTGTTAAAATACGTGCTAGCACACGCCAGAAGCTGTCGAAATGAGAGCTTAGAGAAGTTCGTCTATTGAAGGTTTGGTTAACTGCAGAAATATGATATTTAGAAAAAAATCAATCTTTTCACAGTTTTTGCATTAGTCTTTGAGGCTCGGATACTTATCCCTGATCTCCCTGTCGGCTATCTTTGTGATGATAACGCTGGAGATGAGCGCGTACTTCACATCGAGGAGCTCCACCAGTTCGGCTGGTCTCTGATCTTGAGTAACCAGTATAAGGCCGTGCTTCTTGGCGTACTCGACGACCTCCCTGTCCCGTATAACCTCAGAGTCAACGTAGGCGCAGGTTATTTAAGACTATTACCTTCAAGGGTCGTGTGCCTCTGGGCGTACATCGACGAGCGTGGCGCACGCGAAAAAATTCATATGCAGCATGCCCCGATTAGTATCCGGTTTCTATGCCTACGATAGGCGAGTTGGAGAGAGAGTACACGGAGAAGCACCCGAAGTCTAGGCAGCTATACGAACGCGCCCAGGGCTGCTTCGCGAGCGGCGTCACCCACGACGCCAGGAACGCCAGGCCCTTCCCGATCTACGCCACCGAGGCGAGGGGCACGAGGAAGTGGGACGTCGACGGGAACGAGTACGTCGACTACGTTATGGGCCACGGGGCCCTCCTCTTCGGCTACGGGGACGAGAGGGTCCTCGCGGAGCTCGAGAGGCAGATACCGAAGGCCCTTCACATGGGGGCCTGCACCGAGCTCGAGCTCGAGTGGGCCGAGCTCATCAAGAAGCTCGTCCCCAGCGCGATGGACGGTCTCGTCAGGGCGACCTCCTGCGGCAGCGAGGCGGTGCAGATGGCGATAAGGCTCTCGAGGATCTACACCGGGCGGGACAAGATAGTCATCCACGCCGGCGCCTACCACGGGAAGCAGGATGTCACGATCTATGCCCGAGGGGCACCCCCGATAGGCGTCTACAACGTCCGGGGGATTCCAAAGGGGGTCACGGACGACGTGATCATCGTGCCCTTCAATGACCTGGAGGCCGTCGAGGAGGCGCTGAAGACCGGGGAGGTTGCCTGTGTCATCCTCCACTGCAATGCCCTTTATACCAGGGAGTACATCAGGGGGCTGAGGGAGCTCACGACCAGATACGGTGCCGTCTTCCTCATGGACGAGGTCGTCTCCGGCTTCAGGTACTCCGCGGGAGGGGCCCAGGAGTACTACGGCGTGACCCCGGACCTCACCGCCATCGGGAAGGTGATCGGTGGCGGCGCCCCCGTCGGGGCCATCTGCGGGAAGAAGGAGATACTCGACCTCTACTCCTTTAGGGACGACCACTGGAACAGGTTCGTCCGGGTCGCCGTCGGCGGGACCTGGAACGCCCAGCCGATCACCATCGCCGGGGGGATCGCCATGCTGAGGGCCATCGACGCCGAGAGGGACAGGATCTACAAACGCCTCAACGACACCGGCCGGAGGCTGGCGAGGGCCTTCAACGAGATGGCCGAGGACCGGGGATTGGCGGCCCTCGCCTATGGCCTCCCCGTCGACGACCCCACAACGATCTCCATCAACCTCCTCAACCGCCCGGTCCCCCCCGACAAGGAGTACCTGTGGCGCACGGGGCCGGCCTCCTTCGGGGACTACGCGACCAAGTCGGGATTCGCCGCTGGCCGCCAAGCCGCCTACGCGACCTACCTCTCCATGACCAACAACGGCGTCTACTCCTACTCGGGGCGCGGCGGTAGCCTCTGCACGAAGTACACCGAAGAGGACTTGGAGATCACCGAGCGGGCCTTCGACGCAACCCTGAGGGTGTTGAAGGAGAACGATCTCATCGGGAGGGCCGCCTGACACAACTCAACGAAAAAAAGGGCCATCCGGTAGGTGGTGCGCCAAAAAAGGTTGGGTACGTGCGCCCCCAAGGCCCGCTTCCTGGACCGTCTCCACCTCCCACCCCAGCACCTCGAAGTGCTCCTTCAACCCAGCGTACATCTCATCTAGGAGTAGCCCCAATCCGCGCACCCCATCCGGATAAGGCCCATTCAGATAATTAATTTTTCATGGTCGATCTTTGGGGTCTTGGGCTCATGTTTTCTCTGCGCGCATTGGAAAGGCGCCCCCAAATCGGGATTTACGTAAAGAATATCACTTTCGATTCATTCTAGATGAAGGTATGTACCGTATAAGAAGCACCTTGATAGCCGTGATTGCTATGATAATAGTGCTATTCGTGAGGAGTCAGGCGGCACAAATGGGGGTCGGTGGCATATTCAACATCATCACCATCCTAATGATCGTGCTGATCATATTCGGCCTCATCAGGACTTGGTTCAGAGGTTGAAGAGCGAAGTTTCCCATCTAGATCCCCGAAATAAGTAATCATTAAAAATTTTCATAGTCGATCCCTCTAGTTTTAAACTACGCGCACAATAGATAGCGATTAGCCGGTCAAGTCTGAGAGCTGGATGATGCGCAGGACATGCTATGATTTCTTCTTCTTGGAGATGGCTTTACGGAGGTCACCCTCGTCTAGGTCTATCCTCAGGGTCCCGTTGGACCCCTTGATCTCGAGGATGACTCCCTCGACCACGGAGATGTCATCGAGCTCGCCGAGGAACCCCTCGATGAGTACACCGATGCCCCCGTCCGTCAACGCGACCTTCCTCAAATGCTCCTTGGATCTCATCTCGATGGAGAAGGCGTGCTTAGCCTTTCTGACGCCCATTCTCATGCCTCCAAGGTCACCCCGATGTGCTGGTCGAGAGGGTCCAGCATGCCCCGCGGTTCAACGTCGACCATCGTCGATGCGTCAACGGGTGTTTCCAAGTTCTCCCTCCTAAGGCGTAGCGGTTGTGATCCCGAAGCTCTGCCTCATCTGCTCGATCTCGGCACGGTCGAACTCGTCCAGGTAGCTTTCGAGGTCCAAGTCGATATCCTCATGCCACATGGTTGAGGACTTGCCGGACCCGCTACATTCACTCTCCTCCCTCTCAAGCTCCTCTAGCATACCTTCGAATAGGGTGCAGAGGAGATCGAACTCCTCGATGGAGACCTGCTCTGCTGACTCGTAGGTTCCCATCTCGATTAAAACGGTGTGCCTCGTCACGACCATGCCCGTTTCCACCATGTTCTCACTTGGCAGGGGCGAGTTTTCAGATAAATGCACCGCAAGCCGGATGCTGTATTGTTAACATCGTTGTTGGGGCGTAAGGACCCATCATTGGGCAAACGTCTGGATTGGAGAGCCTCGTCGACCTTGTTTCGAGGTCCTGTCGCCGGATAGCCGTGACTGGCTTATGATGGTCGCTACTCTGACCACTGGTAGTTGGAGAACTCGATGGCCTCGAGGACCTTCTGGCTGAAGTCGCTGTTCTCGCACTCGAAGGTGTACATGACGAAGCCGTCGTAGGCGAAGAAGTGCATCCTATTCCTGTGGTAGATGATCCTGGGCTTCGCGATCTTCACCAGCTCCAGGAACTCCCTCCTCCTGAACTTCACCCGGTAAGAGCTCGAGTGCTGCGCTGCCGCCGCAGCTGCAGCCGCCCCTCCTGCATACGCCAACTGGATATCACCTCATTTCCGTTTTACAGGTTGTATCTACTCCATGGTCGATAGCTTCCTGTAGCCTAGGTAGAGCAGCACTAGGCTCAGCGCCCAGGCGAGGGGCATGTGGAGCCACTCCACGTGGAGCACCATGTCGGGTATTATCATCGCCCCCAAGGCGAGGAAGGCTATAAGCTGGAAGTTTATCATGTAGCTGGCGGACTTCTGCGAGTACGCTGGGTTCGCGAAGGATAAGCCCATTGCCATGGAGACGTTGGCCGCGGCTATCAGCAGAGCGTTCCCCACGCTCGTCAGGTAAGGCCATGTGAAGGCGACGCCGAACCGGAGGCCGCTGACAAGCATGACCGCGGCTATGAAGGAGAGCACCGTGAGCCAGCCCTGCAGCAGCTTCGCCCTCATGAACCTGCCCACCCCGGATGGGGTCTTCCTGTAGATAAACAGGTTCTCCCTGCCCCTAATTGTTGCCTCCGAGCAGAGGAAGAGGGCCATCACCGTGCCCATAAGGAGGCCCATCATCCGGGCACCCCCCGCGTCGTCGACGAAGAAGAAGTTGATGAGGACCATCAGCCCGATGATGTATCCGACCTGGGAAAGATTCTCCAGCCTCCGGCCGTAGTCCTTGAAGACCGAGACCAGAAGGGAGCCGAAGGACCCTCCCCCTCCCAGTAGCCTGACCGTCCGATAGAAGGCCCCATCGGGGCCCACCTCGGTGGCGCCTAGGCCCGAAGGCTCGAGGCTGTATGCCCTATCCGCCACCATCCAGCCCGCGGCGAGGCCCCCAACCATGAAGGCAACGACTCCTCCTATACGAGTGAGGGTGAGAGCCCATACCGCGCCGATATTCGAGGGGTTATTGGCGAAGGCGACGATGACCTCAGCCGCCCATGAGCTCGGGAATAGCCCTAGCACAGTACTCACCAGCCTATTGGTGCTGGGGTCGGCAAGGGCGGTGAGTATGTTGCCGCCTATGAGTCCGTAGAAGAGGGCGATCAGGGGCAGGACGAGGATAAAGGACACGGCCTTCCCGATATCCTTCCCCTTGGCTGTCCTGCCGATGGTGGTCCTGGCAACGGCTGCGAGAACGGTGCCTATCCAGAAAGAGGAGAGGCATGTGACGAACGCCAAGAGTATTATCAGGGCGGTCTGAAGGAGACTAAGGCCCAGGGGGGCCAACAGGGCTGTGAAGAGCCCCGCGAGGGCGGTGGCGACGATGGCGTAGACCGGGGTCTTCCCAAGGAACTCGCCAATAAGGACGTCCCCGGGCCTAACGGGGGCCTTGAGCATAAGCTCCACCCGGCCCAGCCCCTCCTCCTTCAGGGCGTTGGAGACAGGGATTATCGTCAGGAAGACGGACAGGACGAATAGGATTATCTCGAAGAGGGCGACGGCCACCTGGCTCAACACGAAGCCGAGGAAGTCGTTCACCATGGACCGGACCATCATCGGGGCCAGGTAGTATACCCAGACGGCGAGGAGGGCCGCCGCAGCGAGGGGGAAGAACCTCCTCAGGCCCCTGATCCAACTGGTCTGGACCCGGTACTCGTTCCTCGCTATCGCCAGCCACTTAGGGCTTTGCAACCTGCTCCCTCCAAGCGAGGAGTTCGCTGTCAACAGCGCCGCCAGTGAGGGCTATGAAAGCCTCCTCCAGGGTCTCTTGGCCCGACCGGGCGATGATCTCGTCTACGGTGCCCACGGCCACGAGCCTCCCCTCGTCGATGATGCCGATCCTGTCGCAGAGCTCCTCGACGACCGGCAGGATGTGGCTGCACATGAAGATGGTCTTCCCAGCGGTGTCCGAGAGCTCCTTTATCAGGTCCTTGACCATGTGGGCGGCTCTCGGGTCCAGGGACGACGTGGGCTCGTCGAGGAAAAGGATGGGTGGGTCGTGGATGAGGGCGGCCGCGATTAGGAGCTTCTGCTTCATCCCGCTGCTGTAGCCCTCGACGAGGTGGTCCCTCCTCTCGTGCAGGCCGAAGAGCCTCAGCAGGTCGTCTATCCTCTCCTTGAGAACCTCGCTCGGGACGTCGTAGAGCGCCCCCATGAACTCGAGGAACTCGTATCCGCTGAGCTTCTCGTAGAGCCCTGGCGACTCGGCGAGCATCCCGGTTACCCGCTTGACATCATTCTCCTCGCCGAGGATGTCGTGCCCGTTCACCGTCGCCGTTCCGCCGGTCGGCTTTATGATGCAGTTCAGCAGGCGGACGACGGTGGTCTTGCCCGCCCCGTTCGGCCCCAGAAGGCCGAAGGCCTCCCCTTCGTAGACCTCGAGGTCGAGGCCGTCCACGGCCTTGATCTCTTTTCCTTTTCCAAAGTACTTGGACAGGTTTCTTGTCTCGATTATTGTTTTCATCGTTATCATCTTCTACGAGGATCCGGAGAGGGTCTCCACCAGGCCTGGCACGTGCTCTGCCCCGACTGGCACGGCGATGCTCGAGCCCTCGAGGTCGTCGCCTATGGGTTCGTAACGCCCGCCCAGGCACTCCGTCAGGAAAGCCTCGGCCACGGCGAAGAACGACATGGCGTTCTCCGGCCTGGCGAAGCCGTGCCCCTCGTCGGAGTACAGCAGGTATGTCACGGGGATGTCCCTGTCTTGCATCGCCTGGACGATCCGATCCGCCTCTGCCTGGGGGACCCGAACGTCGTTGGAGCCCTGGCCGATGAGCAGCGGCCTCTGGATCCTGTCCACGTAGGTGAGCGGGGATCTCTCCAACAGGAGTTCCCGGCCCTCCTCGGTCCTGTGGTCGCCAAACTGCCTCACCATCAGCTCGACCATCGGCTCCCAGTAGGGCGGGACAGCCTCCAGCAGCGAGACCAAGTTCGACGGCGCCGCCCAGGCCACGCCGCATGCGAACTTGTCCGGCGTGAACGTCAGGCCCACCAGCGTCGAGTACCCGCCGTAGCTTCCGCCCAAGATCGCAACCTTGTCGGGATCGGCGATCCCCTCCCGGATGGCCCAGTCGACGGCGTCCATGAGGTCGTCGTGTATCTTCGCCGCGTGCTCCAGGTTGCCGGCGTTGATGAAGCCCTTACCGAAGCCGGTGGAGGCGCGGAAGTTGACACTCATCACGACGTAACCGCGGTTGGCCAGCCACTGATGGACGGAGCTGTATCCCCAGTAGTCGCGGTAGTTCGGGCCCCCGTGGGGAAGCAGCACCATCGGCAGGGGCTCGTCGGGGCGTGCGTCGCCGTCGCTATCGTACCCGACCGGCAGCGTGTAGTAGCCGACCAAGTTGAGCCCGTCGCGCGATTCTATGACCACGGGGTGCATCTTAGCTAGGGAGAGGCCCTCCAAGTCCTCCTGGTTCGTGAACATGTACTCAGCCTCCCGGGCCTCCCGGTCGTAGCGATAGTATCGCCTCGGACCGTCGTCCACGAGGTAGTCGACCATCCAGTACCTGTCGTCCAAGGTTCTGGACAGGACTTCGACCTCGCCGTCTGCGACCGTGCCCAGGTATGCGAGGTCCTCTGTGATGGAATCGTCGATGACTTGCCACTCCCTGCGCTCGTATGTGAAGGCTACGGCCTGGAGGTTCCACTCCGTCGGATGCACCATGACGGCGTCGACGTCCGCCCGCGGGTCCTCGGCGATCAGGGTCTTCTCTCCGCTTTCCATGTTGAGGGTGAACAGCGCAGAGGTGTCCCTGCCGCGGCTGTCGATCATGTACAGGATCGTGCCCGTTCTGTCGAACCAGACTGGAGAGGTGGTGAGTAGGTCCTCCATCGGGATCTGCATGAACGTCTCCCAGCCCCCCTCCTCGGTGGGCGTGAAATACTCCAATCCGCCGTCTGGCGTCATCCGCCCCGCGAGGCGGAC